>ERZ773009.347-NODE-347-length-33625-cov-10.771522_pt1 | contig 33625 bp, 30 predicted proteins | sample MGYA00580663_ERZ773009 | MGnify/ENA primary metagenome ERZ773009 (study PRJEB29015, sample SAMEA2737969) | human oral metagenome | biome: human oral; feature: human-associated habitat; material: dental | place: China | collected 2026 ... | reverse complement strand
TTATTAAGTCTCTGGATGTACTTCATGCACTTCTTATACCTGTGCTTACCTTGCCTGTACTTTATTTCGGTTATGGCTCCATCGGTATGAGCTGTGTGGTACTGTTTTTTACGGGAATTGGTCTGGCGGCAAGTATGTGGTATTGTATTCAGAAGATGGATTGTTCGTTTTGCTTTAGAAACTTACCATTCTCATTATTGCCGGGCATGTTTTCTTTTTCGATCTTTATTCTTCTGCAAGGGATTATGGATCAGTTTAACTGGCATCTGGGCAAGGTGTTACTCTCGAATTTTGCGGACAGTACAGCAATTGCTGTTTATAGCATTGGCGTGCAAATTGATACGTTGTTTATCAGCTTTGGTGTTGCTTTTTCGGGGGTCGTCGTTCCCAGGATATACCAGCTTGTTCGTGAGAATGCCAGTCAGGAACTTAGTGAACTTTGGCTTCGGGTAGGTCGGTATCAGTTTTATGTCGTGTATTTTATATGGCTCGGTTTTTTGCTCTTTGGGAAGCCGTTTATCGTTTTGTGGGCAGGAGAAAACTATCAAGATGCCTATATCGTCGCTTTGTTGCTCATGCTCCCTCTGCCGATTCATTTGTGTCAAATTCTTGCCATTGAGGTTTTACGCGCCTACAATCGGCATCGCTTGTGGACGTTAGTGCATCTTGCAGGCTCTATTATAGGTTTTCTGATTTGTATTCCGTTGACGAAAGAATATGGCATTCTGGGCGTTTCTGTAGGAACTTCCATTACATTGTTTATCATCCTAAATTTCTATGATAACTGGTACTATGCGAAGTATGGACAGCTTAATGTCCTGTTCTTTTTTCGTGGTGTGGCAAAGCTTCTTCCGGCAGCGTTGTTGTGTGCTCTTGCCGGAACAGTAATAAATGAGCTGTTTTCAATTGAGGCCTGGTTGGACTTGCTCGTCGTTGCTGTTGCCTACGCACTGGCTTATATTGTTATCATGTATTTGATCGGCTTGAATGAACATGAGAAACTGTTGGTGAAAAAAATCATCTTGCGGTCTAAAGCTGAGATGTGAAAGTGAGTGAAGGAAAACATGGAGAAGCACATACAGAGCCATCCGCCATTGCCTCAAAACATTGTGCTAAGATTGCTATGAGGTTGGATATAATTCATAATGAGGTGTAAGAACGGATGAATCGTTTCTTTTTTATATTTATACTATATACATCTGTCATTTGGGGCATTGATTTGATTGCCACTTTTTCCAATGTACCAATTCTAACCGCGATCATGGTTGTCCTGGTTTCAGTGGGGGTAGGATGCTTTTTTTTGCGGAGAAAAGTATCTTTTTCCGTAAATTCACTTACAAAGTGGGATGCAGTGGCTTTTCTTCTGTTTTCTGTTGTCTATTTTATGCACAGCCCTATTCCGGACAACGGATGGGATGTCATTAGCTATCATATTTTGCATCAGCAGATATTGCCATGGAGTCAGGTGACAGAGTCCTTTTTTCCAAGTACAATTCTTCATTCTCATCTTTTTCCACTAGGAGATCGTCTATCCTACCCTTTTCACTATTTTTTTGGTTTCCGTATGGGAACTGTTCTGAATTTGTTTGTTTCGTGGGTGATTTATGTTCAGATTCGTCAAATTCTCATTGTATTATGGGAAGATGGGGAGAGAAGACCTTGTCTCTTATCCTCATTTTCGATCTGTGTCAGTATGTCCATCAATGTACTTTCTCAGCTGCATACTTATTATGTTGATATAAGGACGATTCCGATTCTTCTTTTTTTCTTGTATGAATTTATCAATTTTAATTCTGTAAAAAATAAAAAGATGCTGTTATTCATGGCATGGTGTGTTGGCATAGAAATTTGTTTTAAGATGAGTGCCGGGATACCTCTTCTCTTGTGTGTGTGTTATTTTCTTTTTGCGTCGAGAAAGAATGTCTCTGTTTTGTTGTTGAGTGGTGGCATTATCTTGGCACTGCTGCCGCTAATTCCTTATGGATATGTTAATCTTAGTGAAACACAATCGCCGATTTTTCCCTATATGAACCAGATTTTTCAGTCGCCGTTGCTATTACATAACGAGGATTCACGCAATGTCTTGGGTGATATTCTGTTTTTAGGTCCACAGAATTTATTTCAGGCACTTATATGGCCTTTTCATGAAATTGTTCAGGCAAAGCCTTTTGGTATCACTCGGAGTGAGGCATTGCTGGTGATTTTCGCCATGGGAGCAGCTGTTTTGTTGTGGGAAAACCGGAAGGAGGGGGCGAACTATAAGAAAATAATTATATCGTATGTGGCCTTTTATCTCTTTGGGGCGATAGTTTATCATGGATTCATGCGATATAATCCTGGTTTGGATGTCATTTCTGCTATTTTATGCGGTTTTGTCGGAATTGTTTTATTCAGGCGGACAGGGATACAAAAATATATTGGCGTTGTATTTCTTCTTGTCCTTCTTTTGCAGCCAATGATCTTTTTGAAAAGGGATCTGGGAGAGGTTGGTAAGTTTTTTTACCAAGATTGGAAGAACCAAAGCGAAAATATGGCATTGCTTTTTCATGATCGTGATACGGAATATGTATTTGCGGAAAAGGTGAACGCATGGCTTAGTATGGGGGCGCAACCTACGTCTGGGTATGCCTATTTATTAAAGAAACAGGTTCCAATTATTGCATTGGATGGATATGCTCCGATGTATGCTGATATGGATGGAACATATGAAAATCCTGTTGCACGGGAACTGTATGAGAAGCATATGCAGCGATGGTTAGGCAATGGTATGTATATTCTTCTTCAGACAGAGCCTGGACGGCCGACTTTCTTAAAGGATGGGATTCACCAAAAAACTTTGATGGGAGAACTTGTGCAGATTCTCCACCAACGTGGTGTTCGACTACAGAACTACGAGCAGATCCGTCCGAACTTTATTCGTGTGAATCAAAATATAACGATGGCAGAGGCTGTGCCTGCATCTGGCAGCACAGCATTCAATGATTATTTGCTCAAACCAAATTCGTCGTGTAAACTGGATAAATCATATCAGGGCGACTCCCGTTATATATTGACGATGGCACTTAAGCCGGATGATTTTGGCTCAGTTCCCCAGTATTCTTTTTCCGGGCATATTGATCTTTATGATCGTGCTTCGGGTAGACTGCTATCGCGGCAAGATTTTGCATCGGATGGTGAATATGTTACGATAGAACTGTCAGCGGTGGGAGAGGTTGAGGTCGTCTTTGATCATACAACTGCGGATTCGGTTCAAGAATTGATGATTCTAGCTTATGAAGAAGCAGCTCATGACAATGGGGGAGCGAATAGAACGCATACGGAGTAAAATATTGCCATCATTCCTTTTATGAGAGTGGGGAGAGAATATCTATGAAGTGTTTGGTTGGAAAGACGGGTTTTGTCGGATCAAACTTGTGGGCGAGTGGTGCTTTTGACTGTGGCTATCACAGCAAAGACATCGAACAAGCCTATGGGCTGCAGCCGGACTTGCTGGTGTATGCCGGTGTTCGTGCGGAGAAATATCTTGCCAATCATGATGCGGAGTTGGATTGGCAACAAGTATCTACCGCATTGGACAATATTCGCGCCATTGCACCGCAGAAACTAGTGTTGATTTCGACGGTGGATGTCTATCCGGATCCACGGAATGTTGATGAGGATGCTGTGATTGACATAGATGTGCTGCAGCCATACGGAAGAAATCGACGGCGACTGGAAGAAGGTGTCCAGAAGCTCTATCCGCAAGCACTTATTGTAAGGCTTCCTGCGCTTTATGGGCAGAATCTCAAGAAGAACTTTATCTACGATATGATGACGCTGATTCCGCATATGTTGCATGAGAGCAAGTTCCAAGATCTTGCAGCACGCTCTGCGTTGATTCGGCAGTCATATACGCGTCAGTCGAATGGGTTTTATGTTTGTACAGTGGATGAACAAAAACGTGCGGATTTGAAGGAACTCTTTCAGCAGATGGGCTTTACAGCACTGAATTTCACGGACAGCAGAAGTGTCTATCAGTTTTATCCTCTGAAGTTCCTCTGGCAGCACGTTGAGACAGCTCTGAAGGAGAATATTACTATCTTGAATCTGGCGACAGAGCCAGTACAGGCAGGGGAACTGTATCATTTTCTGCGTGGGAATATATTTACAAATGAGGTTTCCTCCTGTCCGGCACACTACGATTATCGTACCAAATATACGGATCTTTACCACGGAAAAGATGGGTATATCTTTGACAAAAAAACGATCATGGAGGATATTCGCACCTTTGTGGAGGCTGATGAGTGATGAAGTACGAGCATCTTAGTGGTGTGCCGGATTTTCGCGCAACGGAATATCTTCCACGTCGCAGTGACTATGCGCTCTGCATTCCGATTATCAATGAAGGAGATCGAATTAAGAGAGAACTGGATAGGGCACAGCGTGCAGGCATTGATAAGATTGTCGATGTGATTATTTGTGATGGAGGATCGACGGACGGATCTACTGCAGGCGATCTTCTCTCTGCTGCGGGAGTGAACACCTTATTGGTAAAAATTGGTGCAGGCAAGCAAGGAGCGCAGCTTCGCATGGGGCTTTGGTGGGCACTTCAACGCGGGTATCGAGGAGTCATTACGATTGATGGCAACGACAAGGACAGCATCGAGTCCATCCCGCTCTTTATTGAAAAATTGAGAGAGGGTTATGATTTTATACAGGGGTCGCGCTTCCTCAAGGGAGGCGAGGCTGTCAATACACCGCCCATTCGCTATGGAGCCGTACGACTGCTTCATGCACCGGTGATTTCTCTGACGGCCGGACAGTGGTTCACGGACACAACGAACGCTTTTCGGGCATATTCCAGACGTTATCTGGAACATCCGGAGGTACAGCCGTTTCGAGATGTGTTTCAGGCGTATGAATTGCTTGCGTACCTTTCCGTTCGTGCGACTCAACTTGGTATGAAAGCTTGCGAGGTTCCTGTACGCCGCATCTATCCTCCCAAGGGGAAAACTCCGACAAAAATCAGCTTTTTCAAGGGAAACAGTGATCTTTTGCGAACGTTGTTCAAGAATTTATTTGGGGCATATCGCCCTTGAGGTGCGGTTATGTTTTTTGATAAAATTATCATCGGTGCAGGATTGTATGGGCTGTATGCAGCGGATTATTGCGCCAAACGGGGCGAACGTGTGCTTGTCTTGGAATATGATGCACAGCCGTTTATGCGTGCTACCTATATCAATCAGGCGCGTGTTCATATGGGATATCACTACCCTCGCTCCTATGCCACAGCGATAAAGTCTGCACACTATTTTAATCGTTTTAATGAGGATTTTGGCTTCTGTGTTCACGAGAAGTTTGATCAAATCTACGCGACCTCATCGCGTTTTTCATGGACAGACGCTGTACAGTTTCAACAGTTCTGTGATAATGCCGGCATCCTCTGTGAGTCTGTGAATCCGGGACGATACTTTCAAGATGGTATGTGTGACGGTGCTTTTCTGACACAGGAATATACATATGATGCGATCATCCTGAGAGATTACTTCTTGGAGCAGCTGCGTGGACATGGGGATCGGGTGACGATGATTTGCAGCGCGAGAATTGGTCGGATTACGGAGGAAATGGGGGGGGTTGGTATTGTTTTGTCTGACGGCGAGCGATATCAGACGAGATATTTGTTGAATGCCACCTACGCCTCCACGAATCAGCTGCTTGCACAGATGGATCGTTCTTCCACATACAGTCCGATCCGCATCAAATACGAGCTTTGCGAGATTATTCTCTGTGAGGTGACAGAAAACTTTAAGGGCATTGGCATTACGGTCATGGATGGTCCTTTTTTTTCGATTATGCCATTTGGCAAGACGGGCTATCATTCATTGACTTCTGTTACGTTTACACCTCATGTTACAAGCTATGAAGATTTGCCGCATTTTTCCTGTCAGGAGCGATGTGGTGGGATCTGCACACCGTTGCAGTTGGCGAACTGCAATGATTGCCCGGCGCGTCCGGAATCGGCATGGCCCTATATGTCGCAGATGGCACGAAAGTATATGCGGGAAGCCTATGGATTCTCTTATGTAAAGTCACTCTTTTCAATGAAGCCGATTCTTCAAGCGTCGGAGATTGATGACTCGCGTCCCACTGTTGTCCGTTGTATGTCGGATGAGCCGAAGATTGTGAGTGTCCTGTCCGGTAAAATTAACACGGTATATGATTTGGATGAGGTGCTGCAACAATGATGAAGATGAAGGAAAAGAATTTTGTATCGCTCGTGGCATATGTCCGAAACGATGCGGATCGCGTTGCGTCATTTTTGCAGAAGGTCTCTGCGGTTCTCTCGGAAAATTTTTTGCGGTATGAAATTATTTTGGTAGATGATGCCTCGACCGATGAAACCGTAGCACGGATCAAGGAAGCCGTAGATTCGGAGTCAGGATGCATGGTACAGATCATCCGTATGAGCTACGTCCAGGGCGTTGAGATGGCAATGAATGCCGGTGTCGATCTGGCAATCGGTGATTTCGTTTATGAGTTTGACTCCATCGCGTTTGACTATGACCGTGATCTTATCATGAAAGTCTATCACCGATCCTTGGAGGGGTATGACATTGTAAGTGCAGTTCCGCAAGGAAGTTTCCGCTATACATCACGACTGTTCTACTGGATTTATAATAATTTTTCGTCGAATCAATATGATCTGCAGACCGAGCGGTTTCGAATTTTATCACGTCGTGCGATTAATCGGATTCGTTCACTTAGCAAGACGGTTCCCTATCGTAAGGCTCTTTATGTCAATTGCGGATTGGTTCAAGACTCGTTGAAATATACCTCTAACAGAGAGGAAGACAGTGCAAGATTTGCGGAAAAAGAAGCCGATGTTTTCCGCTGGCGCATGGCTTTGGATGCCTTGATTATATTCACGGATGTGGGATATAAGTTGGCATTGTTCCTCAGTATGAGTATGATTATTGGGAGCGTACTCATTGCTCTTTATGTAACGTTTATCTTTGCTATCAAGCAACCAGTTTCGGGATGGGCAAGTATCATGTGGTTACTATCTGTTGGGTTTGCGGGTACGTTTGCCCTGGCAGCTATTACCATCAAATACCTGGATGTTATTATCGGGCTGGTATTCAAGAAGAAAAGCTATACATTCAGTGCGATTGAAAAGATAACAAAGTAAACTGTTTGTGAATCAATGTGAGGTTTTACAATGCGATTGGCGGCTTCAAATATTGCATGGACTGCTGAGAATGATGCTTCCGTTTATCAGACGCTCCGTTCATTGGGCTTTACGGGATTGGAGATTGCTCCTACTCGGATTTTTCCGAATGAACCCTATGCGGTGGAACATTATGCGAATGCGGTGACGTTTCGACAGGAAATAGAGCGTGAATATGGACTGCATGTCGTTTCCATGCAGTCCATCTGGTACGGTAGACAGGAAAAACTTTTCGGTTCACCGGAGGAACGGGAAAGCCTCATGGAATATACGAAACGAGCAATTGAATTTGCAGAAGTACTCCAATGTCCCAATTTGGTGTTTGGATCACCTAAAAATCGTGTGAGAGGGACGGCAGATATTCAAATTTCCTATGAATTTTTCCATGCGTTAGGAGATTATGCAGCGACGCATGGTACTGTTCTTGCGATTGAGCCGAATCCGGTGATTTATGAAACCGATTTCCTCACGCATACCGATGAGGCAATCGGCTTTGTTGAGCAGATTAACTCAAAAGGGCTTGCCGTGAATCTGGATGTGGGAACAATGGTGGCGAATGGGGAAGCGACGGAGTTGTTAGCAGGGAAGATGAAGTGGATTCATCATGTACACATCAGCGAACCCTTTCTGAATCCAATTAAGGAGCGGAGTGTGCATTCGGAATTGAGTGATACTCTGCGGCAGGCAGGATATAAAGGCTGTGTGTCATTAGAAGCAAAATGCTATAGTAAAAGCGAAGATTTGGCTCGGGGGCTAACATACATCAAGGATATATTTTCAAATATGACATAATGATATATCAGGAGGGCAGATTCATGGGGAGAACAATACATGCTTTAAAGACATATAGATTGATTTTTTGTTATGTCATTATAAGTTTAATCATTCTGATTGTAGCTTATGAGTGTCCCCAAGATGTATTACTAAACAATATCCTAATCGCAGTGGCTGTTTCAGGTTTAACGACAGCCACTTTTTCGGTTTTTTCAAATATGCTGGAACGGGAAAACATGTCAAACATGATGGAGGAGAGCTTTTCCTTGTTGAGAGATGTTCAAGATTATGGACTGGTGAGGATTGACTCAAGATTTCCGTTGGAGGATGAGCATATAAAAAATGACTTTATCAACAGTGAAGTTGTATATATTGTTATGAATGACGCAAAAAATTTCTTTTCAGATAACGAGGATTTATTTGACAAAAGGTTTCGCGGTAAGGATAAGATTACCCATATTGCACTTTTGGACTACGAGAATTCACAACTAATGAGTCTTTTAGGTCAAAAAAATGGACATAACGGCTCATATTATACAGAAAAGATAAAAAATGTTGTCGAATATCATATAAAAAGATATATAGAAAACTTCCCCGAACACAAAATTATGCTTCATTTAAATCCGAACTATAACACGATGGCTGTGCTGATAACAGAAAATTTTGCAATGATTAGTTTGTATAGATTAGCACTTGGAAAAACTAATGTACCTCACATGACATTTAGGAAAGGTGGAAAAGAATTTGATACAATTAGCAAAGATATTGTGAGATTGTGTGATAAAACCAGTGTTCAGATGAAGTAAAATTGCAACATTAGCGTATGCATCGTGTTCTTGGAAATCCCCATTTCGCCCGACCGATTTTCTGCGCTAGCTTGATTGCTTGCACCTTACATTCGTGATTGTATTGTCCTGTTGCTGTCATTTTGACCTCTCCTTCTCCTCTTTGACTTTATCTAAAATCCTTGCGAAGAAGTTGTCAACTTTATTTATACAACATCACTGTGGGGGGCGTGCCGCACCCCAGATCCAGTGTTCCAAGCCGATGGGTGCGTGTCCATTGTGGTGAACATGTTCTGGGAAAAGACGTGGTCACCGGATGTCTGCGTCGGTCGTGCACTGCTTACTGGAGCATTTGTTGACAGACCGACACCCTGCACCTATAATGAAATGAGAATAAGTCAGAGGGGGGGGCACCATGGGGAAAAAGAATTTTCCGATGTCGCAGAAGCTGGCACTCCTGCTTGGCGATATGGGGATCACCGTCTTGGTGTACCTTTTTGTTACGACGGTCATCTTGGCGCGTGGCAGTCTCATCACCAATTTTGACCTGTATCAGGGCATGCTCCCCGTCCAAGTTATACTGACGGGGCTGCTGTTCAACATCAACGGACTCTATACGATTGAGCGTAAGCGTTTTGCAGAGATTTTGCTCTCTGTTGCGGTCAGCATGGTGCAGATGCTCGTCCTCATGATGGCACTGACTTTTTTCATTCGCGAGTTTGCTCTGTCACGCAGCGTGCTTCTGTGGTGTGCAGTGATTGACTTCGCCCTCCTTGCCGGATGGCGGCATCTTCTTTGGCGTTATGTCAGAGTGCGTCAGGTAATTCGCGGGGTTATGCTGATTGGCAGCGAGGAGGAGTGTCAACACGTCTACCATCGTATGAAGCAGCAGCCACAGCTTGCGATGGAACTTCGCTCCATTTGCACAGATCTCGCGGAGAGTGATTGGGAGTCTGCGGCAGAGCAGGTGGATGTCCTCATCATCTGTCCGGATATTCGTCTCAAGGACAAGGCGAAGCTCGTGCACTACTGCAATCTGCATGAAAAGCAGGCAATTCTGATTCCCAATGCATACGAGGTATTCTGCAGCGGAATGATGCTTGACAAGATTGATGATGTGCCTGTGTTTCGTCCGCAGCCTCTCCTCTTGACTTTGGAGCAGCGCAGCCTGAAGCGGATTCTAGATGTTACGGTCGCATTGACGGGCTTTCTGCTCGCGCTTCCGCTTATGATTTTGACGGCAATCGCCATCAAGATTTTTGACCCGGGACCGATTTTTTATAGTCAGGAGCGGGCGGGACGCTATGAAAAGCCGTTCAGGGTGTATAAGTTCCGTACGATGCGCGTCGATGCGGAGAAACTGAGCGGTCCTATGCTCGCACAGGAAAATGATCCGCGCATCACACGCCTCGGCGCATTTCTTCGTGCGGTTCGCCTCGATGAGCTCCCGCAGATCTGGAACGTCCTCGTCGGGGACATGAGCATCGTCGGGCCGCGCCCGGAACGTCCCTTCTTTGTCGAGAAGTTCAAAGAGGAGATCCCCGAATACGTCTATCGGATGAACGTCAAACCCGGCATCACAGGACTGGCGCAGGTCTACGGCAAGTACAATACAACGGCGTACGACAAGCTCATCTACGACCTCGTCTACATCCAGAACGCGGGTCTGCGCACCGATCTCACCATCATCATCCAGACCGTCCGCGTCCTCTTCCAAAAGAGCGCGACGGAGGGCGTGCGTGGCGCGTGTGTGAAGGAGAACTTGAAGGAGTTCGACATACAGAAGAATATCTATGGGGATTTTTAGAGAATATGAGGTGAAGATTCATGGCAAACTCTGATGGGAATATCAATCGTTTTTTTAAGCCTAAACGATTGAAAAAATCTTCTATTGAAAGAGATAAAACAATAGAGGAATTTTATAGTGATCGCTCTAGGATCATCTACAGTTCATCGTTTCGTAGATTGCAGCAAAAAGCGCAGGTCTTTTCTCTTGAACCAAACTGTAACGTTCGAACTCGGTTGACACACTCACTGGAAGTGGCTGATTTAGGACGGTCATTAGCAAACAAGATAGGGAATAGACTGCTGGATAAACATCAGATTGACGCAGATCAAATTCCTGCTATGGTCGCGATTGTTGAGAACGCATGCTTGTTGCATGATATCGGTAATCCGCCATTTGGTCACTTTGGTGAGGCTGCAATTCAAAAATGGGCTAAGTCAGAGTTGCCGAAGTTGGTCAAAGACCGAGAAGAAATCGACGCAGAAATTATACAGACATTAAATGCCGATTTTAGAGAATTTGATGGAAATCCGCAGGGATTTAGAATTGTTTCTAAATTACATTGTGAACGAGATAAGTATAGTTTGAACCTAACGATATCGACGTTGTTAGCAGGTCTGAAGTATGTTCGCATGGCGGGTGACTTATCATCGGAAAATAAGGAGATAGAGAAGAAAGCGGGATTCTTCCGTTGCGAAAAAGATACCGTTACTTCGTTGTGGGAAAAGATGGGGATGGGAAAAAATACGAGATATCCATTGGCCTATATCATGGAAGCTGCCGATGATATCGCATATTGTTTAAGTGATATTTCAGACGGTATAGAAAAAAATATCGTACACCCAGATGAGTTCTTAAAAGCATTGAAGAAAGATGAAAAAACATTAAAGGTATCGGGAGTAAATATTCCGAAGGATGACATTTCAAAAAGTACATTTGCTCTTGAGGTGGCTGTTCCATGGTCACGTTCTTTAATAAATTATGCTGCCCAGGAATTTGAAAATCGGTTTGATGAACTCTGCGAAGGAAAAACAGGCTCCCTAATCCCTTCAGATTCTCCGTATGGTATGTTTTTAAGTGCACTAAAAAAAACTTCCAGAAAAAAGCTCTATAGGTCAAAAGAAGCAGAAAGTATCGAGCTCACAGGATATGCTGTTATCCATGGATTGCTTCAGAAATATCAGCAGCTTCTCAAATTATCCTATGAAGACTTTAATAGGATTGTCCGTGAAGAAGATAATGAACATCCAATCGAAACGAGGTTGTTTCATCGTCTAGGAGAGCGGTACATTAAGCGGTATAAAATTGACGTAGATGGGTATAAAGGGAAAGACCACTTTAAAACCTACGAACTTTGGCTACGGACACATTTAATTATCGATCATATTAGCGGCATGACAGACTCTTATGCGTTGGAGACGTTTCAAATGCTGCATGGTATTGATATCTATAATTTATAGGTATTCATCACGGAATTGTGTGATTTAAGTGAACCTAACCGATTGTGTGGGGAATTGTCCCAGAAACATGAGTCTTCAGATTCTGCAACATGAAAGGGCGTATGTGTCAAATCTCAAGATTTCGATTATCACGGTGACATACCATGCGGCTGCTGTTTTGGAGCAGGCTGTTTGCAGTGTCATTGGGCAGGACTACTCGGATATTGAGTATATCCTGATTGATGGCGGTTCGACCGATGGTACGCTGAATACCATAAAGAAATATGAAGACAAGATCACGTTTTGGGTGAGTGAGCCGGATCATGGGATCTATGATGCCATGAACAAGGGGCTTTCCTATGCGACGGGAGACTATATCTACTATCTGGGTGCGGACGATTGCCTGCTTGCACCGACGTCGATCTCTCTGGTGGCATCCTATTTGCAGGAGCACCCCGAGGTCGATGTGCTGTGCGCGTCGGTGATGATGGTTGACGCCGACAATCGGATGGAAAAGGTATACAGTAGCGACTTTTCCGAGGAAGATGTCATGTCCGGGTACAACACGCCGCATCAGGGCATGTTCGTGCGCCGTGAGATCCTGCAAAAATATCGATTCGATACAAGCTATCGCATCGCAGCCGATTATAAGAACTTCTTGAAATTTTACTTGGATTCGGATATTGCGTTACAGAAGACGGATTTGATCGTTGCGTATTATGCGAATGATGGCATCAGCGGCGATGGGACAGCGGCGCAGCGCATGGAAGATGTTCGCGCCCTGGAGGAAAATGGGATCAACGCAGCTGCTTATTATGCAAAGAAACAGCAGGAAAAATCGTCTCAGATGAAAAACATCCTTCGGTGGATTTTTGATAAAACAGGAATCTTACGGCAGATTCGTCTGCGGCGTGGATGGAAGAAGCATCGCTGCGGATGGGAGGTGTGCCGATGGTGCAAACGGTAGAGGAAAATACCATGCATTTGTTCATACTTTCATCGCAGGTGGTTTATCCTCCGACGGACGGAGGAAAGCAGGGCATCTATTACCGGATGAATGCTTTAGGAACGCGCACGCGCGTGTCGGTTTGCATGGTGAACAGTGCGGACATCGCCGTTGAAGACGGCGGTTTTGATGCCGTTCACCACGTTCGCACGATTCCGCAGATCCTAAAGCCGAGCAAGGAGTGCGGTCGCTTCGAGCTCCTGTGTCAGACCGTGCATTGGCTCACCAGCGGTATGCCGCGCCAGGCCCTGGTGACGGATTCCGCGAAAGAGTGCGAGCGACTGATGGAGTATATCAGAGAGACACGGGTGACGACCGTTCTTTTGGAGTCTCCGCTTGTTGCGCCTCTCCTGGATTTGCCGCAGCTTCGTGCATGGAACGTCAAAATTGTCGTCGTTCTGCACAATATCGAACATCTGTATTTTCAAGAAGCAACGACGTGGCCTGAGTCCTTACGCCGTATGGAGTACGATCGTATCAAAAGGTATGAAATCGAGATACTGAGACAAGCAGACGTTGGGATTTCGATATCACCTTGGGATGTGCGGTATTTCAGAGAACAGCTTGGTGTTTCCAATGTCGTCTATCTGCCGTCGGTACTTCCAAGGGCGGCTGCACGTTGGCATCCGCAGGATTCGAACTACATCCTGTTTACGGGAGGGCTGTCCTTCCCACCGAACTACGAAGGTATCGTATGGTTTTTGGAGGACGTTTTCTCGCGGTACAGAGAACGGTTTCCAAAGATGGAGCTTTGGGTGACGGGGAAGCGGTCGGAGGCGGCGGAAAAACTCGCGCGCACCTATGACCATGTCCGCCTGACTGGGTTTCTGACAGATCAAAAACTCAGAGAAGTAGAATGTGCGTGCAGACTTATCGTTGTCCCCATCTTGAAAGGCTCCGGGGTCAAGGTGAAACTTCTGGATGCGATGGCAATCGGTGCTCCCGTCGTGACGACTTTGCATGGACGGCAGGGCGTATTCGATGATGCGCAGAAAGAGGAGGAACCTTTTTTGTGCGGTGAGGATGCCGATCTGTTTTTGCAGCACCTGTATGCTCTGACTGAAGATGATGCTATGGCTGTTTCGCTCGGGGCGCGGGGAAAGGCTTTTTATGATGCGACCTATGCCAGTGCGGAAAATGTTGATCAGTGGTTGGAGGTATGTCGGGCTAACTGCGAAATGGAGAACGAGATGCGCTGATGGACAAGAAAAAAATTCTTTTTTTGACGACACAGGTCGTTGTCCCTCCGACGGATGGCGGAAAGCAAGGCATATATTATCGTGTCCGAGCGATTGCTGAAAAACAAACGACACTACTCGTGATGTTCAATCATGGGGGCATAAAGGATGCGCTGAAAAAAAGCAAACCGTACTTCCCCGATGCTATGAATATTTCTCTCATCGAGCCATTTCAAAGGGATGTCAAGGGGGCGTCTTGGTATGATCAGATTCGATGGGGGATTTCTTGGCTTCTGGGGGGGCGGTGCCGCTGGGAAAAGCTGCTCTCCTCGTCGCAGATCACGGATGCCCTCATGTTGGAAATCTTGGAAAATGACGTTGGGACAGTTGTTTTAGAAGGTCCATTTGCCGCAGCCTTGCTTGATGTTCCACAACTAAAGCGAAAGCATATCAGAATCGTGCTGGTTGAACACAATGTAGAGTACAAGTATTTTTCGGACAGCCTGAAACTTCCTCCTTGGATTGCCGGATTGGAAGCACGACGCATCTACTCGATGGAAAAGAGAACCATAGAATGCGCCGACCATACGATATGTATTTCGCCGCAGGACGCACTTGATTTACAGAAAGAGTTTGATGCAGCGAACATATCTTATCTGCCGTCTGTATTGCCAACGAAGGAAAAGTGTTGGAAGGAGAATGACTCAAAAAAGATCATCTTCACAGGTGGTTTGTCATTTTATCCGAATCTGCATGGGTTTATGTGGATGCTGGAACATGTATGGTGTTCTTTTTTGGAAAATCATCCGGAGTACAAGCTCGTCATTACGGGAAAGGTCAACGATACAATCAAAAAAAAGTTGGCATTGTACCCTCACGTTGAATGCACCGGCTTTCTCTCGGAAGAAGAACTGGAACGGCAGATGATCGGAGCACAGCTCGCCGTTGTTCCAATCATCAAGGGATCGGGTGTAAAGGTCAAACTGTTGGAAGCCCTCGCGTATGGAATGCCGATTGTCACGACGGAAGAATGTCATCGCGGCGTATGGACTGGGACAACAGAAGAAGAACCGTATTTGCATACGAGTGATCCACAGCAGTTTCTAAGATGTATGTGTCGCATGGCATCCGATGCCGGTGTGCGTGAGAGCATGGGAACGACGGCGCGAGCATTCTTTGAGAGTACGTTTGCGAGTGAGGCTAATGTAAAGCAGTGGATGTATGTATTGAACGGAGAAGAGGAGATGTAGGATGATTATTACGCGTACGCCGTTCCGCATGTCTTTTTTGGGCGGCGGTACAGATATGGCTTCCTTTTACGAACAATATGGCGGCGCAGTGCTTTCCACAACCTTTGATAAATACTGCTATGTCAACATCCGTCATCTGCCCAGGTTTTTTGATTATCAGACGCACCTGACGTATTCGCAAACGGAGTATGTCAACTCGATTGATGAGATCAAGCATCCGTTGATACGGGAAGCAATGCGGAAACTGGATATACGTGAGATCCGTTTGATGTACGATGCAGATCTTCCCGCGCGCTCCGGTCTTGGGACGAGCAGCTCGTTTGCCGTCGGTCTTCTAAATGCGTTTTATGCACTCAAAGGGAAGTGTGTCGATCATAAAAGGCTGGCAGACGAGGCAATCTATATCGAGCGGGTCATGTGCCGGGAAGCGGGCGGCATTCAAGATCAAATTGCAGCGTCTTTCGGGGGATTGAACCGTATCGACATGAACCGTGAGGGCTATACCGTCCGGCCGATCATTTTGTCAAATTCTCGTAAGAATGAACTAAATTCCAAGCTCATGCTGTTCTTTACGGGCTTTACGCGGTTTTCTGCAGATATTCAGAAAAGTGCCGAAGGAAGCCTGAAAGATAAAACGAATATGTTGCTGAAGATGAAATCGTTGGTGGATGATGCAGAACAGATCCTGACCTCTAAGACAGATCTGTGTGAGTTCGGACGACTCCTCGATGACTCGTGGCGGTTGAAACGAGGCCTGAGTACGTCCGTATCTACGAATGCGATTGATCTGCTTTACGAGAAGGCTCTGCAGGCAGGTGCAGTGGGGGGGAAGCTTTTGGGTGCAGGGGGCGGCGGCTTTTTGCTCTTTTTTGTAGAAAAAGAAAAGCAGCAGGCGGTTCGCCGTGCTTTGCATGACTTGCTCTATGTTCCGTTCCTTTTTGAGAATACGGGCACACAGGTCATTCATTATACAGCAGAAGACTACGATCTGGACGAGTAAGAGAAAGTTTTGCTATGGAGATTATCATACTGGCGGGGGGCTTTGGCACGCGCCTACGTGCGTTGGGGTTGGACGTGCCAAAGCCCATGGCGCCGATTGGGGCTGCCGGCGTTCCGTTTTTACAGATTTTGTTGGACAGTGTCCTGCGATATGGTGCAAATCATATCGTTTTGGCAGTCGGGTACAAGAGTGCTGTCATACGGGAATACTTTCAGGACAGTTACCACGGGACGCCCATCACATACTCTGTGGAAGATACACCGCTGCTGACAGGGGGCGCGGTCAAGCAAGCACTTCGAACTTGTGCAGAAAAGGATATTTTTGTCATAAACGGAGATACATATTTTGACGTGAATTTGTCCGAAATGATGCACTTTCATCGTGCGATGGCAGCGGATGTCACCGTTGCCGTAAAGGAGATGAAGTATTTTTCACGCTATGGAACAGTCCGTCTGGGGGATGCAAGAATCACCGCCTTTGAGGAGAAAAAGCCGATGGAATCGGGGCTTATCAATGGTGGAATTTACTGTATGAGGCGGGATGCATTGGATGCCATCGAGAGCAAGTCGTTTTCCTTTGAAAAGGACTTCATGGAGAAGTTCGTGATGCAAAAAAAAATCTTCGCGTTTGCATCGTGCGGAGATTTTATTGATATTGGGATTCCATCGGATTACCATGCGGCACAGACCATGACTTTTTCCTAAAGGGGTGAGGCGTTTTGCGTTTGTTGTTTCTCGTGCCGAGATTTCCCTATCCGTTTCATAAGGGCGATCAACTGACCGTGTATCGTCGTTTGCTTGCGGTGCATGAAAAACACGAAGTTACGCTGTTGAGCTTTTCAGACTCCATGAATCCTGATGGCATGGAGCACATCCAATCACTTTGCCGGGGCGGCGTTCACCTTGTCCGGCATGGAGCTTATGCCCCCTTTTTTTATGGTGCGCTGAAGGGGCTTGTATCCTCACTGCCGCTCCAAGTCCTGCTCTTTCAATCAAGGGAATTTGCACAGCACTTGACCGAGCTTCTTCGACAGGAGCAGTTTGATATCGTACATTTTTTTTTGCTTCGCATGGTGCCGTATCGAAAGCATGTCAAGAATATACCTTGTGTCATAGATCTGGTCGACTCCATGAGCCTGAACATCGAGCGGCGCATCCCGTTTGAACATGGAATCAAAAAATGGGTGTTTCACGAGGAACTTCGGCGGCTTGTTCGCTATGAACGGTTCATTGGTCAAATGTTCTCCCGCATGATGCTCACGAGCGAAAAGGATGAGGCGTATTTTGATGCGGACAATATCACACTGATTCCCTCGACTGTCTCCGTGGATGAGTTTTATCCGCGCATGGAGATGCACGATCCGCATCGGATGATCTTCTCCGGGAATCTTTCCTATGCCCCCAATATTCATGCGGTACTCTGGTTTTTGCAAAATGTATATCCTGTCTTGCTGAAGAAACAAGCTGCGTTTGAATTTGTCATCGTCGGAAAAAATCCTGCATCGCAGATATTGAAGGCAATCGAGGGAAAACAGCAGGTGCGTGTCACAGGCTATGTCGATTCGATGAACGATGCACTGAATCAAGGTGGTGTTGCTGTTGCACCGATGCAGTCGGGGTCAGGAATGCAGGGAAAGATTCTTGAAGCGATGGCATGTGGACTCCCTGTCGTCGTGACTTCCTTGGGGAAAGGTGCGATTGCCGCGACAGAGACAGAGGGACTTTTTGTAGAAGATACGGCAGAAGGTTTTGCCGAGCGACTGATCCTCCTCATGCGTGACAGAGAGCGGCTCAAGGTGCTTGGAAAACAAGCACGCAGCTACATCGAGCAGCATCACGATACGGCAAAGACGAATATGGTTCTGGAGCAGATTTACCGACAAGCCCTTTCGCACGCAGAGACGACTTGTTAAAAACGATGGAAAAGGATTGTGCGTGCAACCGTAACGGAGGAATATACAATGAAAAAAGCGTTGATTACAGGTATTACAGGGCAGGATGGCTCGTATCTATCCGAATTGCTGCTCGAAAAGGGCTATGAGGTGCACGGTGTCATCCGTCGGCACAGTACGCCGTGCACGGAGCGGATCGATCATCTCCTGTCTGACGCTCAGTATGACGGGCGGCTTTTCCTCCACTACGGCGATTTGACGGATTCGAGCAATGCACATGCACTAATTTGCGAGATCCGACCGGATGAGGTCTATAACCTTGCGGCACAGTCGCATGTGGCGGTTTCGTTCGAGGTGCCGGAGTATACGGCAAAGGCGACCGGCGTCGGAACGATTCGTCTCTTGGAGGCAGTGCGTCAGAGCGGTTTGCCGATTCGTTTCTATCAGGCATCGACCTCGGAGCTTTTTGGTGGGCTTCCGGATACGGCTCCGCAGAGCGAGGTGACACCGTTCTATCCGAAGTCGCCCTACGGTGCAGCAAAACTCTACAGCTTCTGGATTACGAAGAACTACCGTGAGTCCTATGATATGTTCGCCGTGAACGGCATCCTCTTTAATCATGAGTCGCCGCGTCGTGGCGAGACCTTTGTCACGCGCAAGATCACACTTGCTGTCGCCCGTATCATGGCAGGGAAGCAGGAGAAGCTCTCCCTTGGCAATCTGGATGCAAAGCGCGACTGGGGCTTTGCGGGAGACTATGTCGAGGGAATGTGGCAGATGCTCCAACAGGATACGCCCGACGATTATGTGCTTGCGACGAATGAGACCCATACCGTGCGCGAATTTGCGGAGCTGTCCTTCCGTGAGGCGGGCATTGAAATCGTGTGGTGTGGAAGCGGTGTTGAGGAAAAGGGCTATGATGCTAAGTCTGGTCGCCTGCTTGTCGATGTTGATCCACGCTGTTTCCGTCCTGCCGAAGTAGAACTCCTTTGGGGGAACCCGTCGAAAGCAGAAAGGGAGCTCGGCTGGCAGCGCAAGGTGTCTTTTGCCGAACTCGTCCGCATGATGGTGCGAGCGGATATGGAGCAGTACGGGGACTGATATTTCCATGTAAGGAGAGCGTGTATGCACATTGTACTGCTTTCGGGTGGTTCCGGAAAACGTCTCTGGCCGCTGTCGAATGACATTCGTTCCAAGCAGTTTATCCCAATTTTTAAGCAGGGCAACGGGATGCGGCATTCGATGGCACAGCGTGTCTGCGGACAGGTACGCCGTGCGATTCCGGATGCAAAGATCACGATCGCAACGTCGAAGGCACAGGTCTCGGCACTGCGCAGCCAGCTCGGTGATATGGTGGACATCTCTGTTGAGCCGTGCCGCCGCGATACGTTTCCGGCGATTGCGCTCGTTAGTGCCTATCTGCATGATGTGAAAGGTGTCGGACGGGATGAAGTCATCGCCGTCTGTCCGGTTGATCCATACGTCGAGGATGATTATTTCGCTGCGGTTCGGCAGTTGGTACAGCTTGCCGTAGGCGGTGCGGCGGATCTTATGCTCATGGGGATCGAGCCGTCCTATCCGAGTGAGAAGTACGGATATATCGTACCGGAGAACAAGGAGAATATAAGCCGCGTTCTTTCGTTCCGTGAGAAGCCGAACGAAGCTGCTGCGAAGGAGTACATCGCGCAGGGGGCGCTCTGGAACAGCGGTGTCTTTGCATATCGTTTGGGCTACGTTTTGGAACGTGCCCAAACTTTGCTCGGATGCTCGGACTATAGGACACTGTTTTCGACGTATGACTGCCTTGAAAAGATCAGCTTTGACTATGCCGTCGTCGAGCGGGAGAAGAACATCGGCGTTCTGCGCTATGCAGGCGCGTGGAAGGATCTCGGGACGTGGAACACACTGACCGAAATCATGGAGGAACCAACCCTCGGCGATGTCACAATGGACGAGCGGAGCTGCAATACCCACGTCGTCAACGAATTGGATGTCCCGATTCTGGTGATGGGTGGACAGAATCTCGTTGTTGCGGCAAGCCCCGAGGGAATCCTCGTGGCGGACAAGACCGCGTCAAGCTATATGAAGCCCTATGTGGAACAGATTCATCAGCCCGTCATGTTTGCCGAAAAATCGTGGGGGAGCTTCCGCATCATCGACGTGGAGGAAGAGAGTCTTACAATCAAGGTGACGTTGAATGGAGGGCATGCAATGAATTACCACAGCCACGCCCACCGCCGTGAGATCTGGACTGTCGTGAGCGGCAGCGGGACGGTTCTGCTCGATGGCAAGGAACGTGCCGTGGGCGCAGGGGCTGTCATTGATATTCCCGTGGGGATGAAGCACAAGATCAGCGCGCGGGAGCGCATGGTTGTGATCGAAGTCCAGATCGGCAAGGATATTGCAAAAGAGGACAAGATCAAGTGGTCGGAAGAGGTAGTACGATGATGGAAAAGGATGCGAAGATCTATGTTGCGGGGCATCGCGGCATGGTCGGCTCGGCAATCTGTCGGGAGCTTGCGCGGCAAGGATACCGAAATATTATCACGCGCACGCACGCAGAGCTCGATCTTTGCCGGCAGGATGCTGTCGATGCGTTTTTCGCAACAGAAAAACCGGAGTACATTTTTCTGGCCGCTGCAAAGGTGGGCGGGATTCAGGCGAATGCGGAAGCCCCTGCCGACTTTATGTATCAAAATATGATGCTCGAGATGAATGTGATTCATGCCGCATGGCAGAATGGATGCAAAAAACTGGAGTTCCTCGGTTCGTCCTGCATCTATCCGCGTCTTGCCCCACAGCCGATGAAGGAGGACTGTCTGCTGACATCATCTCTTGAGGAGACCAACGAGGCGTATGCGCTTGCGAAGATTGCGGGGTTGAAGTACTGTGCATATCTGAACAAGCAGTACGCCACGGACTTTATCTCGGTCATGCCGACGAATCTCTACGGTCCGAATGACAACTACCATCCGGAGCACAGTCATGTCCTTCCCGCACTGATTCGGCGTTTTCACGAAGCGCAGGAAGTGTGTGCATCGTTCGTGACGTGCTGGGGCGACGGTTCGCCTCTGCGCGAGTTCCTCTATGTTGATGATCTTGCAAATCTCTGTGTTTTCTTGATGAATCACTATCGCGGAGACGAGACTGTCAATGCGGGAAGCGGCAAGGAAGTCTCTATTCGGGAACTCGCGGAGATGGTTGCGCGTGTGGTGGGTTACAGCGGTGAGATTATATGGGATACAAGCAAACCGAACGGTACACCGCGCAAACTCCTCGATGTCTCAAAGGCGGCGGCTCTGGGGTGGCGGTATCAAACAGAACTCGAGGATGGGATTCGACTTGCATACGCAGATTTCCTGAACAATCCGATGCGTGCAGAACGATGAACGCCTTTGCAATGTGAAAAAGTCCTTTGTTGCGATGGAGTTAAAGCATATATTGACAGGCTACCTGCATACATCTATACTGTTGTGTATTAGGTAGCTTTTTGTCGTATCTGCGATTTGTGCTGTCGTTTAGTGATCCTGCATAGAATGGGGGAAGGCTTTTCCAGATGAAATTATTTCTGAAAATTTTTTCGATCTTTACCCCAAAGGAGCAGCGCTATTGTGCGTTTCTCGTTGCAGTGATGATGATCGGTGCTGTTCTTGAGGCGGTCGGTATCGGTGCGATTTTACCGCTGATCTCGCTTATGGGGCAGCCGGATTTCCTTGTGCGGTATACGGAGATTGCAGGATATGCAGCGAAGATCGGCATCACAACACATACGCAGCTAATCATCGGGTTATCGCTCCTCCTCATCCTGCTCTATATCCTGAAAAATCTCTATCTCGCATGGCAGCTTCGTCTGCAGATCAATTTTTCAATTACCAATCAGATTCAGTTTTCCAAGGAACTGATGGCAAGCTATCTTTCTAAGCCCTATCTTTTCCACCTGAATCATAATACGGCAACCCTTCTGAGGAATGTAAATCAGGGGGGGCTCTATGTTTTTTCCTGTATATTGGTGCCGGTATTTCAGCTGTTAACAGAGATTATTACTGCACTGATTATTTGGTTGATGCTTGTCTTTGCAGATCCTTTTACAGCGATTATTGTAGCTGGTGTTATGGGGGGGATGATCTATGCGCTGCTGCGGTCATTTCGGAGTAAGATTGACGAGACTGCACAGATACAAAATACGTATGCTGCATTCTATATCCAAGCGGTGAATCAAGGCTTGGGAGCCGTCAAAGAAACAAAGGTCATGCGTAAGGAGCAGTTTTTTCTTCAGGAATTCACGCAGAATTATGAAAACTATGGACTGGCGAATGGGCAGTTCATGTTTTTGAATCAACTTCCGCGCATGATTATTGAAACGCTCATCGTGTGTGCGTTGCTTCTTCTCATCGTTGAAAAAGTGGCTCTTGGAAGCTCCCCCATGGAGATCGTTCCCCTGCTCGGTGTTCTGGCTCTCGCGGCATTTCGTCTGATGCCGAGTGCGAATCGTATTGTCACGCTTTCCAATGGCATCAAATTCCATATGCCGCTGTTTGATGAACTCTACCGTGAGTTGATGGCACTTAAATCGCGCAAATATCACTGTCGAAATCTGAAACTGGTGGATACTCCGCCCCCGCTTCCTTTTACCAATACGATTTGCGTGGAACATCTTGGCTTTCGTTATCCTGGCATCTCAGAAGATGTGCTTGCGGATGTCAACTTTTCCATTCCGAAAGGAAGCTTCGTTGGGATTTTGGGGCCGTCAGGCGCAGGGAAAACCACCTTCGTTGATATTTTGTTGGGACTCTTTGTGCCAACGCGTGGGACAATTACCGTTGACGGTATAGATATTCGTCATGAACTTCGCGCATGGCAGGCGAATATCGCCTATGTTCCGCAGTCCATCTATCTGACTGATGCGACCATCCGTGAGAATGTGGCACTGGGGGAGTCTTCCGATGAAATTGACGATGCTCGTGTTCATCAAGCACTTGCCATGGCAGAACTTGACGAATTTGTGAATATGCAGGAGCAGGGCATCAATACAATGGTCGGCGAACGCGGTGTGAAACTCTCTGGCGGACAACGTCAGCGCATCGGAATCGCACGGGCACTCTATCAACAGCCGGAGGTGCTGATTCTTGATGAAGCAACCTCTGCTCTCGATACTGAGACAGAAAAGAGCATCACGGATACAATACTGAAGTTCAAAGGTCAGATTACAATTGTTGCGATTGCACATCGTGTTAGTACTTTGGGAGCGTGTGACTTCCGTGTACGGTTTGACCGTGGGCACGTCGAGGTTTTGTTGGATTAGCGTTTTTTTTGTGTAGAGTGCGGATCATTGGTCGAAATGAACAATGATTATACGCATGCGTATAAGGCATAGATGATGTATGGGGAGAAAGGATGATGACGTAATGGGGGTAGGCGAAATCCAGAAAATTAAGACATGTGTTAAGGAGATAGATGCCTTTTCCATCACGATGGATGTCGATTGGGCTTCGGATTTTGCGATTGAGTATGCAGTGAAGTTTTTCCAAGAGCGACAGCTCCCACTCACTCTCTTCTTTACTCATAAGAGTCCCTATATCAACAAACTGGTGCAGGATGGTGGAGTGACCTATGGTATACATCCAAACTTCATCCAACCAAGTAGTCAGGGGCGGGATAAAAGTGAAATTATTGACTACTGCATGGATTGTTTTCCAGAGGTTGAGGCATTTCGGGCACACCGATGGTATGCCGATAATGATATTTACACGGAACTTTATCGAAGAGGAATACGATATGAGTCTAATTTATGTACATTGCTTGATGTAGTACCGCCGTTCATACATCGGTCGGGAATGATGTCTTTTCCTGTGTTTTTTGAGGATGGTGCATATTTGTATCATGAGTTTGATCTCTGTTTTTCAGTGACAAAACGTTTTTTTGAGCAACGTGGGATTAAAGTGCTCAATATCCACCCGATGCATCTGCTTGTCAACACACCCTATTTCCAATATATGCGAGATATCAAAGATACTGTAAGTAGAGAGGCGTGGAATTCTTTTTCATCAGAAACTGTAGAGATCGTTCGCAATAAAACTGCACGTGGCATTACGGATTTTATAACGGAATTAACAGACCATATTATTCAAAAAGATCTGCAAGTATACTCGCTTGCAGACTTATATCATATAGCAAGGGGGGCTGAAGTATGATTAGCGTAGTGGGGTTGGGATATATTGGACTACCTACGGCTTTGATGTTTGCTGCGAGTGGAGAACAAGTGGTTGGCTATGATCGAAATGAACAAATTATTCATATGCTACAGCAGAATACTTTGACAATAGATGAACCTGGAATTAAAGAAATTTATAAAAAAGCACTTCCCTATATTGAGTTTTCTTCCGAACTGATGGCATCAGACATTTATATTGTTGCTGTACCTACGCCATATAATAAAAATTCAAAAAAAATTAATCCTTATTTGGTAATTGATGCTGTTGAGGAAATCGTGCATGATTGTCCCAGCGATGCGATTGTTGTTATAGAATCAACAATATCTCCAGGAACTATAGATGTTTATATTCGACCTATCGTCAATCGAATTGAACAAGAAAAGGGGAAGAAAGTACATCTTGTTCATGCCCCGGAGCGAATTATACCGGGAAGTATGATTCGTGAACTTCGAAATAATGCAAGAACAATCGGTGCAGATGATTCTCGTATCGGTACATTGATAAAGAGTAAATATAGTCTCTTTTGTGAGGGAGATATCATTCTCACTGACATTAAAACGGCCGAGATGACAAAAGTTGTTGAGAATACATATCGTGATGTGAATATAGCCTTTGCAAATGAACTCAGTAAAATTTGTCATGTTGCTGGTATTGATGTAAATGAAGTGATTCGAATCGCTAATATGCATCCGCGTGTATCTATCCTCTCCCCCGGACCGGGAGTAGGAGGTCATTGTATTGCCGTTGACCCGTGGTTCTTAGTTGGGGATTATCCTCAGCTGGCAAAGCTGATTCTTGCAGCCAGAACCGTCAATGAGTCCATGCCTGATTTTGTTATGGAACGGATGGCTTTTGTAATGCGGGAGCACCATATACATAATCTAGAGCGTGTTGGTATATATGGTCTTACCTATAAGGAAAATATTGCAGATACCAGAGAAAGTCCATCACTTCAACTTTTAGACAAGATGCAGAAACATATGGCGTTTGGAGTCAAGGTATATGATCCTTATGTTATGAACGATATTGTGGAAAATCAGTATCATGATTTCAAGCAATTTGTCTCTTCTATAGATTTTCTTGTCATCATGGTTGCCCATGATGAGATCAAGACCGCAGAGAGCGAAATCGGAGATAAAATCATTTTGGATTGTAGAAATGTAATTCATTCCCAAAAGGTGTATCGTCTTTGAGTGGGTGTTTGTTGGTTTTTAGAGATTCTATTTTTATGGTGTGTACATAATATGAAACAGATAGTAGGAAAAAAGCGTTCGCTTTATGTTGGAGTTTATGTACAGAAACCCGAAATTATATGATAGTGTGCAACGGATATTTCCTAAAATAGGAAATGTGCCATACATTTTTGAGCAATCATATGCAACGAATTTTGAAGATATGATAGCAAAATTTTATTGTAATCAACATCGTGGGACAGAAGGCGGTTTTTATGTGGATGTTGGTGCATTGGATCCATTCCGATTCTCTAATACATATGCTTTGTATTTGATGGGGGGGGCGAGGAATAAATATTGAACCAAGAAAGGACAGCATCTATAAGTTTGTCAAGTATAGAAAACGAGATATTAACTTGAATGTAGGAGTATCCTTTGAATGTGGTGAGTTAGACTATTATGCATTTGAAGAACCCTCTTATAATACGACAGGAAAGGAGTGGGCGAATTATGTGGTGGAACAAAAATATTCTAAGCAGATTGACCACTATAAAATAAAAACACTTCCGTTAAAGGAGATATTTCAGCAGAATGATATTCCGGAAACAGGAATAGATTTCTTGGCGATTGATGTGGAAGGTCATGAACTTACTGCGTTGCAATCCAATGATTGGCAAGTCTATAGACCTTTTTTAATTGCAATGGAATCACTGATGTCAAAAGAAAATGGTTATGATGTAATATTCTTGGACATGGATCCTGCTGTGAAATACTTACTGGATAATGATTATAAAGTAGTGGCTAAGGTGCGAAATAAGTTGTTCTTTATGGATAACAGACAATAAGTCTTGATGATTTCTGGGAAGAGGACTGTATGGATACAGGATTGGCATTTTTCGTGTACAAACGACCACGGCATACAGCGATGGTCATGAGTACAATTGCAAAGAACGACTTTAAGCATATCTATATTTTTCAAGATGGGTTGCGCAATGAGTCGGATCGTGCAGACTGGGAGCAAGTCAATTATATTGTAGAGAAATTTAGCAAAAATACGTCAGTCCAAGTTGAAATTCATACATCGAAGGTCAATAAGGGGCTAGCTGATTCCATTGTTTCCGGTATAGAGTATGTTCTTCACCGCCACAGGTCGGTCATTGCGTTGGAAGACGATGTTATACTGAGTAAGGACTATAGTCGCTATGCAGATATGTGCTTTGAGAAATATGATGAAGTTCCTCATGTGATGTCTATCTGTGGAGCGGGGGGGATGGATGCTGTTGTTAGTGATGAGGAATACATGAGCGACTACCCCTTTGACGTTTATTTTACTCATATGGGGAGCAGTGTGGCTTTCGGAACATGGAGAGATCGTTGGAGGCACTATAAGAGAGGCACTGAGTATGCAGAATCTATACTAAGCGATTCGTCAAAGTGTGATATGCTTAAGAAAAGCGGAGGAGCGTGGTTACTAGATCTCCTAAAAACATTTATGAATACTCCTGATAAAATTGATACATGGGCGACGTTCTGGGCTGTCTCTGAGATTCTGGCAGGGGGGGTCTCAATTATTCCTGTCAGGGCTCTTGCACGAGATATTGGACGAGATGGGACTGGTACAAATACACGAGAGCGGACAACCGTATTTGATACACAATTGCATGATATGCCGGAAGAAATGCGTTTGCCATCCAAGGAGGATATTTTTGTCGATCCTTATCTCGTGGCAAGGCAGGAGGTTGCTATAACGAGCCGAGCAGACTTGATAGATCTAAAGCTTTGGCTTTTAAAAATGAAAAGAAGGTTGGGTCTATGGATTTGAAGAACCTAGCAGACATCAAAAAGGTTCTTCATCAGAATATGTGGTGTTATGTCAAGTAAAATTGTAGTATACGTGGTTCATAGATTTGCAATGAATGTTAGCCTTGCTTGAATAAAACGAATAACTTGGACGGTTGGATAGCTGACAGACTCGTTTACGGATATGGAGTTCCAGTAGTTGAGGGGCAGACTATCGCAATCCCCTTGTACAGCTTCAATAACGAGGAGTTGCTATCCATGATTACAATACTGAAGGAAGTAGTGCAGTCCATTATAATACGCTTACTGGTTTATGTAATAGCTTTGTGGGAGCATATTCATAATCTTATTCAACGAAAATATTGTATTGTAGGTAATGACACGAAGTTTTATCGACAATCTAAAATAATGAATATGTCAAATAAAAATAATAATATTAAAATAGGGAGGGGAGGGCATGTTCGTGGAGAGCTTTTAGTTTATCCGTATAGAGGTAAAATTGAAATAGGTGACGACTGTTATGTTGGAGAGGGAACGAGAATATGGTCTGAAAAGCGGATTTCTATTGGCAATCGCGTGCTAATTGCACACGATGTTGACATACACGATTGCAATGATCATCCAGTAGAAAAGAGCGCGCGACATAATCATTTTTTATCTATTATACGAGAAGGGTTTTCTAAAGATTTCGACCTCAATGGTCAAGAGATATGTATTCAGGATGATGTATGGATTGGATTCGGCGCATGTATCATGAAAGGTGTGACGATAGGAGAAGGGGCAGTGATAGCTGCTCATGCTGTTGTGACTAGAGATGTTCCATCCGGTGTTGTTGTCGGTGGAAATCCAGCTCATATTATTAAAACCATACCAAGTGAATAACACTGGAGTGAGAAAAATATGTTAAAATCGTTTTTGCAGTGGGTACGAAAGCGATTGGGATATGATATATATAGGGATATTCATCAACGTCCCCATTTGGTAAAAAAGGGAGAAGGCTCTCTGTTTATGGATAGTGCACGCATTGATTGTCGTGTTGATACCGGTAAACAACGTATATCTATTGGGCGTGATTGCGTCTTAGGGGGTACCTTTGTCTTTGAGTCAGCGCAAGGCTTTGTTTCCATAGGGGATCGTTCATTTATCAACGGTGGAACGTCGTTGATCTCTCGCAGCAAGATTGAGATCGGCGATGATGTGACCATTGCGTGGGGTGTTTGTGTTTACGATCACGACTCTCATTCCTTGGATTGGTGTGCGCGTTTAGAGGATCTGCGCTGCTTGCGGAAAGATCTGCGAGCGGGTCGTGATCCTCTTGCAAGCAAGGATTGGTCTGTTGTGTGTACGAAACCAATTCGTATATGTGATAAAGCGTGGGTTGGAATGAATGCGATCATATTGAAAGGCGTTACGATTGGTGAAGGAGCTGTCGTTGCTGCGGGGGCTGTTGTAACGAAAGATGTACCACCGTGGACGGTTGCGGCCGGGAATCCTGCGCGTGTTGTAAAGTGCATTGAGCACGAACAATAATAGAGAGGGGGTGAGCCGTTTTGGGGACAATGCAATGTGAGATTTGTACAACAGAGATGCAGCCGTTTGAAACAGGGACGATACTGAAAAAATATACCATACAGTATTTTCATTGCCCTCATTGTGGTTTCGTAAGGACAGAAGAGCCGTATTGGTTGGACGAAGCCTATTCGGATGCCATCTGTGATGCGGATATCGGTTTGTTATCAAGAAATGTGTTTCTGTTTCCCAGAATGGAAGCAATCATCAACATCTGTCTTCCTCAATCGGAGACGTTCTTAGATTATGGGGGAGGGTATGGTATATTTGCTCGGCAGATGCGCGATAGGGGAATCCCCTTTGAATGGTATGACCAGTATTGCCAAAACTTATTTGCAAAAGGATTTGAAAAACAGCACGATCATTACGATGTTGTCACGGCATTCGAGCTTTTCGAGCATTTTGCTGAACCCATGAAGGAAATCGAAAATCTGATGGGGCTTGGTGACAACCTCATTGTTATGACGACGCTGATCTCCAACCCGCCGCCGCATATCAGTGACTGGTGGTACTATGTGACGCTGCATGGGCAGCATATTGCATTTTATACAGAGCGATCGATGAATTTGATTGCGGAGCGCTTTCATCGCCATTATGTCGGTTGCGGCGATATTCATATTTTTTCATCGGAATCGTTGCCATCTTGGAAAGTGCGTCTTTCTCTGAGTCGTTTTCATGGTATATTGACTCGATTTAAGCATAGAGGGTCACTTTTATCACAGGATTATGAAAAGATCACGGGACAAAGTTTGACTTAATATCTAATACCCAGTGGAGGAAACGTTGAAACGCGTATTGATTACAGGCGCACATGGCTTTCTTGGACGCTATGTGGCGAAAATATATGGTCAGGCGGGCTTCTACGTCATTGGTTTGGGGCATGGCTCATGGAGCGTTTCTGAAGCGCAAGTATGGGGAATTAACGAATGGCACCATGCCGATGTCGATATGGATGCGCTGCAAAGTTATGCTGCGGATGTGAGTACCATCGTCCATTGTGCGGGAAGCGGTTCGGTGGGCTTTTCCCTTTTCAATCCCATGAAGGATTTTGAACGGACGGTTTGGACGACGCATTATGTGCTGGAATACATTCGCACGTTCTCCCCGCAGACACGACTGCTCTATCCATCGAGTGCGGCAGTTTACGGCAATCAAGAGACCCTGCCATTGACAATCGACATGAAGCCGAATCCGATTTCTCCGTATGGCGTACATAAAAATATTGTCGAAGAGCTGTGTGTCATGTATGCAAAGCAATATGGCGTTCATGTTGCGGTGCTTCGGCTCTTTTCGGTATACGGAAATGGTCTGAAAAAACAGCTTCTTTGGGATGCCTGCAGCAAGCTGTCACAGGGGATTCATACTTTTTGGGGGACCGGTGAGGAGACGCGGGACTGGGTTCATGTTTCCGATGTGGCGCAGGCGTTTCTGATGGCAGGGGAGAAGGCGTCGCCCACGTGTCCTGTTGTCAATGTGGGTACGGGCCATGCAGTGAGGATCAAAGATGTTCTAGGCATCCTTTTTGAAGCGTATGGAGCGCAGGAGCAGCCGACCTTCGGCGGGGAAGTCAATGCAGGGAATCCGAATCATTATGTGGCGGATGTCACTGCGATGACTGAGTGGGGGTGGCATCCGTCTGTCGATTTGACGCAGGGGATTATGGAGTATGTAAGGTGGTATCGGGAGCATGGTGACTGTAGCGTTCGTGCTTGATCTATCGCACAACTGGCTTGGCGGGGTCAATTATTATCGGAATCTCCTTACTGCGATTTCGCGATATGGATCGGACGCGATTCGTGTCAAGGTGTTTCTCCCCAAGGGGCAGGATATGGATGCGTTTCGTGATCTCCCAAATAATATTGAGTTTGTACCGCTATCATTTCCTGCACGATGGATACTTCCTTGGTTCGTGCGAAAACTGTGGATGAAATTTTTTCATGAAGACCGGTTTCTAGCGCGGCATCTTCTTCATCACGACGTTGATGTTCTCTCCCATGCGCCGAACTCCGTTCGGTGTCCGGGGCTAAAAAATATCGCATGGATTCCGGATTTTCAACACAAGTATCTGCCTGAGTTTTTTTCAAACGAAGAGCTTTCGAGCCGAGATGCAGAATTTGAGCGTATGGCAGCGTGTATGGACAAGGTAATTCTCAGCAGTGAGACGGCAAAGGATGATTTTATAAAATATTATCCGCAGTATAAAGAAAAAGCGTGTGTCTTGCGTTTTGCTCCCGTTTTGGAGTTTGATTCGCCCAAACAGGTGAATTTGATTGGGGCGAAATATGGTGTTGCAGGGAAGTATTTCTTTCTGCCGAATCAATACTGGAAACATAAAAATCATAAAGTGGTTCTACAGGCATTACGCATTCTAAAGGATGAAGGAAAGTTTGTCCGTGTCGTATCAACGGGGAATACGAGTGACTACAGAGCACAGGGGCATTTTGCTGCAATCGAGTCATTCGTTAAGGAGTACGAACTCGGCGACCGCTATTTGATCTTGGGCATGATTCCCTATGCGGATGTGCAAGCTTTGGCAGAGGCATCTCTAGGATATATCAATCCTTCTTTTTTTGAGGGCTGGAGTACCACGGTAGAGGAGGCGAAGTACAGAGGAAAGCCTATACTGCTGTCAGATCTAAAAGTTCATCGAGAACAAGATCCGCGTAGAGGTGTCTTTTTCGACCCGAATGATCCTGAAGATTTGGCGAAGAAAATGTGGGATATGTGGCAGCAGCCGTCGACGAATGAAGATGTTGATGTGTTGAAGCGGGCGAACGAGGAGGCTCTTCAAAAATTTGCAAGGGACTATGTTGAGATTGTGCAGTCGTTTTGAAAGGGAAACGATATTTGCAGGGGAACTTTTGGAATGTTACAATCATTGGAGATGCGGCAAAGAAAATACGGATAAGAGGCATTTCTTTTGTCCGCCTTTAGCGTGAAAAAATGAGGGGGATATTATGAACTACCGTACAATTACATTTCCTGAGAACAGTTTATTCGTCGTTACGGGCGGGGCGGGGTTTATCGGTTCGAATCTGACTGAGGCTCTGCTCTCGATGGGGCACAGGGTCCGCGTGTTGGATAATCTGTCGACGGGATATGCGAAGAATATCGCGGGATTTCGGGGGAATCCGAAGTTCGAGTTTATCGAGGGGGACATCCGTGACGCAACACTCTGCCATCGCGTGTGCGAGGGTGTGGACTATGTATTGCATCAAGCGGCGGCGGTGAGTGTACCTGAGAGTATTGAGCAGCCGGTGGAGTACACGCTGACAAACATCGTCGGTACGGTCAATATGATGGAGGCGGCGGCGAAAAATGGCGTCAAGAAGTTCACCTATGCGTCGAGTGCTGCGGTCTATGGCGATGACGAGACGATGCCGAAGCGGGAGGAGGTTGTCGGAAATCGTCTGTCGACCTATGCAGTGACGAAGTTTGTCGCGGAGGAGTACGCCTATCAGTATACAATGCACTATGGACTGGACTGCTATGGGATGCGCTACTTCAATGTGTACGGTCGGCGGCAGGATCCGAATGGCGCATATGCGGCGGTGATTCCGAAGTTCATCGAATGTCTGCTCCGAGATGAGCCGCCGACGATCAACGGCGATGGGGAGCAGTCGCGTGATTTCGTCTATGTGGAGGATGTTGTGCAGGCAAATCTCCTCGCGTGTGTCGCGCCGCATGAGGCGGCGGGCGAGGCGTACAACGTCGCGGCGGGCAAGCGGTCGAGTCTGAATGAGATGTATGCGGTACTCAGTGCGCTGTTCGAGAAGGACTTGAAGCCTGTGTTTGGCCCTGAGCGCAAGGGCGATATTCGCCATAGTGGGGCGAACATTTCGAAGATCTGCAAAAATCTCGGTTATGCGCCGGAGTACGATTTTGAGAAGGGAATCAAAGAGGCGATTCAGTGGTATAAGGAAAATCTATAGATATCTCAAACTTCGCACATCAAAAACATACGTCAAACCCAGATCTATCGGCATAACAACATGTCCCCTATGCACATTTGTTGTAGTAACAGAACATAGCCTGTTGTCACAAAGCCTGCAACAAATCCTCTACCTCAGCCAAAATCATCCGCTCTTGCAGTCGTGCGGCAAACAGTACCATGAGAAGTCGCGCCGCCTCTATGTAACAGATATCAGAAAGCTCGTCGATTGATAGATAGAACAGTTCTCCGATACTTCGGTCATCTTTGGACTCCCGTTGCTCCAGCGCCAGAAACATGTACCGCAAAAGCACAATGGATACATGCGCGGTCATCGCACCGTATGAGAGTGCGCGGCAATCCTTCTCTAAGCGCAAATAACTCTTGCACACCTTGAAGAACACCTCGATCTCCCAACGCTTTCCGTAGATGCGGATCACTTCCTCTTCCGTAAGGCTCATATCCGTCGTTACCAAGATCAGCCAGTCTTTGCGATTGTTACGATTGCGGACAAAGACAAGGCGCACAGGGGAGGGATTCTTCGCCCTTGACGACAGCGGCTTCCACACGCAGCAGATACTTCGAGCGGCCACGCCGCTTTCGGTGTTGCTTGTAGATCGCCTTC
>ERZ773009.343-NODE-343-length-33776-cov-6.789004_pt1 | contig 33776 bp, 24 predicted proteins | sample MGYA00580663_ERZ773009 | MGnify/ENA primary metagenome ERZ773009 (study PRJEB29015, sample SAMEA2737969) | human oral metagenome | biome: human oral; feature: human-associated habitat; material: dental | place: China | collected 2026 ... | reverse complement strand
AAACGTGGAGCCACCTCACGCAAAGGCGCATTCTGCGCAGACGGCCTCACGTAAAAGCGCAGTCTGCACCCGCCACCTCACGGAAAAGCGCACTCCGTGCGACCGCTCGCATGCAGAGCGCGCCCCTGGCAAGGTACAGGTTGCCGTGTAAAAGGGGAGCAAGCAGACGCCCCGGCGCATTTCTGTGCTAAGGTATTCCCTATGCAAAATGCGGGGTGGCGACGCATGGATGTCGCCACCCTCCCGTCAAAGGAGTCTGGGTGGGTATTCTCAATACTGTCGTGCTCGTCATCATGTTCATCTCCGCGCTGCTCACGATCATTCTCGTCCTCATGCACTCGGGCAAGGGAACCGGTGTCTCCGACATGATCGCCGCCTCGCTCTACAATGCGAGTGCCGGCTCGGGCATCCTCGAGCGCAACCTCGACCGTCTGACCATCATCACCTCGGTCAGCTTTGTGATCTGTCTTCTCATCCTCGCCATCACCTTCCCAAACGGAAGCATAGCGGGCGTGTGAGGGGTCCGCACGGCCAAATTGCATGGAGTGCTGCAGTAGTAGTAAAATAGATTGTTGTCTGTAAAGCATCTGTCCTGTCGCGGTGACCCTGCGCACTCTCGCGTGCGCTTCCTGTGAGGAGCGTCTATGGTGCGGTTCGTGTTGTACATAGCCAAGAGGATCCTGCTCTACGTCGCGATGATCTTCGTAGCGACATCGCTCACGTACTTCTTGGCGTCGGCCTTCATGAGTCCTCGCTCCAACTATGAGTCGCGTACCCCGCGACCTCCTCAGGAGTCTATCGAGAAGTCACTCAATGACGCCAACCTCAATGACAAGACGCCCATCTTGGAGCGATACGCGATCTGGCTCACGCGTGTCACGACCAGGTTCGACTGGGGGTTGACACCGACCGGAGACTCGGTGAATCGGGAGATCTCCTCGCGTGTGATGGCGTCCATCGAGCTCATGACGCTCTCGACCATCATCTCCATCGTCGTGGGCGTGGGCCTTGGCGTCTACACGGCACAGCGACAGTACCAGCTGCCCGATCGCGTCTGGAGCGGCATCGCCTCGGTGTTCATGGTCATCCCGACGGTCGTTTTGGCCATCCTCGTCGTGTTCTTTGCGATCGAGATAAACATGGCGACGGGTTACCGGATCTTCTACGTTACGGGTCTCTCGAGCTACGATGGCGAGAACGTCCTGCTTGCGCTCGTCGACTTCCTGCAGCACATATTCCTGCCCACCGTGGTGCTCACGATCATCAGCGCCGTGGGCTACCACCTCACCCAGCGCACCTACCTTTTGGACGAGATGCACGCAGACTACGTGCGCACCGCTCGTGCAAAGGGTCTCACCCGCAAGCAGGCGATACGAAGGCATGCCCTACGCGCGTCGCTCATCCCGACGGCTGTGAGCGTCGCCTTCTCGATCGCGGGCATCTTCACCGGTGCCGTCATGACTGAGAAGATCTTTGCCATCCACGGCTTGGGCGAGTACTTTGTCAACTGTATCAACGGCAACAACGTTCACGGGGCGGTCGCGGTCGCCGCCTTCTCGGGCGCCTGCACGCTGGTGGGAGCCCTGCTCGCGGACCTCTTTGCCGCAGCCATCGACCCCCGCATCAAGATGATGGGCTAAGGGAGGGTGTGATGTCAAAGGAAGACGGACAGAGTCGATCAGGCGCTTCTGTGCCACCCAAGGATGGCGGGACTTCCGGCCAAGACGTTGGCGAGGACAAGAGGGTCCTCACCAACGCGGAACTCGAGCTTGAGGCGGATGCCCGTGGCGGTTCCGGAGGTGAGGTGAGGCGCATCGGCTACTTCGCGCTACTGGTCAGGCGCTTCGTGCGCCAGAGGAGCGCGATGGTCGGTCTGGGCATCCTGCTCGCGCTCATCCTCTTGGCCGTCGTGGGTCCCCTGATCGCGCCGTTCGACTACACGGATCCCGACTTCACGGCACTCAACGTGGCGCCAAACTCGGTGCATTGGTTTGGTACCGACGGGGGTGGCTTCGACCTCTTCGCGAGCGTCGTGCATGGCCTTGGCCGCTCGCTCACCATTGGCATCATCTATGCCATCGCGACGACGATCATCGCGGCCATCATCGGTACGGCGATCGCCTACTCTCGGGGTATCGTCGAGAAGGTCGGCATGTGGTTTCTCGACATGCTGCTTGTCATCCCAAGCTTTTTGCTTGTAGCCATGATAGTGCGCAGCTCGAGCGGGGCCACGGGCTGGGTCGTGCTCATCGTCGGGCTTGCGGCCTTCGGCTGGATAGGCTACGCTCGTACGCTTCGCACCGTAGCGCTGTCGCTGCGCGAGCGCGACTACGTGCGCGCAGCCAGGTACATGGGCGTCTCGCCCTTCAAGACCATCCTGCGCCACCTGATCCCCAACCTGGGTTCCATCCTCATCATTGACGCCGTCCTCAGTGTCATCGCGGGCATTAACTCCGAGACGGCATACAGCTTCCTCGGTCTGGGCATCAAGGCGCCCGACACCTCCCTCGGTTACCTGCTGAGCCAGGGTTCCTCCGCGATGCTCTCGTCCCCGTGGGTCATTCTCATCCCATCTGTCGTCCTTATCGTCCTCTGCGTGAGCATGCAGATGATCGGCGATGGGCTGCGCGATGCCCTTGACCCGTACTCCCGCGCCACGGGCTCGGTCGAGGATGATGAGGGCGAGCAGGACGAGAAGGACGGCGTGGCTGGCATCCCAGAGGGGCACGATCTTCTGACCAAGCCACAAGCCTAACAATTCTAAGGCAGCTTCCCACGTAGATCCGACAGTAACGGAGAGGACATGGCCGACAAGGCACAGGACAGCAAGACCAGCGCCTCCAGCGAGGCGACCCAGGCAGAGGGGGCATCGTGGGTCCCCAAGGACGAGACCCTCGCAAATGAGCTCCTTGAGGGCAATGGCCCCAAGGGGGTGCCCACGGGCGACCCCATCATGAGCGTGCGTAACCTCAAAGTCTCGTTCAACACGGAGGCGGGTAGGGTCGATGCCGTCCGCAGCGTCAACTTCGACCTATGGCGCGGCCGCACGCTTGGCATCGTGGGTGAGTCGGGCTCGGGCAAGTCTGTCACCGCGCTTTCCCTCATCGGACTTCTGGATGACAACGCGCATGTGACGGGTTCTGTGAAGTTCGCTGGGGAGGAGCTCATTGGCAAGACTGACGAGGAGATGGCGAACTTTCGCGGCAAGTCCATCTCGATGGTCTTCCAGGATCCGCTGTCCGCGCTCACTCCCATGTTTTCCATAGGCGACCAGCTCGCTGAGGCGCTACTCATCCACAACCCCGCCATGGGCAAGAGCGAGGTGCGCGAGCGCTGCGTCGAGCTACTTCGCACGGTCGGCATCACGAAACCCGAGGAGCGCCTTGATGCCTACCCGCATGAGTTCTCGGGTGGTATGCGCCAGCGCGTGGTCATCGCCATCGCCATCGCGAACGACCCCGACGTCATCATCGCGGACGAGCCGACGACCGCGCTTGACGTGACGATCCAGGCCCAGATACTGGACGTTCTCGCCGTTGCCCAGAAGGAGACGGGCGCAGCCGTCGTGCTCATCACACACGACCTTGGCGTCATCGCAGGAACCGTCGATGACGTGATGGTCATGTACGCCGGCAGGGCCGTGGAGCGCGCGAGCATCGACTCGCTCTTTGAGCGTCCCTCGCATCCCTATACGATGGGCCTCCTCGGCGCCGTGCCCAAACCGCACGTAGCTGCCGAGCATCGCCTTGTACCCATCAGGGGCAACCCTCCCTCACTCGCTGCCATCCCGTCGGGCTGCCCCTTCTCGCCCCGCTGCCCGATGGCCATCGACGTCTGCCACAAGACAGAGCCGCTCCTCGAGGCCTTTGACGCAACTGAGGGTCATCTCGTGAGCTGTCACAGGCTTGACACGATACGCGAGCGGCATCTCAGCTTCCAGGAGGTCTACCCCGCACTCGAGCCCCTGCCCGCCAAGTGGGCGGAGGTGCCCCGCGACCAGCGGCCCGTCGTACTTGAGGTCAAGGACCTCGTGAAGACCTTCCCCATACAGGGCAAGGGCCTGATACGCAGGAACAGGGGCACCATGACCGCCGTCGACCACGCCTCGTTCACGATCCACGAGGGCGAGACACTTGCCCTGGTCGGCGAGTCCGGTTCCGGCAAGTCGACGACGCTCATGCAGATCATGGACCTCGTGAAGCCGGAGAGCGGCAGCATCTCGGTCCTTGGCACGGACGTCGCCTCGCTCAGGAACAACCGCGAGCGTCGCGCGCTCAGGCGTGACATGCAGATCATCTTCCAGGATCCCATGAGCTCGCTTGATCCACGCATGCCCATCTACGACGTGCTCGCCGAGCCGATGAGGGCACAGAGGATGTCGTCCAAGGACATCAACAGCCGCATCGGCGAGCTGATGCACCTCGTGGGCATCAATCCCGACTACGTCGACCGCTTTCCTCCCCAGTTCTCGGGAGGCCAGCGCCAGCGCATCGCCATCGCCCGCGCCTTGGCCACACGCCCCAAGATCCTGTTGCTCGACGAGCCCATCGCCTCCCTGGACGTCTCGATCCAGGCAGGCATCATAAACCTGCTCGAGGACCTGCAGGTGCAGCTCAAGGTCTCGTACCTGTTTGTCGCCCACGACCTCGCGGTCATCAGGCACATCTCTGACAGTGTCGCCGTCATGCACCTGGGAAGGATAGTCGACCAGGGCGACACCGAGGAGGTGTTCTCTAACCCCCAGGATCCCTATACCAAGGCCCTGCTCTCTGCTATCCCGATTCCCGATCCCAAGGTGGAACGGACACGCGAGCGGCTCGTCTACCAGGATGGTACCCTCATTCCCGCGAAGTCGCTGCTTCCCACCCTGGACAAGAGCTAACTTAACCGACTGTCACGTGCCGCGAGCATGCCGCAGGTCCTCTGCGCGCACGGCCCTCAGCTCATCCCATGAACATGGAGGAACATATATGGACAAGCACGAGTTTCCCAGTTTCGAGAGGCGCGAGCAAATCCCCGAGCGCTACCGGTGGGACACTACCAGGCTGTTTGAGAATGACGAAGCCTTCTCGCGCGCCCTTTCGGAGGCCAAGGACCTTGAGGAGGAGTATGAGATCTGGGAGCCGACGGCCATGAGTTCTGGCGCGGGGCTTTTCGGCTACCTGCGCTTCGACGACGACGCCACGCTCGAGCTCGAGCGCCTCTTTAACTACGTCTCTCGCCGTGCCGACGAGGACACGCGCGTGGGCAAATACCAGGACCTGAAGGCCCAGCTGCGCGCACTTATCGCCCGCGTCGGCGCGGCGTCCGCCTGGTTTGCCCCCAAGCTTTTGGCGCTCTCTGACGAGACGCTCGACGGGTGGTATGCAGACACGCCCGGCCTTAGCCTCTATCGCCGCGCCATCGACAGGCTACGCGCCCTCAAAGATCATGTCCTCACTCCCTCCGAGGAGGCGCTCCTCGCCCAGGCGAGCGAGATGGCCGCCCAGCCTGAGGCCATCTTCTCCATGCTCAACGATGCCGACATGAGCTTCGAGGACGCGGTGGACTCAAAGGGTCACAGTCATGCGGTCACGCACGGTAGCTACTTTCCGCTCATGCAAAGTGGTGACCGGTCGCTTCGCGAGAGCGCCTACCACAGCATCTATGGCGCCTATGGCAGGATCAAGAACACGAGCGCCGCCCTTCTCGGCTCTCAGACAAAGCAGCTGCAGTTCTTCGCACGCGCACGTCGCTACGCTGACGCGCTCGAGGCTGCGCTCGCACCCACAGAGGTACCCGTCTCGGTGTACCAGGGCCTCATCGATGCCGTCCATAAGAATGTCTCCGCCCTACACCGCTACATGGAGCTGCGTCGTCGCGTGCTGGGGCTCGACACGCTGCGCTATTGGGACCTCTATGTGCCCCTCACCAAGGAGGATGACAGGCGCTACAGCTTCGACGAGGCCTGTGACCTCATGCTCAGGGCCCTGGCGCCCCTTGGCGAGGACTATCTGGGCGTCGTGCGCCGTGCCATCGACGAGCGCTGGTATGACGTGTACGAGACGCCGGGCAAGGCGAGCGGCGCGTACTCCTCGGGCGGACGCGGGCTGACGCCGCTCATCCTGCTCAACTACCAGGGCACGCTGGACGACATCTTCACGCTCGTTCACGAGACCGGCCACTCCCTGCACACCCACCTCGCGAGTGAGGCACAGCCTGGCCGCTACGCGCAGTACGAGATGTTCGTGGCGGAGGTCGCCTCCACGACCAACGAGTGCCTGCTTCTGCGCTACCTTTTGGACAACGCCCAAGATACAGCCGAGCGTGCGCACCTTTTGAACCACCTCTGTGAGCAGTTCAGGGGCACGCTCTTTCGTCAGACGCTCTTCGCGGAGTTCGAGCGCGATGTCAACGAGGCGAGCGCTAGGGGGGAGGGCATGGGTGCCGACGCGCTCTCTGAGCGCTACGCGCAGCTCAACGAGCTCTATTATGGGTCTGCCGTCACGCTCGACGACGAGATAGCGCATGAGTGGGAGCGCATCCCCCACTTTTACTACAACTACTACGTCTACGTCTATGCCACGAGCTTTGCCGCCGCAGTCGCGCTCTCAAAGCGCATACTCACCGGTGACGCGACAGCTCGCGATCGCTACCTCGCCTTCCTTTCGGGCGGTAGCTCAAAGCCGCCCATCGAGCTGCTTGCCGGCGCCGGAGTCGACATGGCCTCGGGGGCGGTCGTGGACGAGGCGCTCGGCACGTTCTCGCAGACGGTGGACGAGCTGGAGGGACTGCTCTAGGGCCTGTCGCCGACGCGCGGCGGACCTGAAAGGACAGGTGGGCTTGTGCGTGGGCTCACAGTTCCTGTATCATATAAGACTGGTTTGTGACCGACAGTCCCAAGGAAAGGAAACGAATGGCATACTCAGTCTCTCGTAGGACGTTTCTGGGAGTTGCTGGAGGAGCTGCCGCCGCGCTGGCAGGCCTCGGGCTTGCGGGATGTGCGAAGGAGGGCGGCTCTGGCGGTGCTGGCTCAGCCACCGGTGCCTCGCCTCAAAACGGCGTCCCCGCGACCACACCCCTCAACCAGCTGCCGCTTCCCGAGAAGGGCAAGACCTACAACAATCCCAAGAGTCGCGATCAGATCAAGGACGGCGGTACCGCGACGTTCCCCGTGGCTGAGGTGGGTCCCGACTTCAACTACTTCAGCGTCAATGGCAACACCACCTATATGAAGTGGTTCTGGCTCTGCTACAACTCGGCGGTAGTTCCCTTCCGCTGCAATCCCACGGCCAGCAAGTTTGAGCCCGACCCCAATTTCGTCGATTCCTCCTCCGTCAAGGAGGTCGATGGCAAGGAGGTCGTGACCATCAACATCGCCGAGAAGGCAACCTTCAACGATGGCACGCCCATAGACTGGCGTGCGGTCGAGGCCGCGTGGACGGTCAACAATGGCAAGAATTCGGATTACACCCCCGCATCCACCGATGGGTGGAGTCAGGTGGAGAGTGTTACCAAGGGCGATAATGACAAGCAGGCTATCATCACCTTCTCTCAGCCCTACTACCCGTATGAGGCCTTGGTCGGCTTTTTGCATCCCAGCGCCGCCACTCCCGAGGTCTTCAACAATGGCTGGAAGAGGAATCCTCACAACGAGTGGGGCTGTGGCCCCTTTGTCGTGGACTCCGTAGATGAGGCCCAGATCACCTTCAAGCGCAACTCCAAGTGGTGGGGCGACGTGGCCAAGCTCGAGTCGATCACCTTCAAGCAGATGGAGGCCCAGGCCCAGTTCAATGCCTTCAAGAACGGCGAGATCGACGCCACCGAGCTTGGCCAGCAAGGCACGGGCGAGATGCTCTCGAACTTCCAGGGCATGGATAAGGTCGAAATCCGGCGCTCTGACAGCAAGTCCATCGCCTGCCTGGAGGTCAACACCACCCGTGACGTCCTCTCGGACATCGAGGTGCGCAAGGCCCTCATGCAGTGCATCAATACCGAGACCATCCTAGGCATCGTGTACCAGGGGGTGAACTGGAAGGAGGATCGACTGAGCTCTCTCAGCATCTTGCCGTGGATGGACGGCTACGAGGACAACCTGCCTCAGGATGTCTCGGCCAATACCACCGCCGATGCCCAGATTGCGGCGGCAAAGAAGACCCTCGAGGACGCCGGCTACGAGCTAGGTTCGGATGGCTACTATGCCAAGGGGGGCAAGCAGGTGGCCTTTGGCTTCACGGCCATTGGCGACTCTAACGTCACCAAGAACCGTGCCGCCGCCATCCAGAAGATGGCCAAGGATGCCGGAATGAACATCACGATCGATAACAAGCCCAGCTCCGACTTCTCCAAGACGCTTGTCGGCGGTCAATGGGACGTCTTCCTCTTTGGTTGGAGCAGCAGCAGTGCCACGTACAACAACGGTGGCCAGCTCTTTGGCAGCACGTCTGAGTCCAACTTCACGCATGCGGGCAGCAAGGAGCTCGACGCCAAGTTCCTTGCCGTCACGGGCATTGAGGACCACGCCAAGCAGATGAAGGCCTTCAACGAGGCCGAGAAGGAGGCCCTGAAGTCCTACGCCTTCATCCCCCTGTACAGTGGCGCGGACGTCATCGTCTGCAAGAAGGGGCTTGCCAACTGGGGCCCGGCCCTGCTGCTGGATATCGTTGCCGAAAACGTAGGCTGGGAGAAGGAGTAGTCGCCTCTGCCTCAACGGTCCTTTGGGGCCGTGGCAGGTTGAAGGGAGCCTTCGGGCTCCCTTCTTGGTCTTTGGCGTAGCATGTTCCGGGCGTCAGCGGTGTTACGGTCTTGTCCAGAACAACTCTTTCTGGAGTATTTCTCCTATACTCTGACCATATGTGTACGCGCCTGACATTTGGAGGAGACCATGGCACACACCCTCTCACGCCGCAACTTCCTTGGCATCGCAGGAGGGACCGCTGCGCTGGCGGGCCTCGGGCTTGCCGCCTGCGCTGGCCCCACTACGGGAGGCCCGGCTGGCGTCGAGCCCCAGAACGGTACGCCTGCGACCACCGACCTGTCTAGGCTGCCGCTTCCCGAGCGAGGCAAGACCTACAACAACCCCAAGGGCCGCGATGAGGTTAGAGACGGCGGCACCCTGGTCCTTCCGGCAGGCGAGGTAGGTCCTAACTGGAACTACCTCAGCGTCGAGGGTAACACGTCGGAGATGAGCACCTTCTGGTCGTACTACATGCCAACGGTGCTCACCATGGTGGACGCCACGGCCTCCAGCATCAGGCCCAATCCCGACTTCGTCACCAGCATCGAGTCAAGCGAGGAGAGCGGCAGGCAGGTCATCACCTATACCCTCAACGACGCGGCACGCTTCAATGACGGCACGCCACTCGACTGGCGTGCCGTCCAAGCCGCCTGGCAGATCCTCAGCGGCAAGGATGGCTCGTTTGCGCCGGCGGCCACCGACGGCTGGGACAAGATGGTGAGTGTTGAGCCAGGAGCGAGCGACAAGCAGGCGATCATCACCCTCTCCGAGCCCGTCTACCCGGCGGAGATGCTCGTGAACGTCCTCGTGCACCCCGCCGCCGTCAACGCCGACACATTCGCCAATGGCTGGAACTCCAACCCCCACAGCGAGTGGGGGGCGGGTCCCTACACCATCGACTCCGTCAATGACATGCAGGTCACCTTCGTTCCCAACCCCACGTGGTGGGGCGAGCGCGCCAAGCTCGACTCCATCACCTACAAGCAGATGGACGCCCAGGCCCTCTTTAACGCGTTCAAGAACGGCGAGATCGATGCGACGGGATCGAGCTCGTCTGGCTCTGCCGAGATGCTCTCCAATTTCAGCTCCATGGCCGATGCGGAGGTCCGTCGCGGTGACGGACTCTCCCTCGTGTGCATCGAGGTCAACAGCACCCGTGAGGGCCTATCCGACAGAGCGGTGCGCAAGGCCTTCTGCCAGTGCCTGGATGCCGCAACGCTGCGTGACATCGTCTTTCAGGGCGTCAACTGGAAGGAGGAGACCCCAGGCTCCATCCTCATCCCGGCATGGCGGGACGGCTACGAAAACAACATGCCGGCCGACGTGACGGGCCTCGCATCGGCGGATGACAAGATCGCCGCCGCGAAGAGGACCCTCGAGGACGCAGGCTACAGCTTGGACGCGAACGGCCACTACGCCAAGGACGGTCGAGGCGTGGAGTTCAACCTCGTCGTCTTTGGTGACTCCAACGTCACCAAGAACCGTGCCGCCGCCATCCAGAAGATGGCTAAGGATGCCGGCATCAAGCTCGAGCTGCAGAACAAGGCCGCCTCCGAGTTCTCCTCGACGCTCACCGGCGGCGAATGGGACACGATCCTGACGGGCTGGGGCTTTGTGGTGACCGCAATGTGGTACGGCAAGATGATCTTTGGCTCACACTCCGTGTCAAACTATACGCAGTGGGGCACGCCCGAACTCGACGCTGAGTTCGATCGTATTAACTCCATCAAGGATAGCGCAGACCAGCTCAAGGCCTACAACGCCGCAGAGAAGAAGGCCCTGGAGTCCTACTGCTTCATCCCGCTCTACGCAGGTCCCGACGTGGTTGTCACCAAGAAGGGGCTCGCCAACTTCGGTCCCGCCCTCTTCCAGACCGTCCTGCCGCAGGATATCGGGTGGGAGAAGACAGCGTCGTAGCTCGTCTTCTGGGTGAGCGTAGATTGGTCGCCCTACCTACGAAGGTTGCCGTTTGGTAAAAGTCGAGGGGGAAGGGCATGTGATCCATCTGCCCTCATGTAAAATTCCCCTGTATTGCGCTGTCATCGCTCGGCGATGAGGCGTAGCCGGCGTTGTCAGCAACAGGATAAACAGGAGGAACGTATGGCTCATGATCACGCGCTCAGTCGTCGCGGATTCGTCGCGGGAGGGCTCGCGGCAAGCGCGCTTGCCGCCCTCGCCGGTTGCGGAAAGAAGAGCGGCAGCTCAGGTGGTGCGGGTGCCTCTGGGACGGCCGCAGGTGGTACCCTCAAGTACTACATCAACAATCCCGTCGCCATCGATCCCTACAACACTCAGGAGGATCAGGGTACGCAAGTCGAGCACATCCTCTTCGACGCACTGACCGACTACGACTGGGACAAGGAGAAGGTCGTGGGTAAGGCGGCCGAGAGCTGGGAGGCCAATGGCGACAACACCGTCTTCACCTTCCATCTGATGAAGGGCGCTAAGTTCCATAATGGGGACAGCGTGGATGCCGCCTCCTTCAAACGTGGCTGGGAGCGTATCGTCAACCCCAAGATGGCTACCCCGTCAGAGATCAACTACCATCTGTCGCCGGTCAAGGGCTATGATGAGTTCCTTGCAGGGAGTGCGACCGAGCTCACGGGGCTCAGGGCGGTTGACGAGAGCACCTTCGAGGTGACCCTCAAGTCGCCCATGGCCGACTTCCCGACCGTCTGCTCGCATCCCGCGCTTGCGCCCGTGCCCTAGGCTGCCCTCGATGACCCCGACTCCTTCCTCGTCGCTCCCATTGGCAACGGTCCCTTCAAGATGGATGGCAAGTGGGTTGCCGACCAGTACATCAACGTCGTGCGCTTCGATGATTACTATGGCACCAAGGCACGGCTCGATGGCATCAACTTCTCCATCCAGAAGGACCCCGACACCGCGTTTCGCGAGTTCGAGGCTGGTAACCTCGATATGGCGATGATTCCCACCGGTCGCTTCAACGAGAGCATCGAGAAGTACGGCAAGTCCGACGACGGCTACACGGTGACGCCTAACCACCAGGTTCTGACCGGTGCCGAGCTCTCTGTCTACTATCTTGCCATCAACGTCGAGAAGATGCCCAACAAGATGCTGCGCCACGCCATCTCGCTGGCCATCAACCGCCAGAGCATCTGTGACACGCTCTTCGAGGGCACGCGCATCCCAGCGGACAATGTCATTCCCAAGGTCTTGGACCTTGGCCAGAGCAACGCCTGGGCCGACTGTAGGTACGACAAGGACGCGGCCAAGAAGCTCATCGACGAGAACAACTTGGCTGGTACGGAGGTTGTCCTCTCCTATAACTCGGGTGGTGGCCATGAGGACATCATGTCCATGGTCCAGAGTGATCTTCAGGCCGTTGGTCTGAAGGTCACGCAGGAGTCGCAGGAGTGGGCCTCCTACCTCCAGAAGCTCAAGGGTGGCGACTACACGATGGGTCGCTTGGGCTGGATAGCTGACTACCCGACGCTCGACAACATGCTCTATCCCAACTTCTACAGCACCGCTGACAACAACTACTCCAAGTACAACAATCCCAAGGTTGACAAGGGCATCGATGAGGCTCGCCAGGTTGCCGACGAGGAGCAGCGCAAGGCAAGGTTCCGCGAGGTGAACCAGCTCATCGGCGAGGACATGCCCATCGTCCCCCTGATGTTCTATGCCCACAACTGGGTCGGTGGCAAGAGGGTTGCGAGCCTGTATCTGGATCCCCAGACCAAGGCCGAGCTCGCGACGGCGACGCTCAAGGCGTAGGTTGCAGCGTCTGATGTACGTACGCTTGTCTCAAGGGTGGGCATCAGAGGCGATGCCCTCCCTTTGCGTTTGGCCCCTTTTGCCCCGAGGCCATCGGGATGACTTGCCAGGGACGCTCAGAAGGACAGTGGTACTCTTGGAAACCCTGCCTGATGTCACGGGAAGGCAAATGGGAGGGACGTCGCAACTTTGGCGGACGGGTCTGCTCGAGGGGGAAGCTCTACATGGGTAGATACATCGTAAAGCGCGTTCTGCAGTTCATCCCAGTCTTTCTGGGCGTTACGCTCATCCTGTTTTTGCTGCAGAATGTCGTTCCAGGAGATCCCATCAAGCTGATGGCGGGCGAGAAGAGGCTTGATCCGGTGACCGAGGACAACCTGCGTGCCACCTATCACCTCATCGAGACCGATGCTGACGGCAGCATCGTTCGTGACGAAGCCGGAAACACCATCGAGACGCCGCTGTGGAAGCGCTACACACTCTATGTGACGGGGCTGTTCCATGGGGACTTGGGTGTCTCGTATCAGCAGTCCGGCAAAGCCGTCTCGCAGATCCTCGCCGAGAAGTACCCCTACACCATCAGGTTAGCGGCCGTGGCCATAGTGATAGAGGCGCTCATAGGCATACTTGCGGGCATGGTGTCGGCGATACGACGCTACTCGTTCTGGGACGTTCTCGTGACGCTCTCGACGTCTATCCTCGTCGCCATGCCCGCGTTCTGGCTGGGCATGCTCTTGCAGCTCTTCTTTGGCATCATCTTAAAGGATGCGACGGGCGAGGCGTTCTACCTCCCCATCTCTGGTGCGGGTGGGCCGCACGCAGAGTTCGACAGCAGCATGTACTACATCCTGCCCGCCATCACGCTGGCTTCGGTCTCGACGGCCTACACGGCACGCATCATGCGTTCGCAGCTGCTTGAGGTCATGAACCAGGACTACATCCGCACGGCTCGTGCGAAGGGTCTTTCGCGCCGCGCGACCATCCTGCACCATGCCCTCAAAAACGCGCTCATCCCGGTCGTCACCTACATTGGCATAGACTTCGGTGCCATGCTCGCTGGCGCGATCCTGACCGAGACGGTCTTCAACTGGCCAGGTGTCGGCTACGAGACCTATCGCGCCATTACCCAGCGTGACTGGCCCATCGTGCTCGGATCGGTGACGGTGATCGTCCTGGTGGTCATGGTCATCAACCTCATCGTTGACATCAGCTACGCCTTCCTCGATCCCCGTATCAGGTATGGCGGTCCCAAGAGCCAGGGCTAGGGGGTAGGTATGACGTCACGCCTGTGTTTCTGGAAGAAGGACGAGCCCGTTGGCATCGAGACGCCCGAGGATGAGCGTAAGGCGGCGCCGGCAGAGGGCAGCGAGCCCGATATGGGTGCCCCCTCACGTACCCTCTGGGGCGATGCCTGGGCGCGGCTCAGAAAGAACAGGCTCGCCATCGTCGCGGCTGTCTGGATAGTTCTCATCGTCGTCGTGGCGCTCACGGCGGACCTCTGGGTGCCGCAGGCCTTGGGCAGCCCGACGGAGCAGCTCTTTGATGCGCGCCTTCCGATGAGTGTCGAGCACCCCTTTGGTACCGACCAGGTGGGTCGCGATGTGCTCTCGCGCGTCATCTACGGGGCTCGCATATCGCTGGCGGTCGGTGTGCTCGCGACTGCCATCTCGACGGTCATCGGCCTCGTGATGGGCGCGCTTGCCGCCTACTACGGGGGCATCTGGGACACAATCATCATGCGCCTGGCTGACATCTTCTTGGCCTTTCCCTACACCCTCTTTGTGATCGCCATGCTGGCGGTTTTGGGCTCGGGCATCCAGAACGTCTTCATAGCCATCGGTGTCCTTGGCTGGCCGTCCATAGCTCGCGTGTTTCGCTCGGCCATCCTCTCGGTCAAGGAGAACGACTACGTGGACGCAGCCCGCTCCATGGGCGCCTCTGACGCGCGCATCATCATGCGCCACATCTTTCCCAACTCCGTGGCCTCCATCGTCGTCTACGCGACGATGAACATCGGCGGCGCCATCCTGACCGAAGCCGCCCTGTCCTTTCTGGGCATGGGCGTCGTCCCGCCTGACCCCTCCTGGGGCATCCTCATCGAGAACGGGCAGAAGTTCCTTGCCACCCAACCATGGCTCATGATCATGCCCGGCCTCGCCATCCTACTTACCGTGCTCGCCTTCACGCTGCTCGGTGACGGCCTGCGCGATGCCCTCGACGTCAAGATGAAGGACGCATGATGCTGTTCAGAAAGAGGCACGACACCAACTACCGCGACCTCAAGGAGGCGCCGGTCCCCGAAGGCCAGCACCTGCTCGAGGTCGATGACCTCAAGATGTACTTCCATACGCAAGATGGCGTGGTCAAGGCCGTCAACGGCGTCTCGTATACCCTTGACAGGGGGGAGACCCTCGGCGTTGTGGGGGAGTCTGGCTCGGGAAAGTCGGTCACGTCGCTTGCCATCATGGGGCTCATCGACATGCCCCCAGGCCGCATTGAGGGCGGTGACATCCGCTACCATGGCGAGTCGCTGCTCAAGATGAGCGATGAGCAGATGGGACACATTCGTGGTAACGGCATCGCGATGATCTTTCAGGACCCCATGACATCGCTCAACCCGGTCTACACCATCGGGCGCCAGCTCGGCGAGGGCCTGAGGCTGCACCGTGGCTACTCGAGGAAGAGGGCCCTAGAGCGCTCGATCGAGCTGCTGCGTATGGTGGGCATACCCAACCCCGAGCAGCGCGTCAAGGACTACCCACACGAGTTCTCGGGTGGCATGCGCCAGCGCGTCATGATCGCCATGGCGCTCGCCTGCGACCCAGACATACTTATCGCCGATGAGCCCACGACTGCCCTCGACGTCACAATCCAGGCGCAGATCATCGAGCTTATGCAGGAGATGCAGGAAAAGAGCGGCAACGCCATCATCATGATCACGCATGACCTGGGCGTCGTCGCGGACGTCGCGGACAAGATCATGGTCATGTACGCCGGCCAGCCCGTGGAGTTCGGAAGCGCCGAGGAGATCTTCTATGGCTCCCTGCATCCCTACACCTGGGGTCTCACGCGCTCCATCCCCGATCCCGCCATCGACGAGAAGCGACCGCTCACGCCCATCAAGGGTAACCCGCCCTCGCTCGTGCACACACCCTTGGGCTGCTCGTTCTCGCCACGCTGCCCCTATGCGAGCGACCTCTGCAGGTCCCAGGAGCCCACGCTCTACGTGAGCGAGACGGGCCACTACTCCCGCTGCCACTACTCGCACGAGGCCGATTTCATCGCGAAGAACGCGCCTGAGACCTCCAGGTCCCGCAGGGAGACGACTGCTACGGTAGACATTTGTGCGCAGGAGACCCAGGCGGCAGGGGAAGGTGAGGGGCAGGATGTGTAAGGAGAAGGCCGCACGTGGGGAGCCGCTGCTTCGCGTGGAGCACCTCACGAAGGAGTTTCCCGTCGAGTCGGGTGTGATCTCCTCAAGGCGCAGGGGTGCGCGGAAGGTTCACGCCGTCGAGGACGTGAGCTTCGAGATCTACCCCGGAGAGACCTTTGGACTCGTCGGCGAGTCAGGCTGCGGCAAGTCAACGACGGGTCGCACCATCATGCGCCTCACCACGCCCACGTCAGGCAGGGTCATCTTCGACGGCAGGGACGTCGCCGAGATGGGCACAGGCGAGTTCAAGGCCCTGCATCGTGACATCCAGTACATATTCCAGGACCCGTATGCGTCACTGAACCCTCGCATGACCATAGGGGAGATCATCTCGGAGCCGCTGCTGATCCACAAGACCCTGCCCGACCGGGCCGAGCGCACGAGGTACGTGCGGCAGCTCCTGGATGTCGTGGGCCTGAACCCCGAGCACATCAACCGCTATCCCCACGAGTTCTCCGGTGGACAGCGCCAGCGGGTGGGCATAGCCCGTGCCTTCGCCATCCGTCCCAAGCTCATCATCTGCGACGAGCCGGTCTCGGCGCTAGACGTCTCCATTCAGGCTCAGGTCCTGAACCTCCTCTCCGATCTGCAGAAGGAGTACAAGACCGCATATCTCTTCATCGCGCATGACCTCTCGGTGGTGCAGCACATATCGGATCGCGTGGCCGTCATGTATCTGGGCCACCTGATGGAGCACTCGGACTGGAGGTCCCTCTACGCCGAGCCCTACCACCCCTATACCCAGTCGCTGCTCTCCGCCGCCCCCGTGCCCGACCCAGACATCCAGCACAGGCGCAGGCGCATCATCCTCGCAGGCGACGTGCCCTCGCCCATCGACCCGCCCTCGGGGTGTCCCTTCCACACGCGCTGCCCCATAGCGCATAAGCGCTGCATCAAGGAGGTCCCCACGCTGCGCGAGGTTGCGGGCGATCACTACTGTGCCTGCCACTTCGCAGAGCCCAACCCCATCAAGGAGAGCTCGGTCAAGCTCTCGTGACGAGACCTTTCGTGACAAGACATGAGAAGGGATCTGACGCAGAGGGGCCTGACGCCCCAATGGCACCAGCCTGTAGTGCCCCAGAGTCTGCGGGGCACGTTCGCAAGGGCGTTTGCCCAGTTGGCGTCTGTCTCACGGTACCTTAGGATCTGGGGGGCACGTTCGCAAATCGGCATATACGACAGCCGTGCGACACGAGGCTCCAAACGAGCAGATTAGATTGGTTAGTGCATGCAGATTGATACCTTAGCCTTCATCGCCGTCGCCCTGGTGGCCGTTGCGGCAGCCGTTCTCTCAATCGTTGGCTGGCTCCGTGCGGGTTCCTCCTCGTCGGTTCCCGCGCTCATGGAGGGCAAGATCGACTCAGAGCTGAGGCATGCGAGGGAGCAGTCCCAGCTGGTCGTCAATGTGCTCGACCGACGACTCGTCGAGATGACAGGCAAGGTCGGCGATCTGGAGCGTGGGTTGGCGAATTTCCGGATGAGCACGGTCAAGGAGCTCAATGATGTGCGAGTCGCTCAGGAAAGGGGCCACGCCGCCATGCAGACCGCTATTGGCAACACGCTAAGGGGTGTCCAGGACAGCGTGTCTCAACAGCTCGTCGCAATCCGTGATGACAACAACCGGAGTCTCGAACAGATCCGCTCCACGGTAGATGAGAAGCTTCAAAAGACGTTGAATGATCGCATCAACGACTCGTTTAGGCTCGTTAACGAGCAGCTTGACTCCGTGTCAAAAGGTCTCGGCGAGATGCGTGGAATGGCACAAAGCGTCGGCGACCTGCGCAAGGTGCTCTCCAATGTCAAGACAAGAGGCATCGTCGGAGAAGTGCAGCTTGCGGCGATTCTGAAGGAGGTGCTCTCGCCAGAGCAGTACGAGACCAACGTGGCAACCGTCCCAGACAGTCTCAACCGTGTGGAATTTGCAGTCAGGATTCCCGGCAAGGGCGACGAGTTCGCGTACCTCCCAATTGATGCAAAGTTTCCCGCAGAGGCCTACGGACATCTGGAGGATGCCAAGGACGCAGGAGATGACGTGGCTATTCGTGCAGCGTGGAAGGAGCTGGAGACCCGTCTGAAAAATGAGGCAAAGGACATTCATGAGAAGTACGTCGCCCCACCGGCAACAACACCGTTTGCCGTCCTGTTTCTACCCTTCGAGGGCCTGTATGCCGAGGTGGTCAATCGCACCGGACTGGTCGAGAGGATCCAGCGCGAGTGGCACGTGAGCGTAGCGGGACCGTCCACCATGGCGGCGCTGCTCAATGCGCTGCAAATGGGGTTTCAGACGGTAGCCATCCAGAAGAGGGCGGACGAGATACAGAAGGTGCTGGCAGCCGTGAAGGCAGAGCTGCCCAAATACCGTATGGAGCTTGAGAAGGCCCAACGACAACTGAATACCGCCTCAAAGACCATTAACGGCCTTGTAGGGAGGCGTACGCGGGCGATGGAGAGAACCCTCAGTAGCGTGACGGCGACAGCTTCGCTGGGTGAGGCTGATGAGCTGCTTGGCATTGAGGTCCAAGGCGCAGCGCTGCGGCCATAGGGATCACAGGATCCCACTGTGGCCTGGCACGTGACCGGGGTCCCAAGGCGAAGTTCTGATAAGTGCGAGATTCTCAAAAAAGTACTTGCAGCATCCGATTTGTTTGATACTATAGGTTCTGCTGCAGCGCACGCAGCCCATGTCGGAGTGGCGGAATTGGCAGACGCGCTAGCTTGAGGTGCTAGTGACCAACATAACGGTCATGCGGGTTCAAGTCCCGCCTCCGACACCATAGGAAAGAGCAGAGGGCCTCCTTCGGGAGGTTCTCTTTTTCGTCAAGACGGCCGTCTCGCGTCAGCGTCTGGCCATAGTGTGCCGACCGGTAGAAGGAGGGCTGATGGCGCAGGGGATCGTTCGCAGGATCGATGGCATAGGTAAGAGAGACGTCAATGCCGCACTTGACAGCCTCCTCTCCCTAACGAGTGACGCCATGCTTGTCTTTGACGGATCCGGGCGTATCCTTGTGGCAAACGATGTTGCGAACAGGCTCTTCATGCGTAGTGGAAGCCTTGCCGGGCTGGATGTACGCGCGCTCTTCTCGCCGAGGGTTGTCACGTTGCCAGACTCCCCCTTCTCGTTCTCTGCCCTTCCCTTTGCTACGGACGGCAGTCCCTCGACGCTCACCTGCACGCGCGCCAACGGAACCTCCGTCGAACTCTCCATACGTTCCGAACGAGTGGGTGTTGCGAGAGAGATCTGCATCCTCGTTGCTCACGAGCTCGATGCCAGCCAGTTTGCCCAAAGGGAGCGAGACAGGCTCGTGGGCGAGCTCTCCCGTGTGAACCGCCGTCTTTCCGGGACGCTCAACATCGTGCTCGATACGCTGGGCACCAAGGACGTCTCGCTGCTCTTCGAGAAGGTCATCGAGGAGATCACAGAGACGATGGAGGCCTCGGGAACGGTCTTCTTTGTCGCGGAGGGGGATGGCTATCACCTGAAGGGCAAAAGCGTCTCGCTCGCCAATGTCAAGATACCCCGTTTTGTGGCTTCTGGGCGCATGATAGAGAGGCTCACTACCAGTGCGGGCCACGCGCTGAGGCTGCGGGTGCTCGCCCCAACGCGTGACGCTCTCAGGCAGGGAAGGCTGACGAGGCGAGAGGTGCTCGACGAGGCGACGCACGAGATCCATCGTGTGAGGGCGTCGACCCTGCCACCCTTCGTGAGCTTCATTGCCGTACCCGTCTGGTTTGGCGGGCACGTCATAGCGCTCATCGAGGTGGGTTGGGATCAGGTTCACCCAATGCGTCGCGAGGATGCGGAGCTTCTGGATGCCGTTGCGCAGTACCTCTCCGTGCAGCTCGTGGGCGTCTTCTCGACCCTACGTCAGCGTAAGGCGAGCCATCTGGACAATGTGGCCTCCGAACTTAGAGAGTCACTCATGAAGACTGGGGGCGCAAACAGGACACAGGTTGCGTCATGTCTCGCAAGCGCCTGCGAGGAGCTGGGAGCGAGCATCCATGCCATACATGCCCCGATCCCGGGATCCATTATCCCCACAGTTGAGTTGCCGGGAGGGGAGGAACCCTTGACCGTGAGCCTTGGCCTTTCGGTGCCCATGCAGGCTTGTGGGCGAGACGACATCACCGAGTCGGGGGTACGCGCCATACCCGACGAGGATGAGCTTGCCGAGTGGCTCGAGGGATTAGGCGCGCCGTCCGTGGGTGCCGTCCTCGACCTGGGGTGCCTCTGGGGAGAGAGATGTACCTACCTTGTGCTGCGTGAGGCGGGAGCGGAGCCTCTCGATGAGATCGAGCTCTCCTTCCTGCGAGCTGTCGCCCATGACATACGCGAGCTTGTCTTGGGAGATGAGGCTCGAAACCAGGACAAGCGCATCGCGCAGGCACTGCAGACCGGTATGAGAAACGAGCTTCAGAGCGTCGAGGGCATCTCCACACAAGGCATCTACTCGTCCGCAACGGCCGCAGCGGTCATTGGTGGTGACTTTTACGACCTTATACGGCTTCCTCACAAGAGGGCGTGCGTCATCATGGGCGACGTCTCGGGCAAGGGCGTCGAGGCCGCCTCAGTCTCGGCTGCGGTACGCACGGCTCTTGGTGCCTACTCATGGCAGGGCCTTGAGCCGGCACGCATGGTACGCCTGCTCAATGACTTCTTACTCGGCTTCTCTCGTCTGGAGACCTTCGCCACGCTCTTCGTGGGAATTGTCGACAGGCAATCGAGCACACTCACATACTGCTCAGCAGGCCATCCCCCCTCACTTTTGATTCGTGCTTCCGGGGAGGTAGAGAGCTTGGACGTTCAGTCCGGCGTCGTGGGAGCATTTCATGAGATGAGGTATAGGAATGGATACGTGAGACTCTCTGAGGGCGACATGCTGCTTCTGTATACCGACGGCACCACTGAGGCCCGCTCGCCCACAGGGGACTTCTTTGGTGACGAGGGGCTTCGCGACGCCATCATGATGCAGGCTCCTCGGGGCTTCGAGGGTTTTCTCGATCGCATGCTCAACGTGCTTGACAACTTCACCGAGCGGAGACTGGAGGATGATGTCGCGATGGTCCTCTTGCGCTTTGATGAGCTTGACGGTGGGGACGAGGGCGAAAGGCTCAACGTATCCAACGACTAGCGAGCCATTCTTTGGGGAACATATGAAGCATGGAAATTTGCCCTAACATCGCTGTGGTCCGCCTGGATGGCGACCTTGACATCACGAGCGTCCCGCGCGTGAAGCGGTTCGTCGAGAAGCTTATCGACGACGGCTGCCGCCGCATCATACTCAATATGTCTCAGGTAGCTGTGATCGACTCCGCTGGCATGGGGCTTGTCTTGTGCGAGGTGCGTCGTATGAGGAGCGTCGGCGGTTTGCTCTCGATCACCGATGCCAACGAGCGAGTGCTGAGAGTGATGAGGCTCTCGCGGCTCGTGGACTTCGCTCCTGTCTCAGCCGCGAGGTGTACGCGGCAGGTACAGGAACTCGACCCCTCTGCCGTGCCGCTTTGGCGTTGCATCGTGCGCGTGAACCCCTGTGATCTTGCGAGTGCTCGGGCGTGCATGGAGCGGCGATTGCGCGTTGTGAGGATGACGCCCGACCAACTTTTTGACCTGATCCTAGCCGTGGGGGAAGCTATCGGCAATGCCATCGACCATACGGAAGGCGAGTGCGCACTGGTGGTGCTTGCGTGCTACCGGGATCGCGTGGTGGTGGACGTCACCGACTGCGGCTGTGGGTTCGAGCTGGGACCTAACGAAGACACGCCGCAGGTGGACGAGGCTGCCGAGCGCGGCCGTGGCATCAAGCTCATGCGCCTTTTGGTCGACTCCGTGACCATCGGTCGCAAGCCAACAGGTCAAGGGACTCGGGTTCGTATGGTCAAGCTGCTGGCATGATGCCATGAGAAGGCGAGATAGGCAGGGACGTGAAGTCCAGGGGGCACCGCAGGCATCATGCGAGCGGGTGTCATTCACCGAAAGAAACCACTAGGAAGCAAAGAGGGGCGACCGCCCTGCGACCGCCCCTTGCTTTCTCTGGAGGCGAGACCCGGATTCGAACCGAGGATAAAGGCTTTGCAGGCCTCTGCCTTAGCCACTTGGCCATCTCGCCCTATGAAACAGGCCGAACTCGTTCGGCCCTTCTTTCAAATGGAGCGGGCTACGGGGTTCGAACCCGCGACCTCCACCTTGGCAAGGTGGCGCGCTACCAACTGCGCCAAGCCCGCGAACGAACAGATACTATACGTGACCCCGTCGCTCGATGCAAGCATGATTTTGAAAAAGCTTGGCTGTCGTGGAGCACTGGTGGACGATCTGCCGACGATGGGTCACCAGGATGTCTGGCGACAATTTCCTGTTGCGTCCAGCCGCTACCCCTGTCGCGCCCAGCTCCCGTCCTCCTTCAGCCCTCCTCAAACCCTGTGCCCCAGTCGCGCAGATGCAAGCGAGCCGACACGGCCTGTCATGCGAGGTTCCCCACTCTGGGCCGGCATGGGGTATGCTCTTCTCGCCTTGCCAGCTCGTCTCGTGCGCCGTATGGAGTCCCATGCTTACCAGTATCCTCACGCTCTTCCTTCTGTTCCTCCTTGTTCGTGCCGTCCTCTTTCTGACACGGGCCTTTTGGCTGTGGCTCGGTCGAGGCAAGGACCTTGAGCGTGCCATCGACCATAAGCAGCTCACACAAGCGACTATAGACTCCCATCTCAAGGGAGTCCGTCTAACGCGCGGGCAGCGCCAAGAGGTGCGCCGCGCCCATGCCGCAGCCCGCGAAAAGTACCTTACTATCATGCACTACGGCTGGTACCAAGGCGTGTTCATCTTCACAATCGGCTCCGTGGCCGGCCTCTTGCTTGAGGAGGCTTGGATGTTCGTGAGCGCGGGCATCATGCAAAGTCGCGTGGGCCTCGTCTGGGGTCCTTTCTCGCCTCTTTATGGCTTGGGTGCGCTTGTCCTTACCAGTGTGGGCTTTCTCCTGCGACGTCGCCACGTGAGCAGCTCGCGGGTGTTCGTGTGCATGGCCTGCGTCGGCGGTTGTCTGGAGCAGCTCGCGGGGTGGGCCATGTTCACGCTCTTTCGCGCGCAATCGTGGACGTACCTGGGTCTTTTCGACCACATTACGCAGTGGGTAGCGTGGCGCACATTGGTGATCTGGGGCATCCTGGGGTTGCTCTGGGTTAGGGTGGTGATGCCCGAGCTGCTCTATCGCATTGGTGAGCCCACGACGAGAAGGCAGGTCACCTTTGCGTTGCTCATTGCTGTCTATCTGGGTCTTGACATCTTCATGACGGTCTCGGCTTTCTACATGCGTGCGAAGCGCACGCTGGGCAAAGGACCCGCGAACGCCTTCGAGGTGCTGATAGACGAGCACTACACCAATGAGTGGATGGCTACGCGTTTCCAGAACATGGTCGTGGGCGAGCAGCTTCCCGACCAGGGCCTACCTGGCGTCAACGGCGACATGAGCCATCGCTAGGCTGTGTCATGGATGAGCCAAGCGCCATGGAGGCCTACCTGGACTATGGGGCCGCGACGCCCATGGACTCACGTGTCGTGGACGCGATGAGGCCCTATCTGTCAGAGAGATTTTGGAACCCGTCGGCACCCTATGCTCGTGCTCGCGAGGCCAAGCACGCGCTTGAGGAAGCCCATGCAAGGTTGGCGCATGTGATCGGTGCCCGTGCGGACAGCATCACGCTAACCGCAGGCGCGACCGAGGCAAACAACCTAGCCTTCGCGGTAACTGACGGCGCCGTTGTGGTCGATGCCATCGAGCACGAGAGCGTGCTCGCCTGCGCGGGGGTGCGCCCGCATGTTGTGGTCGGAGTCGACGCCTGCGGTCGTGTCGACCCCACTGCTGTGGCTGTGGCCCTTACACCTGAGGTGGGACTTGTCTCGATGGGGCTCGCGAACGGCGAGATTGGCACGGTGCAGCCCGTGCGGGAGATTGCTCGCGTTGTGGCAAGGGAGCGCAGGCGCCGTCTCGAGGTGAGCGAGAGGCGTCCACTCTGGCTGCACGTGGATGCCTCACAGGCCGCCGGTTATCTCTCCGTGAACGTGAGCTCGCTGGGCGCGGACCTCCTGACCCTCTCGGCCGCCAAGGTCTACGGACCCAAGCAGGTGGGACTGCTTTGGGCGGCGGACGGGGTCGAGCTGAGGCCGCTCGTTTTGGGTGGCGGCCAAGAGGGAGGCCTGCGCTCGGGGACCGAGAACGTCGCCGGGGCAGTCGCCTTCGCGTGTGCGCTTGAGCTTGCCGAGAAGATGAGGGGCCAAGAGTCACGTCGCCTCTGTGACCTACGTGACCGCATGCAGGGCAGGCTCTGCGCCGCCTTCCCGTGGGCATGGGTGTCTGGTCCTCGAACGAGCAGGTGGCGTCTGCCAGGACTCTTGCACCTGAGCTTTCCTCTGCTTGACGCGAGGAGGCTCGTGATCCTGCTCGAACGTCGTGGCGTGAGCGTGGGGACGGGGTCGGCTTGCGCGGCGAGCAAGATGCGTGTGAGCCACGTGCTACGCGCGATTGGCATGCCCGACGAGGTCGCTGCGGGAAGCCTGCGCGTCACGCTGGGCAGACCGACGACTGCGGAGGAGGTTGCCTACGTGACGGAGGCCATCGAGGCGGTGGTGCGTGAGGAGATGGAGCGTCTGTGCCTCTCAGACGAGCACATGGCAGAGGTGTCGGCGCGGCTTCGTGCGCATGTCCCCTCAAAGGGACGTCAGGCAGGGCTGTCATGAGGCACCGGGTCTTTCTGGGCATGAGCGGTGGGGTCGACTCGGCACTTGCGGCGGCGCTCCTCGTCGAGCGGGGATATGACGTGCATGCCGTCTACATGCGCAACTGGAGTCGCGACCTGCCGGGATTTAAGTGTCGCTGGGCAGATGACCTGGCGGATGCCGAGCGCGTCGCCGTGAGCTTGGGCATAGGCCTTGACGTCTGGGACTGCGAGCGCGAGTACAAGAGGACCGTGGTCAACTACCTCGTCTCTGCCTACGCGCATGGCTACACGCCCAACCCTGACGTTATGTGCAACCAGACGATCAAGTTCGGGACCTTTGCCGACCGCGCGTTCGCGGAGGGTGCGGACTACATCGCGACGGGCCACTATGCCCGAGTCGAGAGGGACGCAGACGGCGTAACGCGTCTTCTGCGCGCCTGTGATGAGCACAAGGACCAGACCTACTTCCTCTGGCGTGTGAGTGCCAAGGTTCTTGCTCGCACGCTCTTCCCGGTGGGTGACATCGAGAGCAAGGCCGAAGTGCGACGCATGTGCGCTGCGCGCAACCTTGGCGTAGAGGCAAAGCCCGACTCGGACGGCATCTGCTTTGTGGGTGAGGTGGGTATCAGGAGCTTCTTGCTCGATGTGCTGGAACGTCGTCCCGGCGATATCGTTGAGTGGGAGACGGGCACAGTGCTGGGACAGCATGATGGCGCCTTCCTCTTCACGGTGGGCCAGCGCAGAGGGCTCGACCTCGGAGGAGGGCCTCGCCGCTATGTGGTGTCGACGGACGTGGGCGCAAACGTCGTCTACGTGAGCGCCGACCACGGCAGTCCCGCCCTCATGTGGGATGAGCTTGAGCTCGATGATGCACGCTGGATCCTTGGCACGGCGCCTCCCGCAGGCAACTACCTCGTGCGAAGCCGTCACACTGGTCGTCTTACCTTGGCATACGTCCAACCACATCCGGCAGACGATATGCACGAGCTCCCGTGGGCGTATGTGCGTTTTGCTCAGACGCAGCGCCGTGTTGCTCCGGGTCAGAGCGTCGTCATCTACGATGGACAGTGTTGCTTGGGAGGTGGCTTCGTCGCCTCCCCAGCGATGTGACGTCCATCGGCCCCGCTTGAGAGTGGGGTGTGTACTGGCCAGCGGCTTTTCGTCCCCAGGCGAGCGAGGCGCGCCAGGGGTCCACAGGTGGGATACATGCGGATGATGGCGTCGGCATGTGTCTTCGAGTCCCGGTATGGGTATCGCGAAAGTGCAGATTCCGCGTCTTAGACAGGTGGCGAGGCGGCGGGTCTATCTGTTGCGATGCAGGGAGTGGGTACCATCAGGAGGTGCGTAGGACCTGACGTTGCTTCTTGGGACTTGGGGGCATCGAGATCGAGTCGTGGGACCATATGGGGGAGGCGGGGGAGGCGAGCGCTGTATGGCAAAAAAGAGCGTGGACAATAGGCAGAGTTCGCCCACGCGGCCGAAGGGACCAAAGATCAAGGTGGCCGCCAGCGCGTCGGTCTCCAAAAATCAGGCGAAGACCGAACGCGAAAGCCTCTCCAGTGTACGGAACAGCGTTGTCTTCCTCGCTGCGGTCGCTGTCGCATATACGCTCTACCTCGTGCTCTCTGGGCAGATGGGTGAGTTTCTCTTGTCTTTGGGCGGCGTGCAGAAGCGTTGGGTCCTAGCCGGCGTGCTCGTCTACGTGATCTACTATGTTCTTGGAGTGTCGGCCTATGTCGTTGCGGTCGTCACGGACAAGGAGTCACCGGTAGGCATTCGTGACCTCATGAGCGTCGAGGCCTCAGGGATATTCTTCTCTAACCTCACGCCCAACGGGACGGGCGGAACGCCCGCACAGGTTTTTCGCCTGACGCGGGCGGGGCTTTCTGTGGGAGGGGCCGGAGCGCTGCAGTACACCCGCTTCATCGTCTACGAGGCGGGCGAGGGAATCTTTGCGGCACTCATGCTCCTGCTTCGCTATGACTATTTTGTGGGCACCTATGGCAACGTGTTTGTGATAGGCGCCCTGCTCTTCGGCTTCAAGATAATTGAGGTTGCAGGCCTCGTGGCGGTCTGCCTGTTTCCCAAGTTGGCCATAGTGGTGGGAAACACGGGACTCTCCTTACTGAGGCGCCTCGGTTTCGTCAAGCGCTACGATCACTGGCATGAAGTCGTAAACACACAAATTCTGGAATTCTCGACGGGTTTCAAGGCGGCCTCGACTAATCTAGGTGGCATGCTACTGACGACGTGCATCACACTCGTACAGCTCGGCTGTCTCTATGCACTACCGTTCTTCGTGCTCAACGCCTTTGGAAAGGAGGCTGACCTCCTCACCTGCCTGGCCTGTGGGTCGATGCTCGAGCTTCTGACATCGGCGATCCCGCTGCCTGGGGGTACGGGTGGCGCGGAGGGCGGCTTCGCCTTTCTGTTTGGTGGCATGTTTGGCTCTGAGATCGCCGCAGGCTACGTCATATGGCGTATGCTCGAGTACTTTCTGCCGATCCTTGCCGCCGTGCCACTTCTGGGGTTGCGCTCCTATGGGAACGGGACGTTGTATATACGTTGGCAGAGGGCTAAGAGGCGTCTGCGGCGTTTTGCGAACAGGGGTCTTGATCGTCTCAGGTGGGGCACCAAGGGCAGCGGCAAAGGTGGTGGGGGCAGCGCGGATGTCGGCCAAGCGCATGCTGGGGAGATACGTATCCCGATGGGTCACAAGAAGGGGCGCAGGTAGCGCGAAAGATTGTCTCCATTGCTCGCTCGCACTTCTTTTGGCAAGCCTCTACCGTGAGGAGGGTTGTCACCAATGACTCGTTCGTCTTACAGGACCGCCGTTACTCGTGATTCGTGCAAAGCGGGGACTGACAGGGGTAAAGTTTGGTCGAAAGCCAGGTGACAGCCCCATGGGACGTTCTTGTGAAGTAGGGGAGAGTTTCCCTTGCGCCTGTCGCCTGCATCGTTTATAGTAGCTACCGTTGCGCAGCAAAGCGCACATATTTGGGCGTTTAGCTCAGGGGGAGAGCGCTTCCCTGACACGGAAGAGGTCAGAAGTTCAAATCTTCTAACGCCCACCACATCTTTGCAGCTCAGAGGCTTGCCTTTGGGCTGCTTTCAGTTTATGTCACGCAAAATTGCACCAAAATTCCTGAAAGCCTTAAATAGGCATCCCCGCGACCTGCGCTGCATACATAATGCATAAAGTTTCTGCAGGTAAAATGACCCCGCCTGGTTCGCTGGCTTGCGCCGCGCGTGCGGGGGTACTGTCCGAGCGTTGAGGCCCGGTGACTTGCGTCAGAGGTCATCCCGGACCCATCTGCGAATATTCTACCCCAAGTGGCAAGGATGCAGATGTGTCAGAGGTGCGTGGATGTTTTGTGGCCCGGGGTCGGTCTTCGCAGGCTCAGAGATTCTCGCGGTGCGGAGCCTGTCGCTGCGGGGTATCATGTAATCGCAAAGCCGACTTGGGTGGAACAAAGCTGGGTCCCCGAATGGGGGTAGGAGCCTTAGGGTTGCTTAGAATTCCCTTGCTCCTGGGGTCGGCTTTCCTTATGACTCTCGTCCGAGGCTCTGCTTCTGCGGGCAAGCTCGTTGCGCATCGAGTCGATGACGTGGCCGGGATCGCGGCGTATCTCCTGCAGGATGAGGTCTATTGCCTGCTGCGAGTAGCACCAGCTTGGCTGCTCTCCGCCGAGCGACAGGTCGTAGCTGTACCGCTCGCTGCCCTTCATGTCGTAGAAGTCGGCGAATACTTTGAAGTGGAAGTTGTTGAAGCGCTTCGGCTCGCCCTTCACTCGGAGGGTGATGCCCTCCTTGTCGAGCCTACGGCGGATGAAGGCGACCGCGCTCTTCGTGCGGTAGATGTACTTGTCGACCGGGTCGGTGAGGGACTTGATTATCGTCACGGCGGCGTCCGAGTCGTTCGCGATGCGGACGGGTATCCCCTCGCCGTGCTTCTTGGTGAGCCTGAGCTCCGTCGCGTAGGTGATGCCGGCGCCGCTGGGCTTGCTTGCCGCTATGGACGACCCGAGCTCAAGCATTTTCTCGACGACCTCGCGCGGGTATCGCGCCTTGATAGTGTCGAGGTCGAGCGTGCCCCTGCGTACGGAGAGCGCGAGATAGTTCTCGGGAATACGGTCGCTGATCTCTATGCCGTGCAGCTCGCGCAGCTTCTCCTCGTAGTAGTGCACCGACTCCTGCAGCACCGGGCCGTAGAAGAGCTCATACTCATCGGTGACGAAGTGCGTGGAGGTGTTGCGGAACTCCACCACCACGTAGTAGTCCCCGCGCGCGTTTCCCAGCACGTAGAGGTCGCCCACGCGCTCGCGCGCCTCCGGAGAGCACTCCCGCGCGACCCGCTTCCTGCGTCTGGTGAGCCGCGCCTCCAGGTCGGGCTCGAGCGGCACGTCGCGCCCGCTCCTCGGGGTCTTGGGTCTCTTCACGAACGCCTTGCCCTCGCACTGAGACACGGCCACGCGCACGCGCAGCAGGTGCAGGTCGAGGTCCACGTCCCTCCACCTGAGTCCGCACATCTCCTCGCGCCTGAGCCCGCAGGCCAGCCCGAGCCTGATGGCGAGCGTCACCTCGGTGTCTCCCACGGAGTCGAGCCACGAGGGCAGTCGCTCGCGCCCATCGCGGTCGAGCGAGTTGGGCTCCGGCTGCGTCCTCCTCGGCGCCTTGACGTGGCGCGTGAAGGGGGAGCGGGCGATGATGCCCTCGTCCACGGCGTAGCGCAGGGCCTGCTTGAGGAAGCGGTGGGCGCGCGCCACGGTGTTGGGGCAGAGCTCGTCTGCGAGCAGCATCGACTGCATCCTCAGCACCATGTCTCCGGTGATCTCGTCCACGCGTGCCTTGCCCAGGTAGCGGCAAACGTGCTGCGCGCAGTGGCGGTAGTTGGCGGCAGTCGTGGGCGCGATGCCGTCTCCCGCCTCGAGCGCGCCTATGTAGCGCTCCTGGAAGTTGGGCAGGAGCATGTCCTCGTCGGTGACCTTCAGCGGCAGCTCCCGCCTGCGCTCGCGCTCGTCGAGCCCGCGGCGGATCTCCTCGGCCCGCCTCTTGGCGGCCCTCTCCCCCTTGGCCTGGAAGGTGCGGCTCACCTGCTCGCGGCCGTGCGCGGTCGTGCGCGAGAAGCGGGAGCGCCACCTGCCGCCGCCCAGGCTCTCGAGCGAGCCCTCTGAGAAGCCCTCGAAGTCGACTTCCGCTGCCATCCTTGCCCCTCCGTCCCCGCCATCCCGCGTCGTCGCCGCGCCCGTGTGCCCGCATTGCATACCGTGCGCGTGCAGCGATCTTTCAGAAAAGTGCACGCGCGTTGCACGCAACCCATGTATGACTTAATATGGAATAGTATCGGGCGGAATGGTAGAATCGCGGCACAGAGTACGTTTTGGCACGATATGGAATGTATCAAAACGATACGGATTCTGCATAGTCTCGTACTGACACGGAAGGGGTCAGAAGTTCAAATCTTCTAACGCCCACCACGAATGCAAGGCCAGAGGGTGTGTCCTCTGGCCTGTTTTGTAGGTCGCGCTCAAAGCTGTGCCGCTGCTCACAGTTATGCCAGAGTCTCACCTAACGTGGGAATGCTCGGGATGCTCGCGCGCTCTTCATGCAGAGTGCGTCTTTTGGTGAGGTGCGCAGACAGAATGCGCTTTTCCGTAAGGGAAGGGCTGATGGGAGCACACCGCACCGCCTACATAGACCCTTCTCCTGGCCTTGGCTTCGGCTTGCCTGCCGCATCAATTCCAGGTTCCGCGAACGAGAGCTACGAGATCCACCGCGCAGAACTCTCAGCCCCGTGACTTCTGAACCTCCTATTAACGTGCCTGCCCCTCGATGCCAGCGACGTATCCACGTCTGCTCCGTGCTGACGTCGCGATGCCTCTTGCTGTGCTCTAGCTCGCCCGGCATCTCGGTGAGGCGATATCGCTAGTGCGGTACCTTAAGCCGTTTTGCGGTCTCGAAAAGGTGGGGAAGGAGCTGATGAAAAGGGCCAACGACATCCTTCCGGCCCCTCACAGCCGTCCTCAGATCCTCAGACGCCTCTATTCGGTGAGCAGGGCCTCGGCGAGCAGTGCGCGGGCGTAGTTGCTGGTCAAAGTCCCGCGCCTCTTCGCCTCGCTCGCAATCGCCTGCTTCATGGCCACCGGGACCTTTATCGAGAGAGTGACCGTTCCGCCGACGCTCAGCGGGGGCCTCCCGTAGACAATCTCGCTCCGGCTCTTCCAGCCCTCGGGCCACTCATCGCGGTCGAGCGCCTCGCACCAGCCGTCAATCATCTCATCCGTGACCACGGAACCGTCCGCCGCCTTGAATCTCGCCAATTCCGCTCACCCTCTCGCCATGCCGAGTTCCCACCTGAACTTCTTGGTGGGCGGAACCATCACATGGAACACGTGCCACCGCCCCTGGCTGTCCTCGAGCGCCACCAGCTCGGCCATACGCCCGTCGGGAAGCACACCTATCGCGACCCAGGTTGGCGGGTCACATTCCCCGCCGCGCTGCCTACACGCTATCGGCGTACACCAAGCGTGGCGGACCTCCTCCTCACTCAGGCCGTGCTTGAGCGCGTGGGGGTCGACTACCACCTCGTCCATCAGACCTCCGTCCAGCGTCTTACAAACGAGTATACCTATTCGCATGCCTTTTTAATAGCAAGCCTGACTTTGGCAGTTGAGTTGGCACAAATTGCCCCATCTACCTGCCCAAACAACCCTTATGCAGACGACTTTTTCTTGCGTGGTATCCCGGCCCTCTTGGCCTTGGCGAAGGCGGCCCTGACCTCTCCCGTCCTCATGTTCTTGCGCCTCAGCTCCGGGACGCCCACGGCCTCCAGCATCGCGTCCGACTCGTCGGTGCGGTGGTCGAAGAGCCACCAGTTGGCGCAGAGCGCGGAGCAGGACATGGCGGCGATCTCCTCGCGTATCCTCGAGGCGTGTATCCCGGTGGCGCGCTGCAGCAGCCGAAGGATGACCAGTCCCACGTAGCACGTGAGGAAGTGCGCCTCTATCCTGGGCGTCGTCCAGACGAACACGGGCCTGGCCTCGAGCTCCGACTTGGTCACCCTGAACGACTCCTCGATCCTCCACAGCTCGCGGTAGGTGTCGAGGACGCGACCGTCGTCCCACCCGACCTCGCTGGTGCAGATGAGGTAGTAGCCGTCGTAGCGCTCGGCCTCGGCGATGGCCCCCTCGTCGATGGAGAGCTCCCTGTTGGTCGCCACGCTGCCGTCGTCGTCGAAGGCGACGTTCCTCACGTGGGAGGCCGCCCCGTGGTGGGTGTGCCTCGCGTGCCTGCCGGGGTGGGCCACCAGGTCGCGGGCCCTCTCTATGACCCTGGCCCGCTCGGCCTTCGCGCGCCGGTCGTACTTGCCCGACCACAGGGCGATCCACTTGACCGGCACGCGCTCGTCGCGCGCCCTGCCGTCCGCGGTGTCCTCGGCCCTGAGGTGCAGCGTCTTCCAGCCCTGCATGGACTTCATCCTGAAGTCCTCGCCGGCCGTCGTCCAGCCGTCGCCGGACGTCGCCCACGCCTTCATGCCCGCGTCCGACCTGGTGCCCCTCAGGGACTGCGAGAGGACGAAGCCGTCGCCCCTGCCCACGAGCGCCGCTATGTTGTCGCTGTTGTTGAGCCCCTTGTCGGCGACGGCCACCACGCGGCCTATGCCCTGCTCGGCCTTCATGTCCGCGAGCACCGGGACCATGGTCTGCCCGTCGGTCGTGTTGCCCCGGAACAGGCGGTAGGAGATGGGCACGCCGTCCGCGTCCCGCGGCATCCCCATCTGCACTATCGGCAGCGGCCGGCGCTCCTTCGAGACCCCGCGCTCCCCGGGCCCGTCGGGCCCGTCGGGGTCGCACTCGAAGTAGTAGTTGGTGACGTCGTAGTAGACGCTGGAGGCGTCGCGGCCGCCGGAGGAGGCGATCGCCCTGTTCATGGCCGCGACCACCGAGTCCCTGGCCGCCGCCAGCTCGTCCATGCCCCGGTAGACGTCGTCGAGCGACAGGTCGCAGCGGAAGAAGTGGCGGCCCCTCCTCTCCCAGGCGGCCCTCTTGGACCCGGGCTCCAGGATGCGCTCGACGACCAGCAGCCTCATCACGGCGCTCAGGTCGAAGGAGAAGGCCCGCCCGCGAGAGCGGTTGCGCAGCACGACCTCGATCCCCAGGCCCGAGTACACGGCCAGCGCCGCCGCGCATCCGGCGTTGCGCCTGTTCGCGGCCCTCTTGTCGACGAGCTGCATGGGGTGTATCTCGACCTGGGCCGACTGCCGCTCGGCCTCCCTCTCGGCGTTCATCTCCTCGACCACCGACTCGGCCCACGCCACGGGGTCGTCGTGCTCGGCGGCGAGCTCGTCCGCGTAGCCCAGCGCCCTCACCGTCCGCTGGCGGGTCCTTGCGCCCTCGCGGTAGCTCTCGTAGACGCACAGCTTCGTGCGACCGCTCTTCTGGGTGATCTTCTTGAGGAACATCTCGTGGCCTCCCCGTGGTCCAGGCACGGCATATTGTATCACATACCACGCAATACCACACTAATAATATTCTTGCGACTTGACAAAACAAAAGCCCCGTCGGGGCAGGTCAGGCGCTATGAAATAGTTTGCTGGTCAGCTACTCAGCTGCCAAAGTCTGGGGAGAAATCGCGAACGCGCAATGCGAGCGTCGCAGGATGCCCACCCAATCATCTGGGGCACTTTCGTCATAGACGAGAAAATCGAAAAACCTGCTCTTGTCTGCTGCCATGAAAAAACCTCCCTGTTCGGGAGGTCGCCTTCTCTTCTCCGTCCTCATCGCGGTAGAATGCGGGTACACTACGTGGTGGTGCGGATTTCGAGTCGCGACCTCGATTTCTGCGCGGGACGGATTGCAGTCCTTCCCGCTACGGCCACCAGTAACCAGTATAGCGCCCAAGGCAAGGGAACCAATCCCTCATGCCCTGGGCGCTTTTCTTTGTTTCCACCGGCGACCCTATGAGCCGCCCAGTCCCCGCCGCCGGGGCGAGATGGAAGCGAAGGACAAAACTCCACCAGAGTGGAATTTGTACATACACTTCCTACATCTTGCAGACCCCGGGGGACGGTGTGACGCCGCTCCGTCCCCCGGGGTCCCTTCGGTGTTCTTTCGTGTGCTAGAATCGTGGTGCTAAATGGGTATACTGTTGGTATGACGAAAGGGGCGCGATGGAGCCGGAGAT
>ERZ773009.341-NODE-341-length-33829-cov-14.805264_pt1 | contig 33829 bp, 25 predicted proteins | sample MGYA00580663_ERZ773009 | MGnify/ENA primary metagenome ERZ773009 (study PRJEB29015, sample SAMEA2737969) | human oral metagenome | biome: human oral; feature: human-associated habitat; material: dental | place: China | collected 2026 ... | reverse complement strand
CAAGGGCGAGAGGGTCGACGATGAAAAATTCCAAGATAGAAACGGCAAGTCCGATGTAGAAATTCTTAGCGTCTTGTAATACATGTGGAAAATTTGGATCAAATGGATTTAAAAAATATGACAATGTATCGCTTACATTTTCCCACCTATTTGGATCTTGCCAAAAATTTTTAAATTCTTCTAGCCATTCCTGATCTCTACCTTTCCAGTTTTCGTCAAATGGATCAATAAAATATAAAAGAGCGTCTCTATTTTCATATAAATACGAAAACAACTTGCTACCGGCCGCCATAGCTGCCATACCTATCAATAAACTTCCTACCGTTACCGTTCCGCCCATTAAAGCCATAGCTGCTGCTGCGGTCAAATAGCCGCCACCTAGAGAAACCGAATATTCGCCTATTAGATCGCTAGCTCGCTGCGCATCCCCCTCTTCCAGTGCTTTATATGCTTCGTACGAAACCCAACCTGCGCTTAATACGAGGCCTGCAGTTCCTATCTTATTTAATGTGCCGATAACTTTAGCCGGCGGCTCATTTTTTAGAACTTTGGTAATCTCTTTGATCTTATCGCCATATGACATTTTCTCATTATTAACAATCTCTCTTGTGATTTTATCGATCTTCTTTTCGTTGTTGCCTATCTCTATCGGCGCATCTGTAGGCTTTTTATTTCCTATCGTATGTTCGGTATTACCACTCGCTTTTTGATTTTGATAGGCGATCAAACCTTTTGTTTTGGTATGCAAGATCTCATTATATTTGATATTTTTTCTAGCGGTTTCGAAGTCTTTTTGATTTAGCTCGTATAGATCGCTTTTGCCGGTGATTTCCAACACTGTCTTTCTGTCGCTTATTATAAAATTCAGTTTTTCTCTATCGGTAGCGTAGGAATTTAGTTTAGAAGCGAAGTCTGCTTTGTCCATACCGTTGATTTTAGTAATGTTTTTATTTTTGAGAAGTTCGGGAAGCTCGGTTTGATAGAATGTTCTCTCGACTTGGGCGTCTTTTCCTATTGCAGTCACTATTTCGCCTTTAATTTCGGAGGCAAAGCGCCTAGAGGTTATATCCCATAAGCCACTGTCTTTTTTACCAACATCGTAAAAAAATTTATTGAGCTCAGAGCCGCGTTTTCGATATTCTTTTATAACATCAAAGCTCGGATCTCTAGTAGTGTTAAATACCCTTTCTAACGCCTCTCTAAATTTGACACTTTTTTCATTGTCTATATCTAGAAATTTTGCTGCCTGAGTTTTATTTATCATTCTAAAATTTTTGTCATTATAAAATTTTTCAATCGCGTTTTTTAGATCTTCCTCATTCTCGCCAATACCGCTGAAAAGAACAGATTTTTTTCCTTCCGATTCAGCACTTAATTTATTAAGTATTTTTATGATATCTTGTTTAGATTGTACTTTATCCAAAAGTTCATCTATTTCTTTAATTGTTAATGTGTGCATCTTTATCTCCTAGCATCTATTAATGTTACTGTAAAATTATCTTGGCTCTCCCAGTATGGTTTAAAATGAAATTTAATCAATATTTCCTCCAACAACGATAAAATATCGCTATCTTCTAAAACCTTTACTTCTATAGCCTCAAAACCTAATATTACCCACACTCTTTCAAATAGCTTACCATTTATTTTTTGATCATATTTATAATCCAAAATAATATTTACACTATCACCATTATAATACAATCTCCATAATTTTTTACTGCCATAACCATTATCATATTCTTCGCTCGGAAAACGTTTTATTAACATAAACCAACATTTTCTTTGCCTATCAACGACCCAATATTTTGTTGGATCTTCATAATACGGACTATATTGATAAAAAATTTTGCTCAATCCATACTTCTCATCATCCTCTTTCGTGATGATTGCATTTTCAAACGCCATTCTCTACTCCTTAAATTTAATATTTAATTATATCTACGACATATTTATATTCGCTTATATGCTCGTAGATATCGCCTTCGCTTTTAATGCCTAGTCTCCCAACCATATCGTTTAGAAAAAATTTCTCAAAATTTTCAGTGGTTACCTTAGCGCCGCTACTGGTGCGCACATCTTTACCGTCTGCAATATCTGCTAAAATTTGATCGGCTTGTTTACTCGTCATTTTTTATCCTTTATATTTAATCGTGCAGAAAAGTTACGACTTCATGATCTTTTGGCAAGAACTTTCTACCGTGTATACCACTTTCTCCATATTCTATCAAAGCTTCATTAAGCACCTTATAGAGCTCATCTAACGAAATTCCGTCAAGACCAGAATTTATATTTTCTAGCTTATATTTGATAAAAAACGGATTATCGACTAGCATTTTACTTGTGGTTTCGTCATAGACCCGTCTAATATCAAGCTCGATTTCTCTACCTTTATAATAAAGCAGCCAAATCATCTCTCCGGTATATCCGTCTCTTGGATCAGGTAGATGCGGGCTACAAACAAAGATAAGCCAAATATCTCTTTGCCTGTCGATTACCCAGTCTAACCACTTTATTTCATTAGGCCCCTGTGGATCATAATGATATTTTGCCAAGCACTGATCTACACGATTTATAATATCATATTTCTTAATATCCTCTTTAGAAATATATTCCGCTACAAACGCCATTCTCTCCTCCTCAAGAATTTTAATAATCTTAGATTTTACGATATGTTTATATTCGCCCATGCGCTCATAAATATATAGTAGGAAGTAGGATTTGTTTTATTAGGGCTTGCTTAGCTAGAGCGTTTATCCGTTTTAGCGCTTGCGTTATAAAGAGTTTTTTGCTACTATCAGCCCTTTATTGCAATCTCTCATCAAATCCCCTACTCATATAAAAATTTCGCCGCATTTTACCCTTTTATTCTTACGGTATATTTAAAATTTAAAACCGCTTTAGCATATCAAATTTCAAGGTTCTTTACTACTCTAAATTTTAAAATTTTATTCCCAGCACTGCAAGATACAAGGCCTAAAGCCAAATACAAGACGCTATGTTAAAACGCCATAGCCGCTTAAACTATCTATTGGGCTAGCCGCGAAACCATCTACTTGGCTACCAAGCGCCTACTCACACCTTCCGTATCTAGACATTAGTTCCGCTTTTTTGATATTAAAGCTGGCTTTTTGCGTATGTTCTTTAAGAGCTAACTCCTTTTTTAAAGAGGCTATTAGGGAGTTTAAAACATCGATTTTTGAGCTTTCGTTGCCGGCATTTAATCTCTTTTGCATAGTTAGGATATCTTTTGAAATTTTAGAGGAATTGGATAGGATTTTATCGTATTCGTCCTTTTTGGATAGAAATAGTTTAAGATCTGCGATCTGCTTTTCGTATTCTAATCTAGCTTCCTCCTTTTTAGATAAAATTCTTTCTTTATTTATCTGCTTTTCTTTGATCTGTGCGGCGCGTTTGCCTCCGTCAAATAGGCTCATATGCACCGTAAGCCCCGCTCTATACCCGTGTCTTTTGACATCCTTTCCGGCGCGGCTAAAGTCATCTCTGTCGCTGCCGTAAAGATCGTATCTGCCGTAGAGCGAAACGGTAGGATAATAAAGTCTCTCCTGAGATCTCATACTTAGCTCATTTGCGGCTAGCTCATGATCAAATCCTTTAGCGATTACGCTATCTTCAAAGGGTACGAAGTCTGAGCTGATACTATTAGCTCCGCCTAGATCCGAAAGATAAAACACGTTTGGAATTTTAACTCCCGAAAGCGAGTAAATTTTATTTAAAACATTATTTGCGTTTAGTTCTAATTGAGATAACTCATAGCTAGTATCGGCTAATGCTATGGCTTGATCTTCCAGAGCTGTTTTACTTAGCTCTCCTGCGCCAGATAGCCTCTTTTCATAGATATAAAGCATCTCGTAGGCATCTTTTAACCGCTCATAAATTTCTATTCTGTTTTTATATCCGAGCGCCTCGTCGTAAAGCTCCAAAAGCTTGATAGAGCCGTCCATATAGGCAGAGCATCTTTTAAGATCTGCTTGTTTGATATTCTCTTCGGCAGCTTCTATGGCTAACTCATCTGCGCCGAATTTAAATATATCTTGACGTAGTACTAAAGAGAGGGAATCTCCATAGCCGCTTTGCGAGACTAGGCTATCGTCGCCAATCTGCACGGAGTTGTAGCGGGCGCCGTAGCGTTTGGCGTATTCACTATTGGCATTGATACCAAGTTCGGGATAGCGCGAGGCCTTTTGATACTCAAGCTCGTTGCGTGCGCTTTGAACATCGAGCCTGGTTAAATTTAAACTCGGTGAATTAGCTAAAGTATGCTCTAATAAAGCGTCGAAAGAGAAGGAGTTTGGGCCCGCTTTAAAATTTGAATCAAGTTCTCCGTCTAGTCTTTTTTGATTTATATCCCGTATTTTTGATCTATCTAGTCTATAAATTTTAGTAGGGGCTTTGGCTTTAGGATTTGAATTCTTTGAGGCGCTTTGCGAGCTATCTTGTTTGGGGCCAGTCTCGGGAGTGGAGAGATATTTTTCTAAGGCACTCTGAGAGTTTGGTAGGGTTTGCTTATTGGCCCCACTTTGTTCATCGGACGTTAGCTCTTGTAGGGATCTTTGAGTTTGAGTAGATTTTTGTGCCGATATTTTATTGGACATGGATTTTTGCATTACTGATTGGTTTTGAGTGGACGTTTTGTTGGGAGTGGATTGTTGTGCGATAGCTTTATCGAGGGAGGATTTTGGTATGTCAGTTTGATTTTGAACTGATGCTTTATTAGAGGTAGGTTTTTGTACGTTTGTTTTATTGGGGGTGGATCTTTGCACATTTGCTCTATCGGGGATTGGTTTTGGTGCGGCGGGATTAAATTTATCCGCTGCGTTTAACACGTCAGCGCCTAAGATCAAAACAAAAACGGTGAAAGCTATTTTAAATTTATCCAAATTAGGCTCTTTATAAATAAAATTTTAATACATTTTATACGAAAGGGGATTAAAATTTTATAAAACGGCGGATGAAATTTTGGTTTTGTCGTTTTAAAAATTGAAAGACTAAGGCAAGCGCTTCAAAGTATATTCTACCCGTAAAGTGGCAGAGGGATATATAAACTCTCTAGGGTACTTAAAGAATTTAAAGAAAGTATTTGAGCGAAGAGCGCAAAAGGAAAGTGGTAGAAAGCGCAATGAAGCTTTGGACCGAATAGAGCAAATTCCATAAATAAGTCGTCCCATTTGCCTTCCCATTCGTCTCATTTTACGCTATGAAGCGTGCCGTATGCAAGCTATAAATGCCCATGGCTGGGGGCTATCCGTCAAGAGGCGATAGGCTCTTGACGGATATTTATAATGTGTCTTTCCGTCGCGTTTTACTTTATTGCACCTATTTGAGACGTTTTCGTGCTTTATAGGAGTTCTCTTTTTTCGACTATATTTTTTGTATATTACAGCTACACGTAAATTTGAAAATATACCCGCGTATTTTTTAATCATCATAACTATAAAAGCTATAAGCCTAAAAGATATTATCCCTTTGTGATTGCAATGCTCTCTATGACTTCTTTTTAAATATTATGACGCGTTTTAATGCTATGTGGCGTGGAGCGGTTTTATATTCTTGTCCTTATCCTCGAAAAGCTTCCTCTGCTTTTTGAATTAGGCTTTAAATTTGGGTATAGCTTTTTAATGTGTTGATGAGCAAGATTTCGCCGCTTGCATATTAATCTTAATAAATTTTACTTTAAATTCCCGTGTAACTTTTAACGGGTAATGTTATTGGGTGGTGTTTAATCGTTTAAGACTAGTTCGTATATTTGAGTATTGCCGTCGTTAAAGCATCATTGTTGTTTATGCGTCACTTATTAGAATTTATAGCACCTTATAATGTTTTTTAATCTTAGTCCGGTTTAGAGTACTTTGATATTTAGTACGGCGTCTTTTAATCTCAGTCTGGTTCTTGATTATAACTATGCTGATATGTATAATGCAGTGGTTTTCGGTGGTAGTATTTTGCCTATATCGTCATTGAGGTATTGCACCGGTATTTGTAATGCGACGATTTTTGCGTATATCTCAGTTATTTGATATGGATTTCGTAAGATTTGCTTATATGTTTCTTGCTTAAATTTATGCCGCTTTGTTTAAATTCTGCTTGATATTTATAGGCTCTTTGCCGTGTATGGTTTATCCAGCTTCTTAGCTTTTTTTACAATTATTGAATATCTTGGTGTATGCGGATATATGGGTATTGAGCGTTTTGCCCGGTGTTTAGTCTGATTTGAATAGTAGAGCACATTCTTGCACTCCTTTATTATTCATGCTAGACTTGATTTACTTATTCTTTTAATGTTTTTGCTGCCTTTCGATATATTTGCGATCGAGCGGATCGTGCGGACATTCTTTACTCCTTGATTATTCTTGCGATGCTTGCCATGCTTGATTTACTTGCTATTATGCTTACTATACTTGATTTGCTTGTTATACTTATGTCTACTATTTTCAGTATATACCCGATTTATCTCCATTAATACTTCTATCATCATTGATCTTTATTACTACTTTGTGTGCTTGATGTATTGAATTGCTACTTCAAATGCCACGGCTGCTTCAAGCGCTACTTTTTAAGCTTTGCCTAGAAATACTTTTAAGGTGCTTTAATGTTTTAATCGCTGCAACTATTAAGCTTTGATGCTTGCTTTTAGCGCTATAAGTGCATAAAGCTTTTAGAATGTCTACTTTATCCTTTTATTCACTATTTGGTCTTTTCGTCGATTTTTGATATTCCTATACCATTTATTTGCTTCATAATCTGATGGATGGCTGCTTTAGTGTTTGTTGGTATGCGAATAAACACTTTAGCGTTCTTTATTATTCTAGCTACTCTTGCCGCGCTCGATTTGCCTCCCTTTATTTCGCTACATTTTACCTGTCTGCTTAAATTTTGAATCATCCCCTCTGTATTTTAGAAATCTTGGCAATGTGTAGGAAATTGCATCGCTTGCTCATGCTTTTAAAGAAGCTTAAGGGCTTTTAGGCACTTTTTAGCTAAGAAGGAAAGCTCAAAAAGAGTATCAATAAATTTCGACTAAGTAGCTTTTAAGATCTTTCTAATATAATCTCCGGCGCATAAGGACAAAAATAGTGCCTTAAGCCTTTATCTGTTGTTTGTTCTTTGTCTTAAAGAAAACATCTTGCAGGTATGCGTTTAAGTCATTGAGCGAAAATGTATTGAATCAGCATCCTTAAGGTTTTGGTCTTAAGCCGTCATAAAGTTTAAGCTAAATTCCTTGAGCTTCGTAGCTTTTTAACTCATTTTTGCTTATTATTGAAAGTTTCCTTAAGAGACGACAAATTTTGTTATATAGTCCCTAGAATAACTATATAACGATATTCTGTAATCGCGTATTTCGGGAAGTTTTTGAGGGGTGTATAGATAATGTCGGGGACACCATTGCTCTTTTTGAGATATTTTGCTTTCAAATTTAAGCCCTCATATTCCATATAGAATCACGTTATAAAATTTACTTGTAGTTCGTGAAACCTTGAATTGTAAATTTTAAAGTTTACCATCTTGCGCCGCGCGTTTTTTGCGACTGAATATCCGATAAATTTTAAAATAGCGCCGCAAAAGGTGTCGTCAAAAAAAGCGAAATTTAACGCGAAATTTTATATAATCTTGCGATTTAATGCGAGGAGATAGGATGAATAAAAAGGCGTATTTCGGGAGTTTCGGCGGGCAATTCGTGCCCGAAACGGCGATGTTTGCGCTTGAGGAGTTGGAGGATGCGTACAACACCATAGCGCAGACGAAGGAATTTAAAGATGAGCTGGGTTGCTTGCTGCGCGAATACGCGGGGCGTCCGACGCCGCTATATCACGCTGCGCGCCTTAGCGAGCACTATGGGCATGAAATTTATCTAAAGCGCGAGGATCTTAACCACACGGGCGCTCATAAAATCAACAATGCCCTTGCGCAGGCGCTGTTAGCTAAAAAGATGGGTAAAAAAAAGGTCATCGCAGAAACCGGCGCAGGCCAGCACGGCGTGGCGACAGCGACGGCAGCGGCGCTATTTGGGCTTGAGTGCGATGTGTATATGGGCGAGACCGACGCCGCGCGCCAACAGCTCAACGCCTTTAGGATGCAGCTTTTGGGTGCAAATTTAATCAAAATCGGCACCGGTTTAAAAACGCTCAAAGAGGCGACCACCGCGGCGATTCAGGCGTGGGTGAACGAGATTGAGAGCGTATTTTACGTCATCGGCTCGGTGGTCGGGCCACATCCGTATCCTAAGATGGTTAGGGATTTTCAAAGCGTCATCGGTACCGAGACCAGATTGCAGCTCGCAAGCAAGGGAGTCAAGGCTGATTACGTCCTAGCCTGCGTAGGAGGCGGAAGCAATGCGATAGGAATTTTTAGCGCGTTCGTGGATGATCCCGCCGTGCAACTCATCGGCGTCGAAGCGGGCGGCTTGGGCACACAAACCCCTTATCACGCAGCGACCATTACCAACGGGCGCGCGGGCATCATCCACGGTATGAAAACGATCGTACTGCAGGATAAATTCGGCATGATCGAGCCCGTACACAGCATCTCGGCGGGGCTTGATTATCCCGGCGTAGGTCCAGAGCACGCGCATCTGCATGAGACGGGTCGCGTGCGATACGAAGCGGTAACCGACGATGAGTGCATCACGGCACTTAAACTGCTCTGCAGGCTCGAAGGTATCATCCCCGCGATCGAAAGCGCGCATGCGTTAGCGTATTTAGAAAAGCTCTGTTCGCAGCTAAAAGGCAGAAAAACGATCGTCGTAAACGTAAGCGGCAGGGGCGATAAGGATATGGATACCGTGATGAACTACAAAAAAGGAACGATTTATGGATAAGATCAAAGCGGCCTTTGCGGGCAAAAAGGCAAACATCGGCTACATCGTGGCGGGCTACCCGAGCCCCGCGCACACGAAGGAGTTTTTGTCAAATTTAGACGAAAGCGCGATCGATCTGCTTGAGATCGGTATCCCGTATTCCGATCCACTCGCGGACGGTCCCGAAATTTTTAAGGCGAGCTTTTCCGCGGTGCAAAACGGCGTAAACGCGGAGAAGGTATTTGAAATTTTAAAAGAGGTGCAAACGCGCAAGCCGCTCGTGTTTTTGGTCTATTACAACGTGATCTTTGCCTACGGCGCGCGCGAGTTTGTAGTGCAGGCGGCGCGCTACGGCATCAGCGGACTAATAATCCCCGATCTGCCGTATGAAGAAAACGAAGAAATTTTCGCGCTTTGCGAGGAGTTCGGTATCGCGCTCATCCCGCTCATTAGTGTTACGAGCGAGCACCGCGCCGCGCGAGTTTTGAGCCGCGCGCGCGGCTTCATCTACGGCGTGGGCGCTATCGGCGTGACCGGAAGCAAGCAAACTCCGATCTCGCGCCTAAAAAATATGGTCGCAGATCTTAAAAAAATGAGCGATCTGCCCGTAGCGATCGGCTTTGGCATTCGCAATTCTAGCGATGTTCGCGCCACCAAAGAATACGCAGACGGCGCTATCATTGGCACTGCGATCGTAAATTTGTGCGCGAACTACGGCGGGCGCGAGCTGCAAAATAAGATCGCCGAACTTTTTAACTAACGGAAAGAGCATGAAAAAGATATTTTTGATTTTAATCGCAAATTTTTGCCTCGGCGCCAATCTGATGCAATACGATCTTTTCAACCACGACGACAGCGTCGACATCGCCTTGGCGTTTGACTCCGCATACAAGCCCGACATCGTGCGCCGCGTCGACGGGCAGTCGATGAGCCTTATTTTAAAAGGGCTTGGCGGCGATGAGAAATTTAACGAAATGCGCACCAATCAAAAGGTCTTAAAAAGCTTTACGATAGCGCCTAAGGGCAAGGATATCGAGATCAATTTCCCTACCGGAGCCGATCTATCGGTTGATGCTCTTACTCAAGACGGCAATTTAAAGCTCATTTTGCGCGTAAAAAACCCCGCTTTCGATCAGAGCAAGATGAGCGTCAAAAGTGAGGCGAATGAGACGGCGCAAGACGGTAGCAGCGGGGTTTCCGTGATGCCGATAATCGTAGCGTTACTGCTTGCGGCTGCGGCTTTCGTAGGCGTGCGAAAATTTTTATCGCACAAGCCGCAAAAAAGTATCGACGAGACATGGCGGGTTTTTGAAGATGACGCTAGTATGGATGGCACTGACGTGGACGGGGCGGGCATCGATAAAATTTTAAACAACTCCTCTTTTAAAAATCAGAGCGGATCAAAGAACCCAAATTATTCTGATGCGCAGGAGTTTGCGAAGAAAGATGAAGCCTCCGCTTTAAATTTAAAAAATTCTAACGACTCAAAAAGCGTAGATGGTGCAGATTTTTTAAGAGGCGAGAACGCGAGCGAAGAGAGTGCACACGATAAATTTTACGATGAAGTTGCGCGTGCCGAGCGTTCGGAAGCTACGGAGGCGGACGAAAACTATGAGAGCGCTGAGAATATAAGAGCAGCGGATAAAATTTCGCCGCTTAAAGTAAGCTCTGCCGAGAGTGGTACGATGGAATTTCGCGAGGGAGCAAAAGAAAGATCGGATGCAAAAGAGCCCAAGGTTTCGGCATTTAGAAGCATTTTAGAAAATGAGCTGCTTAGCTCGGATACCGCAAGACCTAGCGACGTGCGAGTAGAGCTTGTGCGCGAGATCGACGAAAATAATGCTGCCGTAGTGCTAAGCTTCGCGGGCAAAAAACATCTAGTGGTGTTAAAAAGCTCCAACGCTATTGATTGATGAGGCCTGGAATTTCGCAACTTGCGGGCTTTGCGACCCATAAAATTTTGCAGTTTGTTAAATTTTAAAAATTACGGAATTTTATAGCGCTAGAAATTTATGCTACATTTAAGCCTCATCGCCAAAAGGTCGCGATGAGGTTTAAATTTAATAAAGAAAGAGGGGCGAAGGCTGGGTAAGTTTTAAAATTTAACCCGCGCCCTCGCCGCAAAAATTTAATCTAAAATCTTACTTCCAAATCGACGTAGAAATTTCGTCCAGCGCCCACCGCTACAGTATCGCGCGTACGGTTTGCGTTGATATAATGCCGATCGAAAATATTATTTACGCCAAAGCTTACGTCCGCGCCGTCAAGGGCCGGAATAATGCCGTTTTTGATCTTGTAACTTCCTCTAAAATTAGCGATCGTAAAGGACTTATCTACATAAAAATACTCCCTCCCGCGTGCAAAATATGAAGCGGGTTTGGAGTGAGGTTTGAAATAGTGGCTCACCTGAAATCCTAGACTCAAATCTTGCAGCAGCGAATAATCTATGTTCGCGCTTAGTTTTTTGGCGTGGTTATTGATATTTTCGTGCGTCTTTTTATTGTAAATTCTAAGTCGCTCGAAGCTCGCGCCGAAATCAAAGTCCTGCGTTTGGTAGTTTGAGCTTAGCTCAAAACCATGCCTTTTGGCTTGATCGATATTTTGATACTGCCCGTATTGTTGCGAAAAGCCGCCCGGCGGCACGCCCAGATGCGGTAGCGGCTTAACGTCAATCATATCTTTGATATTGCCGTTAAAATAGATAAATTTCATATTGAAGTGATCGTCCGTAAAAATTTCATCCTGTTTAAAGCTAAATCCGACCTCGTACTCTTTCACGGTCTCGGGCTTTAGATCGGGATTTGGGATGTAATAATACATTCGGTTGATAGGCCCTGCTTGCGATGTTTCGTGCGGAGTAGGCGCACGGAAACTCTCGCTGTATCCCGCTAAAAGCGTAAATTTATCAAAGAGCGTATAGGCAATCGCCGCGCGCGGAGAAAATCTCGAATCTTTAAATTTAGCCGATCTGCCTTTGATGTCGCGATCGAATCTATCGTATCTACCGCCTAAGGTAAGCTCTAAATCATCGTGCAAGCGGATCAAATCCTGCGCGAAAAGCCCGTAGCTATTGTATTCGTTCGGAAAGGAGGCGAAATCTCTTAACGCTCCATTTTGGATAAAGATCGCATCCTCTTGCCTATTTTCGTAATCGCCGCCGAAAGCGAAGCTATGATTTAAAAAGCCCGTGTCGAATTCCGAGATATTTTTAATCTCTAGTCCCTTACGATCGTCTTTGTTCGCGTAGCTGCCGGTATCTGCGCCGTCGATATAGCCGCGTTTATACTCGGCTCTGCTTTTGTAGGCCTTAAAAGACATATCCACTAGCGGGCTTTGCGGCGTAAAGCTCCAATCAAAAACGTAATCTCTCTGGCTTAAATTTCCGCTTACGAAGAGATCTGCATCATTTTGCCATAGTGTCTGCCACATCGTGTGTAAATTTTCGTCGTAATCAAAGGCGCTGAAGCTTATGCGGTGATCTTCCAAATTCGCGCCGATCTTAAAAAATCCGGTATCGATATGCTCGTTATTAAAGCTCTTGTCGTAGTCCGGGGCGTAGTGCGTGCCGCCGTCTGCGAACTTAACGTTGCCGTAGCTTGCGCGCTTGCCGTAGAGTAAAACATCAATCGGAATTTCCTCGCCCTTGCCATAGACCGCGCCGCGCGTGCTATGCATATTGTTTGATTCAAGCCTCTGTCCTAGCATCAAACCTACGCTTTTACCCTCGCTTAGATAATCGCTCGCGCTTTTTGTCTGCATATTTACGATACCGCCGATCGCGCCCGAGCCGTGAAGCACGGACGAGGCGCCCTTTATGACCTCGACGCGCTTTAAAATGTCGCTATCGGTGCGGAAGGATGAGATCATATTCGAGTACATCCCCGCGCTTCTGCGCACGCCGTCTTGCTTGATGATGACGCGCTCGTCGCTTTGATATCCGAATCCGCGGATCTGAAACTGCCTGCCGATCTGACGTCCCATATCCATGCTGCCGTCAACGCCCGGTATCTGCATAATCGAATCGATCACGTTGGTTTTGGCTTTCATATCCTTGGGGGTTAAAATTCCGGCCGAGCCCGCGTATTTTAGGTTATCGACCGCACTTACCGTCGCTTGCACGACGATTTGACCCAGATCCTGCGACTTCGTGGCGTTGTTTTCGGCCGCATTCGCTCCGCCTATCGCGCCTATTGCAAGCGGCACCAATAAAATTCGCTTTTTCATGCCCCGACCTTTAAAATAAAATTGAAATACATTATTATATATCTACATACTTAAATAAGGTTGAAATTTAATTTCAAAAACATTTGAAATTTGTTTTTTATTGGCGACAAGTATTGTGCTCCGTCTAAGCCGTTTTCGCGTTTTGGCGGCGTCATGTTTGTACTTTATCGCGCCGCTTCTGCCCCTCGACCCCGCTCCCTTTGTATCCGCTTGTATCGTGTTTCGTCTGACCGCCTCTGCGCCTTGGCTTTTCGTTTCGATTCGTCTACGCCACGCTCAGGTTGCTAAATTTGGCACTTCTATCGCAGCAAAGAGTCTAAATTTAAACGTCCGCGATTTACTTGCGTCTAAATTTATCGGCTGCCCTCGTGATTTAAATCTTTCGCTTTTCATAAATTTAGATCGGAATTTATTTGCTTTTTATTTTACAAAGGATAAAATCGCGCCTAAGAGATCGGTCGATCTAGATTATTTCAGGATTTTTTCATGAATAACGTTAAATGGTACATCATTGCAGGCGCCGTGCTAGGCGTGCTGGGTGCGACGCTGGTGCATTTTGGAAACCCGGGCAATATGGGCGTTTGCGTCGCTTGCTTTTTGCGCGACACCACCGGCGCGCTGGGCTTTCACCGAGCCGCCGTGGTGCAATACATCCGCCCGGAGATCATAGGGCTCGTGTTCGGCGGCTTTTTGGCAAGCGTGCTTTGGACGCGCGAGTTCGCGCCGGTTACGGGCAGCTCGCCGTTTGCAAAATTTTTCCTAGGGATTTTCGCGATGATTGGCTGCCTTGTATTTTTAGGATGTCCGTGGCGCGCGTTTTTGCGCCTAGGCGGCGGCGATTTGACTGCGCTAGCCGGATTGGCGGGTCTGATCTGCGGCGTACTCATTGGGTTTTTGCTTAAAAAGCGCGGCTATGAGGCGAGCAAAGAGGCAAGACTTAGCGGCCCGATCGGAATTTTGCCCGTGATACTGGGCGCAGCGCTACTCGCAGCTTTGGTTTTCGGACTCAAAACGGGCGAGGGCGGCGCGCTTTTTATCTCCGCTAAAGGCCCCGGCGCGCAACACGCAGCGGTAGGCATCTCGCTGGCTGCGGGCATTATCGTGGGCGCGGTGATGCACAAGAGCAAATTTTGCAGCGTCGGCGCGTTCGGCAAAATTTTCAGCGGCGATTTCTCGATGTTTTGGGGCGTGCTAAGCGTCATCGTGTTTGCGAGCATCGCAAATATCGCGTTTGGACAATACAAGCTCGGCTTTGACGGCCAGCCTATCGCTCATAACGATTTCGTTTGGAATTTCTTGGGTATGGTGCTCGCAGGACTTTGCTTCAGCCTCAGCGAGGGCTGCCCCGGTAAGCATCTGGTGCAGGCCGGTACGGGAAATTTAAGCTCGGGCATATTCGTCATCGGCATGGCGGCGGGCGCTGCGGTCGCGCACAATTTCTTGCTCGCAAGCTCGGCTAAAGGCATCACCGAGTTCGCTCCTTACGCGGTTGCGATCGGTTTTGTTTTCGCGCTTTACGTGGGGATTTTTCAAAGACGCGGCGCTTAAGGCTGATATTTAATCTCAGAGATCAATCTATACAGAGGCGGCGTATCTAGTCAAGCTTTGGCGGCGTACTTATAAAGAAATACGCTGTCGGAGCGGAGCGCTCGCTGCAAGACTGGCGCAAGCAGCTGAAGATGGAATTTAAGAATTTATAGCCATATTCATAACGCGATAAAGCAAATGATAAAATAGATTCCGTCCAAGAAATATTACGATTAATTTTTAAGAGCCGCGCCTTTAAATTTTAAGATTTAAAAGATTCGTCGATTGAGGCTTCTTTCATCTAAAGCTCTTTAATTGCTAATTAAAATCCAGCCACACGTGGCGCTGGGTCTTGTCCAAATCAATGCCTTTTCTCTTTATAAAAAATTCTTTTATCCTAATGTAATCGTCCATAGTTTCTATCGTAAAGGCGATATCTTTATCCTTGCCTCGGATTATTATATTATCGTAGAATATAAATCTAAGTTGAAATTTAAAAACCAAAAAATACATAAATTTTGAGATGAATAAAAACAAAAACGTCAATATTAATATAAAAATTACTTTGGAACTACCTGTTTCTATATATTTTCTTACGCCGATAGCTAATACCAATATGCAGATCAATAAAAAAGCGATTATAGTAGCATACGGATCAAATTTTAAGAAAAATCTATAAAAAGCGCCTTGCCTCCTAAGCCACTCATTATCTCTTGCAAAATAGGCTCTTTTTACATCTTTAAGATCATCTAAGAATACAGTTTTTTCGGGAATTTTGTTTGTATAATAAGTAACTCGATCATTATAAAATTTTACAAGTTTCTTATTGTAAAAATTTGTAAAATATTCCATTATTATAGGCAATCCGAAAAATGGAAATACTATAAAAAGCTGATTATATCTAGTTTGATTGGGTTCGTATGAATACATAAAAATCATAATTGCAAGCGTGCATACCGTAGCAAGAACTATATAAAAATTCGTCCTATCTTTGAGCACTAAAGGCTCTTTATTATAATCACTAGCGCAACTCGGATTTTGTTCAAATTTATTAGATTTTTCATTTGTATTTATCGTAGAGTCATCCGTGAGTTTTTCAAATTTAGAGTTCTTACTATCAGAATTTTTGACATTAGAATTCTCCTGTGATCCTTGCTCTAAATTTTGACGCCGTTCATTTAGAATTTTCTTTAGCTCTTCGAGCCTCTGTTTTTTATTCATCTTTATTCTTTATAGCCTACACAAAAATTTGTGGCGGGATTTTATCTAAATTTTTCCCTGTTTTGAATAGAAAATAGGCTTTTAGCTCCCTATATTCTTTGCTGCTTAGAAACGAAGCCTCTATAAAAGAATTTTTGTCATATATCAATATGCTGTCATTTATAATATCAAAGCCTAGCCCGTTAAAAAGCCTATATAGCAATAAAGGAAAGAAGCTAATAGATATAATTACCGCAAAAATTATCCAAAAATTTTCCTCCCTTCCGTCTATCACTACCGCTACGAAAAAAACTAAAAGCAAGTATATAAAAGCAAATAGCAACATAAGGCATTTTGTCTTTTTTGATATTTCGGGGTATGACGGTCCCGTGGTTCGTTTGATACAAGTTATATCTGAAATTTTGGTCTCGTATAAAACGGCTTCCGTCTTTTTAGAGTATAGAGTTATATCGTCATTTTTAAAGCATATATAGCACTTGCCGAAATTTGAGAATTTATTTAATGCTCTGAGCGGAAAATAGCAATCCAGCAAAACGAGAAATAAAATTTGCTGGGCGGAAAATTTACCGCATATCGCCATCAATATCGTAGCAACGATATAAATCGCGCCGATGATAGCATTTAAAATTATAGCGTGGTCTTTTATGATTATCGGCTCTTTGTCGTAATTCCTTACTTGAGTTTTAAAATTTTGCGATGGCATATCAGCGGCGCAAGAGAGATTGCTTTGCGACTTTTGTTCAACGACATTCGTAAAATTTCGTTCGCTGACATTTATAGAATTTCGCCTGCCATCGCTCGTAAATTTTAGCCCGCCGCCCGCCAAATTTCGCTTATCGCAATTTTTATCTTGTAAGAAATCCTTTATATTTTCATCATACCGCGTTTTGCTTATGCCAAACCTAGCAATTTCGTCATTACGCATTTGGTTCCTCCTTATACGCGCTTGATTTAGATATAACTATCGCGCGAGTTTGCACGCAGAGATCAGCCTTGCGCATTTTTTAAAATTTGCAAAATTTCGCTTATCTTTTGTGGATCTTTAATGCCTCGCGCGTCCTCCACGCGGCTATTTAGATCGATAGCGTATGGGCGCAGTGCGAGTGCCTCACGGATATTTTGCGCGCCGATGCCGCCTGCAAGAATAAAAGAGATCGTGCCGCTTTTAGCAGCAGCGTCATGCTTATTCGCGCTATCATCTTTTGTGACACCCAGCTTGCCTACTTCGCCGCCGTCATTTGAAATATTTGGTGCGCCCGCCTCATAGTCGTTTGCACCTTGATTATTGACGCCTTCGCTTGTGGGTCTTACACCACTCAGCCGAGCGGTAGCACACGCACTAAATTTGCACTCATCGTCATTCTTTGCGGCGCGACGATCGGCGTTCGTTTCTTGTTTCGTATTGCTCGATCGAACAATATCATGTGCGCGCTCGCTCGCTTCATTGCTATTAGAGGCACAGCACATGTTGCTTACTCTCTTGAGCTTCAAATTTCCGTTTTCGCTATGCTCCACGCAAGAATTGTTGCAGTTTTTGTCGCGCTTTAAATTCTCCTCGCTATATCCGCTACAGATAGCGCTATGTTTAATATAGCTCCTTGCGCCGTCTGAGCCTTGAGCCATGCCTGCTGCATAGCATTTTTCGTCACTTGATGCGTTATTTTTCGTATCGCAGTGCCCGCTAGCCGAGTCGTATTTTGTGTCGTCTATGCTTTGAGTTGCGCTGCCCGCGCAGTTTTTTTCATCGCGCGCCGCGCCGTATTGTCCTTCGTAACCAAGCCCTGCATGTCGCAGCAAACCCCAATTAAAGCTTACGCCGTTGCCGCCCAGGTTCACCCCTTTGGTGTCGAATAATATCCGATCGCAGCTCAAACCCTCAAGCAGCGGCATCTCAGCGCCGACGCTTAGCACCTGCCATGCCTCGGTGCCTGCTGCGTTAAGCCGCGCTTTGAAATCCGCGCTTATGCGTCCATAAATTTGAGCGCAGTCCAGCTCGCAAGCCTCGCAAATTTTTAAAATTTGCTCCTCGTCTAAAGCTTCCGCATCTAAAATCTCAGAATTCAGATCCTTTATCGAAGCAGGCACAGCGCAGTCTGCGTTTAAATTTACGTTCAAATCGTCGCACTGCTTTTCGTAAAATTCTGCAGCTTTGTAAAATTTCGCGTCTCCGCTCGTGCCCGCGTAAATTTTATCTTCACAAATTTCTTCGCCGCGAGTTTTGCTGCTAAAATTTTTACATTCGCACGCGGCGACGCCGTGTTTTTCGCAGCTCAAAGCAAAGACCCCGACGCACTTTGCGCCGTTTTTATGCGCGATGCGTGCGATCTCGCGAGCCGTTTCTACGCTAACTCGGCGTTTGGAGCTCGATACGAATATCACACCTAAAAAATTTACGTCTAGACCTGCCACAGCGCATGCTTCTTCAGATGTTTTGATACCGCAAATTTTAATTAAAACACTCATTTTCGCCTAAAAAATATAATATCGCAAACTAGTCTCTGCGATCTCTTTCATTATTTCAAACATCTCGTTTGCACCCCACTCCTCTTTTCGAAAATACATACTTACGGGGGAAAATTTATTGTGCTCGCTGTTGCCGTCTAGCTTAAAAATATAAGTTTTGTTGAGGTAGTAAAATTCATTCATTGTGCTAAGTTTTGAAAATACGTTTTTTGTGCTAGCGTCATTTTCGTTAAAGTCGTCACCGCTACCAAAACATACGAAAGGCGTTATGTCTTCGTGGTTCATCATAGCTCTTATGCCGATTAAATTTTTACCTAGGCGCTCTATTGCATTACCCCTAGCTTGTTTTTTTAACCCTTCTTTAGCGCGTTTATCATTTGTGCCTTGTCTTTTAACTTCTGCCGCTAGAAGGAGTTTTTGATATTTTGTGTCGCCTCGTTTTTTGAGTATCAAAAAGCCTCCATCAGGCATGATAGTATTGTCTTCCCATGTTGTATCAAACTGTTTTCTGATGCTACCGTTTTTTATATTTTCCATCATTCCTTTTAACGACAATCTTCCGCTAAATTCAAGGTAAAAACTGTTAAAATTTGGAATTTGACTAAATCTATTTTCTATATAATCAATAGTTTTTTGCATGGCCTGCGCTATATTTTTGTCGTCAAATTTTGACTCGGTATTTTTAGGTTTATGCTGATTTACATTTTTCCTTAGATCATCACTATTTGCCACTTTAAACCTTTTTTACGATATAGATGTATTCGGTTACGTAAAGCGCCCTGTTATTTAAATTTCTGCTTGCGCGGTAAGTTGGATAGCGGATTTCGTGTTTTATGACTTTGCCGATTTTTGATAAATTTAAAAGAAACTCCGCCTCGCTGATAAATCCTTCCGAATTAAAAGAGATGACTAAATATTTAGCCGGAAATTTAGATAATAAGGCAAAAAATTCATCTGCCGCTTTTGCCTTTTTATTAAAATTAGAGCGATTCCAGTCGTTTGGTATGCCCGATACCTCGCTTAAATTTTTAGGGTCAGGAGCCTTAAAATTTGTGATTAAATTTAGCATAAAATAGTTTGAGCCATAAGGGTGCTGGTTATACGGCGGATCGAAGTAAGCGATATCCAAAGGGGATAAAATATCCGTTAGCCTTAAGGCATCTTGCTGATAAACTTCAAATTCGCTCGTAAAATTTGAAAAAATTGGTTTTTGAAGAGTAATTTTACCTAAAATTCTATTTAACGCATTTTCTCCGCTACCGCCGAATTTTCCTACACCATCCTTGTCTTTGTAAAAGCCCTTAAATACACCACCTGTATTTGAATGGATGCTAGCCTCGCTGAGCAGAGGCGCTATAAAAAAATGCCTAAAATCTAGATCTATTTCTTCTATTGCTTTACGCAAACCACCGATTATTAGCGCATTTTCACGAGAATAAAATACTCTCTCGCCGTGTTTTATATTAGCGTTATCTTTTGGGGCGTAAAGTTCGCTTATAAAGCTCTCGCTGGGTTTAAATTTTTCTAAAATTTGCTTAAAACTTTTGTCGATTTGCTCTTTGAGCTCTGGCGTGAAATTTGAAAGATAGCATGAGTTTATCACGCGCGAATAATCCTCTAAGTCGTTTGCAACAACGAGGCTCGAGTATGCTTTGGCTGCTCTTGCAACCACGCCTGAACCACTAAAAACGTCTACAAAACTTATCTTTTGTTTTTTTAGTTCGCTCTTTATCTCGCAAAGCACGTTTAAAATTTCGTTTAATATTGCGCGTTTATTACCCAAATAGCTAATTAGCTGTTCCTTTAAAAAGGCAGGATTTTCGGCAATTTCAATTTCTTTTATAGTATTCTTCAAGCTTTGCCTCGTGTATAGTCCTCAAAATATCGGTAAATCTTGCCCGATCCGATCGCCTCTAAAATGAGCGGCTTAGCCTCCGCGGGGCTTGCCACGACATCCGCGCAGTATAGCGCAAACATCGCGTTTAGCACGACGATGTCAAATTTCGGCCCGCCAAGCTCGCCTTTTAAAATTTGCTTTAAAATCTCGGCATTAGCCTCGCCGTCGCCGCCTTCTATATCGCCGTGAAATGCGCGTTTAAAGCCGAACTGCTCGGGATTTACGCGGTATTCTAAAATTTTGCCGTCTTTGACCTCGTGGATTAGCGTTTCGTCGCACAGGCTGATCTCGTCCATACCGTCCATGCCGTGCACCACCAGAGCGTGCTTGCGCCCCAAAATCATCAGCGTTTCGGCGATGAGTCCGTTTACTTCCTCCAGATAATTGCCCACGATCTGATTGCTTAGGCTTAAATTCGGATTTAGCAGCGGCCCCATTATATTAAAGACGGTGCCGATTTTTAGGCGGTTGCGCACCTCTTTGACCTCGGCGGTGATCTTGTGAAAAAACGGCGCGTGAAAAAACGCTAGCCCCGTGCGATCTAGCAGCGCTCTAATCTGCGCAAGATCGCTAAGTAGCGGCACGCCCAAAGCATCCAGCGCATCGGAGCTGCCCGATCTGCTGGTAATGGCGCGGTTGCCGTGCTTGGCGACGCGCACGCCGAAGCTTGCCGCGATAAAGGCCACGGTCGTGGAGATGTTGATCGTCTTTAGCCTATCGCCGCCGGTGCCCACGATGTCAAACATCGGGCTCGGATCGTCGTAGGTGATCGAGTATTTTAATATACTACGCACGAGCGCTGTAAGGCTGCTTGGGTAGAGCGACTTTTCACTGATCAGCACGAGCAGCCCCGCAAGCTGCACGATGTCGTAATCCTGCTCGTAAAGCGCCTTGCAAATGACCGCATAATCGTCGCTATCTAGAGGGAAGCCCTTTTGTAGCTTCAACATAAACGGGGCGAAATTTACCACGAGTTTCTCCTTTAAAATTATCTTTTTGCCGTAATTGATGAAATTTTCGATGATTTTTTTGCCGTATTGGGTAAAAAAGCTCTCTGGATGAAATTGAATGCCGAAAACCGGCTTACTTCGGTGCTTCATCGCCATGATTACGCCGTCATTTTCGCTCTTTGCTAAAATTTCAAACTCGCGCGGCAGCGTAGCTTCGTCCACATAAAGCGAGTGGTAGCGCATCACTTCAAATTTACGCGGCAGCCCGCTAAAAAGCACGCCGTCATTGAAAATTTCGATCGACGAGCTCTTGCCGTGTAGCGGCACATCCAGCTGCTTTATCTCCGCGCCCGCCGCATATCCGATCGCCTGATGCCCCAGGCACACGCCTAAAATCGGCACGTCCAGATCCGCGCGCAAAATCTCTAAGCAAACGCCGCTATCTTTTGGGTGATTTGGCCCCGGGCTTAGGATTATGTGCGACGGGGCAAGCTCGCGCACCCGCTGCAGCGTTATCTCGTCGTTGCGGAAGTAGCGCACCTCCTCACCCGTGAGCTCCAAAATATATTGATAAATATTAAAAACGAAGCTGTCGTAATTATCTATCATTAAAATCAAAATTTTATCCTTTTTTAGGGCGTTTGCGCCTCTTTCAAATTCTAAATAGTTTAAATTTAGCCGCTTTGTGGCGGACAAATCCGATGCCGCTTTAGCGCCGCTAGCGGGCTAAATTTAAAATTCCGCGTCGTCTGCAACATTACCGCATCGCGACGTTGCGTGTTTTACGATACCGAATGAAGCTCGCCGTTAAATTTTAACGCTCTCGCAGCGATCACGCTTTTAAATTTAGCCGAATCAAACTCGCACCGAAAAGCGGCGCGCCCGGCTAGCTAAATTTAAAGCGTCTAAACTTCCTCGCATAGCTCCTCGATCGCCTTGAGCGGGCTTTTGCGCTTTTTGCAGATCTCCGCGTATTCGCTCTTTGGCGAGCTGTCGTAAACGATACCCGCGCCCGCTCCGATAAATACGAGATTGTTTAGCCCTTCGCAGCCGAAATTTTCCGCGTTAAATTTAGCGGCCTCAAACCGCATCGCGAGGCTAAAGCTCGGCCCGCTTTCTAAATTTTGCGTCCCGCCGCCCGCGCAAGTTTTTAAATTTAATCTCGCGTCGCGCTCGCTTGTACGAGCTAAATTTTGCGCTTCGCCGCTGCCCTTTTGCGCCGCAGCACCGCAAAGCTCCGTCGCTTCGGAATTTATCCCGGTGCAAGTAGCGTCTAAATTTAAACGAGAATTTCGTTTAAAATTCTCGTCCGAGCAGGAATTTTGCCCGCCGCGATTTACGAAGATCGCCGAGCGGATCAAGATCGCCTGCATCACGTCGCCGCTAAAGCGCCAAAACCCGATTCCGCCGCCGTATATGCCGCGCTCATAGCGCTCCAGCTCGTTTATAATCTGCATCGCGCGGATCTTCGGGCTGCCGCTTAGAGTGCCCGCAGGAAAGATCGTGCCAAGCACCTCAAACGCGCTCACCCCGCGCGGCTTGCTGCCGTAGACCTCGCTTACGATGTGCATCACGCTTTCGTAGCGCACGACGCGCATCGCGTTTTGCACCCGCACCGAGGCTGGCGCGGCGAATTTGCCGATGTCGTTGCGAGCTAAATCGATCAGCATCCGATGCTCCGCAAGCTCCTTTTCGTCGCTTAAAAGCTCGCGCTCAAGCGCCGCGTCGGCTTCGGCGTTCGCGCCCCTGCTGCGGGTGCCCGCGATGGGAGCGACAAAAATTTCATCCTTTTTGATCTCCATAATCAGCTCGGGGCTGGAGCCCGCGACGCAGCCGTACGGCGTCGGAAAGTGAAACATATAGGGGCTTGGATTATTCTTTTTAAGTCGCTCGTAAAACTCCAAGCTGCCGAGATTCGTGCCGATTTTTAAAATTTCGCCCAGCACGACCTGAAAAACGTCGCCGCTTTTTATCTTTTCTTTTGCGGCTTCGACCATCTCGCTAAAATGAGACTCCTCGGCGCCAAGATCGGTTAAAATTTTAAATTTAAGCTCTTTTTTCTGCGGCGCGGGCTTCGCCGCGTTTTGCGATTTTGCTTCGCTTTTTATCGCGGTATCTGTTCTTGCGGCACTCTGGGGGGCATCTGCCGCTTCGGCGAAGCTTTGCTGCGAGGTTTGAGAACTAAGTCCGCGCAGGCTTTCGTAAATTTGGGCGTCTTTGCCGTAAAAATCGTAAATTTTGCTGATTTTATCGTAGTGCAGGTAATTTGCGGCGTCGGCGTAAAAAAATGGCGGGAAGTTATACAGCGCCTGTTTCGGCGAGCCGATATTTTCGAATGCGCGCACGATGTCGTAGCCCAAAACGCCGAAAAATCCCGCAAAGCTCGCGTTTTTAAACTCGCTTGCGCCCGCTTTCGCGCTTTTTACCTCATCAAATTTAAGCTTTAGCGCCTTAAAGTTCATCTTGAATCCGTCGAAATAATCGCAATCGATGCCGATGATGACCTGGGCGTCGTCCTCTGCGAGGTAGCTTTGCGGATGCGTCTTTAAAATTTTGCGGTAGTAAAAAAGCGGCTCTTCTAAAAGCATTTTCGTCCTTGGAATTTTTAGCGCCATTATACGCTGCTTAGCTTAAATTTGAGCGGGCGGTGCGAGCTTAAGCGGGCTTGAATACAAGCAAAATTTTAGTAAAATGAGCGAAATTTTAAGGAGAGCGTATGAAAATTTTATTTTCCCCAAGCGAGATGAAAAGCGAGCTGGGCGGCGACACGCGCATTTGCGAGCGAAATTTCATCTTTGCAGATCTTTACGAAAAGCGCCTGCAGATGCTGCGCGCTTACGCGGATTTTGTGGATAAAGCAAACGAGGCGGAGCTTTGCAAGCTTTTCGGGCTGAAAAAATGGGATGCGGCTCTGCGCGAAAATATCTTTGAAAAAGGCTGCGCGAAGGCGCTTTTGCGCTACACCGGCACCGCGTATCGCGCCCTAGGCTACGCGTCTCTAAGCCCTGGCGCGCAGGAGTTTGCGGAGCGAAACACGATAATTTTTTCAAACCTTTTCGGCCCCGTGCTGGGCGGCGACGCGCTGCCGAACTACAAACTCAAACAGGGCGAGAAATTCGGCGGCATAGACGCGGCAAAATTTTATCGAGATAACTTCTCTGCAGCGCTGGATCGGTATCTGGCGGATGAGTGCGTCGTGGATCTGCGCGCGGGATTTTACGAAAAATTTTACGAGATGAAGCGCGAATATCTGAGTTTTAGTTTCATCAAAGGCGGCAAGGTGCTGAGCCACTACGCCAAGGCTTGGCGCGGCAAGGTGTTGCGCAAAATAGCTCTGGCAGGCGCTTGCAGCGAGGCTGAGGTACTTGCGCTGCGTTTGAGCGGCGCTTCCGTGCTCGAGATCAAACAGATCGGGCTAAAAAAGGAGGTCGTGCTGGAAATTTCATAAACGCAAAGAAATTCCGTCTGGAGAAATTTACGATAAATTTTGCAGGTCTAATGCGGATTTTTGCGTAAAATTTAGCCTGGAAAATTTGCCGCTAGTTCAAATCCCGCCATATCCAAAGCAATTTTACCGGGAGAAAATTTGCGGGCGGAATTTTATCGCGAGGATTTTGCGGCGACGGCTTTTTGGTCTTTGAGAGGGCTTTGGGCTGCCTTAAACGAGCTTTTGGCGGTGAAATTTCGTCGTAAATTTTTACAAGAAATTCGCGCTCTTTGCGTTTCCGTGCGCTCTGCATAAAATTTTACGGCGATCTTGTTGTGACTTTGCGGCGATTTTTAGAATACGGAGCGCGGAAATTTCGCCGTAGAATTTTGACTGAAATTTTACTGTGCGGAATTTTGCCGTATGAAATTTCGTCGCGATAGAATTTCGTAAAAATTTAATCGAGGCAAAAATACTGCGCTGTAATCTAAACGTAAAATTTTGTCTCAAATTTACCCTAAACCGCCGCAGTCTGGGCGCAGAATATTAAAATCCGCTGCCAAGCCGCAATACGAACAAACGCAGGCGGGCTGATTTGCATAAAATTTCAAGCCGAAATTCCGCTCCTTAAAATCCCGTAAATTTTAAAATTTTGCAAATCGCGCGCTTGAAATTTCAAGCTAAAATCTCGCTTGTAAATTTTCAAGCCAACTCCAGATAAAATTTCAAATCAAAATTTGGGGCATAAATTTCAAGCTGAAATTCTACAATCAAAATCCCTCGCCTCGAAATCTCACAAATCCCCGCTTTCAAAGCCAAAATTCCGCAAATTTATCAAGCTTTAAATTTTAAAGCTATAAACTTCACTTCAAATTTCAAGGATTAAAATGTTAGAACTCCCCTTTATCGGCGCCGTCGTGGGCTTCATATCGGGCTTTTTCGGTATCGGCGGCGGCACGGTCGTAATGCCCGTGATGATGGCTCTAGGCTACGACGTCAAGACCGCCGCGGGCATCTCGGTCATGCAGATGTTCATCGTCTCGCTTTTTGGCTCATATCTGAACTACCGCGCGGGCAAGCTTCGCCTAGATAGCGGCATCGCGGTGGGGCTCGGAGGGCTGTGCGGCGCGAGCATATCGGGCTTCATCGTAAAATACTCGCCAGAAATCGTGCTTGAGATCGGCCTCCTGCTGACGCTTGCGATCTCATTTCTTAAACTCTTTAGCACGAACGTAACAAGCGGCGGCAACGCCGATCCCCACGGCGCGGTGCTGTTTTTCATCGGCTTTGCTATCGGCGCGATCGCGCTTAGCATGGGCGTGGGCGGCGCGGTATTTCTGACGCCGATTTTGGTCGGATTTTTGGGCGTCGATATCAAAAGAGCGGTCTGTATGGGGCTATTTTTTATCGTTTTCGGCTCATTTAGCGCGCTTTTGAGCCTTTCATACAACGGCCATGTGGATTACGAACGCGGCGCGCTGCTAGCCGTGGGCGGGCTTTTGGGCGTGTATTTCGGCACCGCTCAGGCTCGCCGTGCAAAGCGCGAAACGCAGAAAAGATGGCTGCTCGTCTTATACGTCGTGCTATTTGCGCTGGCGCTAAAAAAGGTACTGCAGTAGCGCCCGCTATAGTAGCGCTGCAGCGATTGCCGCGCTATAGTTTTGCCTTGCCTCGGTTTTGCTACAAGCGCGGTTTAAGCGTTCGCGCTGTTTTGCTACGCCGCCCTTTTGCGTCTCGTAGTTTTTGCTTTGCCGTCCTCTTACACTGCGCGCATTTGGTCGCCGTCTTGCCACGCTGCGTAAAATGTCGCGTTTCGTCGCGCGAGTTAAAATTTTAAAACGAAATTTCAAAAAGCGCGAGCAAATTTTAAAAGAGAATTTTAACTAGCCGCGTTAAAATAGCGAAGTCGCACATCTTTCGTCCTATGGAGGCTAGATAGCGAAATAAAATTTACAAATTTTAAAAGGACTTGGATTGACGAACTTGATTTTAGCAGGGCTAGGCGGCTGTGTAGGTGCGATGGCGCGAGTAGGCCTAAGTGGAGCGATCGCGCGCGCAATGGATCGCGCCGGATTTTGGAGTGCGTTTCCGATCGCTACTTTTTGTGTGAATGCGCTGGGAAGCCTGCTGATAGGGTTTTTGCTCGCACTAAATTTAACGCAGAGCGTGCGGGTATTTTTTATCGCAGGCGCGCTGGGCGGCTTTACGACATTTTCTACGTTCAGCTACGATACGTTGCAATTATTGCTGGCGCGAGAATTTGCTATCGGTGTGCTAAACGCGGTCTTAAGCGTATGCGTTTGTATGCTGTTTTGCTATGCTGGGATGCTCGCGGGCAGAGCGCTTGCAGGCTAGCCGTGGAGCACGTGAGCTTTAAATTTAAATCGCCTCTAAGCTTGCGCTTTTAAATCAAAATTTATTGAAAGTGCCTGCGCTACGGAATTTTATCGCGCGCATGTGCTGCAAAATCTGCGAGCGATGGGCACAATCCCACATGCCGTGCAGTTTTGCGAAAGAGCGCGCAGCAAGTAGTTTCGCAAAGTGCAATATCAAGCAGGAATTATAAGACGAGCAAATCGTAAGACGAGCGAAAAGTAAAGCGAGCGAGAGGGATTGTAGCTAAATAATGGTGCTCGGCGTCGGGCAGGCTGGCAAAATCCAGATAAATTTGAAATTTGCGTGCATTCTCTGCGTATCTTGTTTGCCGCAGCTTTGTAAAATTTCGCTATCTTGCGCCTAGTTATCGCAACGCCCTAAAAATTTCGCTGTCTTGGTGCAGATAAAATAAACCTAAGCCGCGCGATAAATTTTAAAAGCTCCGCGGGCAAATTTTAAAGCTTGAAGCTTAGAATTTTAAAATTCTCACGTAAATTTTAGAAGCTAAATTAAAGCGCCCGAAATCACGATCTTATGTGTCAAATCCTGCAGCGCTATCTTAGATTTATCGCAAGCGGCTGCGAGCCCTCTTAATTTCATTTCTGCAAATTTCATTGACCTGCTCGCCCTCGCTATTTCGCAAGATAACCTCGTAGTCCGTGATTTCGCGACCTTTGTTATACCCTTCAATATATCTGAATCTCGATAAAACTATTTTAAAGGATTCCACGTCGTCTAAAGTATACTTATCGCCGAGCTTTACGTAGTTAAAATTCCTACTAGTAAGCGTATGAAAATTATTAAATTTTTGCTTTAAATTTAGCGTATAAATTGCCGTATGAGGCGTATCGTTATCGCAGCGATTAAATTCGCTTTCATCAAAGGCAAGCGCGAGGCAAATTTCATCTCCGCAGATTACCTTTATATCTTTGGCGCGGCTGTTTATACGGATGGTCTGTCGCCACCCATCGCCCTCTATCTCAAAGACGTTGCGAGCGAGTTTTTTGGCTATTTCATCTCCGACATAGCCTCTGGCTTCTGGTTTATCAGCCCAACCAAGCGCAGAGTAGTTCTGCTTTTGCGGAAAATCCGCAAGCGGAGTTTGAAGCTCGCTTATAGCGTTTAAATTTTCCTCGGTGCCTTGCGGAGCTGCAAAAGATGTGCCCCTCATAGAGTGTAGATTAAAGAAACCGATAAATTTCCTCACGACCTTATGCGCCGTTTGAGAAAATATCTTGGCTTCGTTTTCAAAAAGCGAAATATCGTAGATGCCGTAGCTATAATATCCAAGCTCTCTACTTACCCACCTTTCGTCCGGCGAACGATCGATCTCGTCGTATCCGTAGTAGCGCTCTGGCATATCTTTTTGTAGCAAAAAGTTATCGCTGTCATTATCTTTGTATCTAAGCCAAACTCCGAATTCGTCCTTGATATATAGGTAATCAAACTCCGCGCCCTTCGCAAAATCGCCTTTGCCTAGCCAAAACACAGGCCTTTTGTCTAAGGACGGCAGAGCGGCGACCGGGGGCAAATTTTGCAGCTCTTTTTCAAATTTTTCATCGATATAATCGCAAGCGCTAGTGGGCATACTAGGATCGCAACCTTCGGGCGTATCGGATGAAAAAAGCAAATTTAAAATCACAAATATATACAGCACAAAAAGCACGCACGCAACGCTCACGACCAAGGCGGTAATTTTTAAAATTTTTATAAAAGTTTTCATATCTAAATTTTACCTCGTTGCACCTAAAAAGTATAAAATTTTGCTTTAAATTTGAAATCCTCTGTGTATTATCTGTACGCTTCGCCTATTGCTTCGTTAAGGCTTTTTAGCAGCTCGTCCGCGGCCTCCGCTTTTTCGTGCGCGCCGCGATTTTTGCCGTTTGAAGCGCCGGATTCGGCGCCGCTGGCGCAGTCTTGCACGAAATACCACCAAAAATACCCGCCCACGTAGTTTTTCGTGTAGCGCGGCATCATATAATACCGCCTCATCATTGCCTTTCTGCTCGCTTGCGTAGCGTCCGCCGCCGTGTTTCCGCACTCGCCGATGCCAAGCTTTGAAGTGGGAAAGGCGCTTTGCAGATCGGTAAAAATTTCGCTCCAATCAGGCGTAAAGCCCTCGTTATCGTCCTCGTAGTAGCTTACGAAAAGATAATCCAGCCCCACTTTCATATCCTGCGGCACGAATTTTCGCAGCCACTCGCGCATTTCTATTTTCTGCGCTCCGCTCGGCGTATAATACGCCGTAAGCGCCGTTTTAGCGCCCTTTTTGTGGATGAGCTCGAATGCCGCGATCATCTTAGCGGCGATGAAATTTGCATCGTCCCCGAGCCAGCCCTCGCCGTTTATTTCGTTGCCGATCTCCCAGATCGCGACGTAGGGCGCGAGCGCGGCGAAGGCGTCCGAGAACCTCTTTTCGTAGCTTTTCACGCTTTTGTACGAGCTCATCTCGTAGGAATCCACGGGGCAGGCCATCACGTATGAAACTTCGCTAAGCCGCCTAAAAAGAGGCTCATACTCGCGCGGGCTAATTTCTTTTGACATTACGACGCGCACGATCGGCTTTACGGGTAGGGCTTGCAGGGCGCACACGATGCTCTGTAGTTTCGCGCCCGAGGCGTCTTGCGCGTCCTCGTACCAGCCGTCGTCGATTGTAACGCCCCAGATGAAGTCAGATTTAAAATTTTGTTTTGAAATTTTATTTGGATTTTCGCCGTAAAGCGCCCCGCAAAATAGCGCCCCGCAAAATAGCGCGAGAAATATGTGTTTAAAATAGACCACGACTTGTTCCTTGATTTGAAATTTTAAAAATTTAGCTCTCTGCCGATTTTTTATCAGCCGATCAAGCAATCAAAATTTATCTTTTGCCTCTAAGATCATAAGAATAATACGAACGAGAAAAACCCTCTACGCTGAACATAGCAAAAGCGTTAAGCGCAAGAGCCGCTAAGCTTAGTAGCACCGTAGCAGGCAGTGAAAAACGCGCCAAAAACGCATTTGCAATAGCAGCAAGTACAAGCGCGATAAAGCAATATGAAAATATCGCAACTCCGCTAGTATCGGCAAGCTCCTGATAAAATCTATAAAAAAACAGAAACGATGCGATGAATCCCAATGCAAGTAGTATTTGAGCGATGATGCCGCCCGCTAAAAATATAAATAACAATACGCCTATAAATATCGCCGCAAAGGCAATGGCTGCGTTACGCAAAAGACTGCGGCTTGCGGTAAGTTTAGAGATATTATAAACGCTAAAGATAAAAAGCACGAATGCCGCTGCACTTAGTAATACCCCCAATCCGCCGTAAATTCCTAATAGCAATAGCACTAATTCGGCTATAGCTTTTAAGGCGCAGGCTGCGATGAAGGTGTATTTGATGAGTGCTACTTCTTTTTCTTGAGGGTTTGAGGGCTGCTGTCCTTGAGTGTGGAGGTAGTCGTTTAAGTCCATGGTTACTCCTTGAAATTTATGTAGAAGTATATCTAAAAAACGAATAGGTAAAAATAAATTTCAAAATTTAGCGGCTCGCCGGCGGATATGTTGTATAAAGCAGACGCCGCATAAAAGCGGGTAAATTTAATTAGATAAATTTTAAAATTTAGATCGGAATTTCGGCGCTGACGCGGCGGGTAAAATTTTAAGCGGGCTGTAAATTTAAAAAAGATGTGAGATAAAATTTCGCGCAGATTTGCAAATTTAAAATCCGCAAATCCGCGCAAACTGCTACAAGCGTGACTCGTAGCGACGTAGCGTGTAAAGACGTTTAAGCATCTTTTTGCGAGCTGAAATTTTTTGCTTTTTGCGGACTTCCGTCATCGGCTCAAAAAATCGTCTCGCGCGAACCTCGGTAACGACTAGGTTACGATCGGTTTGCTTCTTAAAGCGTCTGTAAGCTTCGTCAAATGATTCGTTCGGATATACCTTTACTCCAGGCACTTTCCTCACCGCCTTTCAAAAAAATGAATCGTAAGTCTAGCGAAAAATTCCTTAAATTTGCTTTTGAAGCGCTTTTTTATACTTCCACACGCTTTTGTTGTTGCGAGTATCTATCATCGAAAGCTCTAAAAGTAGGCTTTCGCTTGCTTGTGCGGTAGAATTTTTAGCTGCAGAATTTAAATTTCTTGATTTTTTAGATCCTGCCTTACCATCGTTTGCCACAGCAGGGCTTTGCGGTAGAATTTTACCTACCAAGATGTAATCCGGCGCGTAGATCGAGCCGCTTTCTACGGCGTGATAGCCACGGCTTACGCCATCGTTGCTAAATACGAGTTCATCTTTACTTGGGGCGTCTGTGACGACTGCTTTGCCTGAATGCAGCAGTGAAATTCTAATTTTTTTGCTCAAAAATTCCGCATCCACGCCGTGCGCGTTCGTTCCATCCAGTGGCTCGATGCCGACGACACTAAATCTACCGCCTTTCTTGCCGACAATACGCTTTGAGAGTAGATCGGCGATGCTTTCGCCTGCGATGCGCTCCAGATACGCGTTTGGATATCCTGCGTGGTCGATGTCTCCTGCAAGTGCCGAATTATCCGTGCTTTTAGAGCCTTTAAGCGCAGCACAGCCCGCTAAAAAGGCACACAGCAAGATCACGAAAAAACTTATTTTAAAATTTTTCATAGCATTTCCAAATTTTATAAAATAAACTCCGCGATTATAGCGAGATTTGGTTAAATTTCGTTTTTTATAAGCAAAATTTGTAACGGATATTCCGCTCGTTCCTTTAATTTTGAGTTAAAGATTCCTTGATATACTTTCTGCCAATTTATTCAGAAAATTCTCGGGGTGCTTATGAAAAAAATCATTAAAAGAGACGGAAGTTTTCAAGAATTTCAATCCTACAAAATAAAAGATGCTATCAAAAAAGCCTACAAAAGCGTTGGTAGCGAGTTTGACGAAAAAGTCTTTGATAATGTAATGGGTGCGATCGTTTTTAAAGAGAAATTAAGCGTCGAAGATATTCAGGATCTTATCGAGAAAAAGCTCTTTGAAGCGGGCGATTTCGACGTTTTGAAAAGCTTTATGATCTACCGCCACACTCATAAGATGCAGCGCGAGCATATCCTGGGGCTTGAGGAGGATACGACCTATATCAACTGCACCCAGACGGTCAATGAATACATCAGCAAGCAGGATTGGCGAATTTTAGCAAATTCCAATACCAGCTACTCAAACGCGGGCCTGATCAATAACACTGCCGGCAAGGTCATCGCAAACTACTGGCTAGATAAAATTTACTCTCGCGAGGAGGGCGCGGCGCACCGAAACGGCGACTATCATATCCACGATCTGGACTGCCTTACGGCGTATTGCGCAGGCTGGAGCTTGCGCGTGCTTCTAAACGAGGGCTTTAATGGCGTGCGCGGCAGGGTCGAGAGCAAGGCGCCGAAACATTTCCGCGAAGCGCTGTATCAGATGGCAAATTTCCTTGGAATTTTACAAAGCGAATGGGCGGGCGCACAGGCGTTTAGCAGCTTTGATACGTATCTGGCGCCATACGTTTTCCGCGATAAATTAAGCGACGATGAGGTCAAAAAGGCGATCACGAGCTTCGTGTTTAACCTAAACGTTCCGGCGCGCTGGGGTCAGAGCCCATTTACCAACGTCACCATCGATATGACCTGCCCGGATGATCTAAAAACGCAAATCCCTACGCATAACAACGAGCATCTATTTAAAAATTTACGCGACGAGGAGCTTTTGGCAGAGGCTAAAAGGCGCGGCAAGGACTCGCTTGAGGCTTTGACTTACGGCGATTTCGAGCCCGAGATGAACCGCATAGTGATCGCGTTTTACGAGGTTTTAACTACGGGCGATAAGTGCGGTCAGCCGTTTACCTTTCCGATTCCTACGGTAAATTTAACGGAGGAGTTTGATTGGGATACGTCTGCGGCCGATGCAGTGTTTGAAAATACCGCCAAGGTAGGCTCGAGCTATTTTCAAAATTTTATCGGCTCGCAATATATCACGAACGAAAAAGGCGAGCGCGTACCCAATCCAAAGGCGTATAAGCCGGGCGCCGTACGCTCGATGTGCTGCCGCTTGCAGCTCGATCTGCGAGAGCTTCTTAAGCGCGGCGGAGGGCTTTTCGGAAGTGCGGAGATGACGGGAAGTATCGGCGTCGTGACGATAAATTTAGCCCGCCTAGGCTATCTGTATAAAAATAACGAAGAGGCGTTGTATGCGAGGCTGGACGAGCTTTTGGAGCTTGCTAAATCGACGCTTGAGAAGAAGCGAAAATTCGTTACCGAGATGTTCGAGCGCGGCTTATATCCATACACGAAGCGCTATCTGCCGGGCTTTAACAACCATTTCAGCACCATCGGTATCAACGGCGCAAACGAGATGATCCGAAATTTTAGTGGAAATAAAGAGGATATTACGACGGAATTCGGGCGTAAATTTGCCCTTAAAATGGTTGAGTATCTGCGCGAGAAGATCCGCTCGTTTCAGGAGCAGACTGGCAATCTATACAATCTCGAAGCCACGCCTGCCGAGGGCACGACGTATCGCTTCGCAAAAGAGGATAAGAAGCGCTACGCAGATATCATTCAGGCGGGATTTGATAAAAACATATATTACACCAATTCGACTCAGCTTCCTGCAAATTTCGGAAGCGATCCGTTCGAGGCGCTGGCGATGCAGGACGAGCTGCAAAGCTCCTATACCGGCGGCACGGTGCTGCATCTGTATATGAAGGAGCGCATCAGCTCGGCTCAGGCATGCAAACAGCTCGTAAAAAGCGTAGTGCAAAACTACAAGCTTCCTTATATCACGATCACGCCGATTTTTAGCGTCTGTCATAAGCATGGCTACATCAGCGGCGAGCATGAATACTGCCCGAAATGCGACGAGGAGCTGCTTACGGAATACAAGGCCAAGCAGAGCAAGGGCGCCTAAATAGCGATTTAAATTTTAATCTTAATGAAAG
>ERZ773009.340-NODE-340-length-33859-cov-9.410277_pt1 | contig 33859 bp, 41 predicted proteins | sample MGYA00580663_ERZ773009 | MGnify/ENA primary metagenome ERZ773009 (study PRJEB29015, sample SAMEA2737969) | human oral metagenome | biome: human oral; feature: human-associated habitat; material: dental | place: China | collected 2026 ... | reverse complement strand
AAAAGCGGCTGTCCGCCGTGCGTGAGGTATGCCTCCAACAGTCAGACCTGTTCGCTGGCAAGGAGGTCAAGCACCGCATCGTCAGCATCGACCGCCCGTACCTCCGTCCCATCGTCAGGGGCAAGGAAAACAAGCGCGTGGAGTTTGGGGCAAAGGTCAACAACATACAGATTGACGGCATATCATTTAAATCCCGCAAAACGAGAAGTGGTACTCGTTAAAAACGAAAAGTGAATAATTAAGGAAAAACGAAATGTGACGGGATAGTACAGTTCTTGTCGCACATAAGACTACACCTTCGGAAAATGTAAAGAACGGCATTCGAACACCCATCTAATGGTGTTCGAGTGCCGTTCTTGATTATGCACCCATCCTTTTGTACAGCATAATGTCTGTATAGTTGCTGTTATAGTTCATCGTGGTGCTCACTTCCACGCGGTGCGCGCATTCGAAGGGGTTGCGGTTGATGCGGCTCCGCCCTATCCATTCGCACAGCTCGATTATTTGCGACTTATTGGAAGTGAAGTAGATGAAGTCGTGGCCTTGTAGGATGGTTAGTACATCGAGGTAATCGGCAAGCTTCCAAGTCATAGTGTAAGTGCCGACCTCGGTGGAGAGGTAAGGAGGGTCGACCAAGAAGAGGACATTGGGCTTATCGCGGTATTCAGTGAAGAGAGCCTTGTAGTCCTTATGCACGATTATCAGGCCGTCTAAATAGCCGTCTGCACAATAGTCGCTTCGCCGTACTGTGTTATAGAACGTTTGCTTGACGAGTTCGTCCATATTGTTGGCGTATTTCATCGAAAAGAGGAGCGACGGTGACAGGGTAATGTAGTCGACAGGGCCACGCCGTTCCTCTTCGGCAATGATCTCCAGTATCCGGTCGCGGTGTGGCTGTCGTATCACCTTACCACGCGGCAAGCTGTCGGTGACCTCACGAATTCGGGCCAACAGCGCATTGGTGCGCGGTATGGCGGCGATGCGCCGTTGGTAGTTGTCGAAATCGTTATAAACGACCGTGGCGTTGGGTTTCTCACCCTTGGCCACATGAGACAGTAGGCCCGATCCACCGAACAGGTCGACTATCGTCACGTCATCGGGGTAGCCCTTCAAAATCTGGCGGAATGCCTTAACGAACTTTCTTTTTTGCCCCATAAACGGCAGGGGTGCTTGTTGATAAATTGTGTGTATCATTTTTGTTATCCTGAATTTTATTAGTATCTTTGTATCGGCAATCACTTATTAACGCATAACCGCAGGAGCGTGGACGAGTTCTTACCCCCGACCACACGCTCCTGCGGTTTGTTATAAGTGATTGCCAGTTGCTTTAACAAAGGTCGGGGGATTTTCTGTCCCCAACCCCTGCAGAACTAAGTCAGCAGTTTCTCATATTCTTCCATCTACTATTCTACCTTTTGGACACTGACAGAATAAACGAACATAGGCGCGGTGTCATCGCTAATCTTTGACAGCTCGATCTTAAGAATGTCATCCGTCATGTCAGTATCATACAATATATAATCCGTGTACCAACCTTGGTGTACCAGCCGTTCAGAGTAGGCTGCATCGTTAATTAACACGCCCATTAACGAGGTGTCATTATCGTATGCCTCTATTGCTGGTGTAGATGTGACATATCCACTATTCTGAACATCAGTGTTACCTTCAAACCTTTTGGTTGCGATTGGGATATATCTTTGTGCAACTATTCGAATAGCCACACGCCTTGTCCCTTTGGGTATTGCAATGCTCTTCGTGGCATTGTCACCTTTAGAGCCGAGTTTAATATGGCTAGTATCAGCCTTGTACAAACCTAGCGCATTGGGCGCGGTCTCGATAGAAGCCCCGCTCAAAGTCCAGCCATCAGCCATCAGTACATTATCATTCAATTCCGTACCATATTGTCTCTGCTCGTATGACTTGGCGATAAACTTTGGACTTCCATCATAGTCCTTGAATATAGGCCTTGACAGGTTGAATGCACCCTCGCACACAACAATGAAGCGTATCTTGTCGTACAGTTGAATGTCTGCGCCCTTTCGGCCTAGCTCTACAATAATATTATTGTCTTCGTACTCAAAACCTACGCTTTCCCACTTACTTCTTATGTCTCCATCATACAATGTGCTTGCGCTGCGTACCTTTGCAACGTAAACTCCTGTCGGCCTAATGTCACATCCCACGACGAATGTTCCGCTCGTTACGCCTATCGTGTCGGTGATAATCTCTATCACAGCCTTCTTTGAACAAGCGACATTTCCGCCTGTTAGGATTTCATCTACTTCACGTGATTTCGTACCATTATCCGTTCCTCCGTCAATGGAATAACGCGCATCATCCAAATTGTCAATCTGCCCCGAAGTCTTAGATGTCCTAGTGCCACTCGATGCTGCGCGGAAGTTCAATAGACGCTGATAGTTGTCGTCATAGCACAGCTCATGGATGTCTTTGTCAGCAGACTTTGGGCGAACTATGAATATCTTGACGGACTTCATGATACGTAGCGAATTAAATGCATCTACATGTTTGAAAAAGCATGCCTGGTTACGGTAGCCTTGGTGCACGCCGCTGTCAAAGCCCTTATAAGTTGCTCCCACATTTGGAATTTCACGCCGTAATTCGGAATGTATAAGGCCGTTATCCTTGGCAAATTGCTCATAGGTCTTATCAATGTCTTTCAATTTAATACGACCAACGGCGGTTCCGTTCTCTCCACCCAATATCATCTTGGCATTAATGCTGTCGCACATTTCCTTTGCCGCCTTTAAATGTGGTAATGCATCCTTTCCATACTTCGTCCCGTTCGCCTCGTTGTTCCACCATACATAAGATGGACGTAACGTGTCTACTACAGCAAGGAGCATACCCATATTGCCCGACAACGTGCTGCCACTTAGGGCATGGTTTGAAACAGGAATATCGACAATGTCATTAACTTTCTCACACCATGAGTGCCCACGCATGCTACATGAATGGTCCGTAAGGGAAGAACCGAAAACCATTACAAAATCGGTATTCGCATAGCTGGTAACATTCCCTTCTCCGTTAAGTATCTCATCCAACCTCGATTGCCTTATCCGATATTCAAATGAGAACCGCGAAGAGTGCGCAAGTGTTGCAACCCACCTATTGAACTTGTCTATACAGTAGCCCTTTGCCTCATAAATAGTCGTGATTAAGTATATACTCTCGGATAGCTCGATATCCTGTACCATCACCACACTACCATTTCTAAGGGTAAAATCACAAACAGCGTAATTAGTGTTAGCCTTTAATGTCGCCGTGTATTCAATTTTATCATTAACACCAAATCGGCAATCATAAACCTTTATCTCTTTGTCCGCATTAACAATATTGGCAATCTCATCGCGGAAGATGAGTTTTGTCACGCGCACATCTACATTGAAGGGCTTCTGGTCTCCAGCCGACAATATCTGTAGTTTTCTGTTAAAGGCACCCCCAAGATAATCGTACCCAAACTGTCTAGTTTTAATATTGCCCTTGAATACGTTCTCCTCAATATAACGCTTTATCGCGTCGTTTTCCATGGATGTTCTTTCATTCACATATGTTTTCGCATCTTCAAACGCATTCTTAGCTGTTTTGTCCGCATAGCTTTTGGCATTATACGTGATAACTTCCTTGTATTCTAAATCGTATGCTCCGCCGTATGAATCTCTTTCTGCCCATCGGCCAAAAAGATTTTCTATCCCGAGCAATGGGAAACTGGAGTTTGTGCCAATTAGAAAGACTGTATCTCCACTCGTATTTACAGCCTCTTGGTTCTGCACCATCATGACATCACCCTTACGAAATGGCAGGTTGCACTCAATGTAATTCTTACCTTTTTCGAGTGTCAATGAATGGGAATTTACAGCCGCAGTATTACCTCTCGAGTATTCGAATACATCTACTTTTTTGTCTTCAGGGAACACCCTATTCGTACCGAATATAATCTTAGTCACGGTGGCGTCGTTTTCAAAAATGAAATTCTTCGGAGCAAGCTTGTATCTTCTAAACGAAGATCCTGTGCTAATGTTTAGATTGCCGCAGACAAGTTTTCTCTCTCTAGTTTCATTGATGATTTCATTACCAACAGGCCGCCAACACTCTTCTGATGTTGTCCAATTGTCGCACTGATTGTAATACCTTACGTATAGATTCGTTATAGAATCTATAAAGCCTATTACTAGACCTCCCTTTTGAAAACTACTTGGTACAGCACCAATAGCATCTTGTAATGTGTATGTTTTTCCACCATTGTTACTACTTACATTGTATTCCGTCAACAGCCCTGTCACCGCTTGTTGTGACATCACTTTAGCTGCACTGTCACCAGCTTCCTGAACTACATTGGGCATCATTCTAGTGAAGAACTCACCCATCAGCAGCCACCCTGGCTTCTGATAAGCATAGATTTTCCCATTGTCTGGACTATCAGGGTGCGCAGCATCATAGACGCTTACTAGTTGTCCAAAACGCAGAGCCTTGCCGTTAGTGCCAATCGGAGCTGTGTCTGCCTCCATATCTGGCTTAGATCGATAAACCTTCTTAATACCCAGACTATCTGCCGACTGTTCTAATGAGGCAATGTATGCTAGGGTGTCCTCGTGCAGCTTACCAACTTCTTCTGGTGTAATACTATTCACCTGATTCTTCCCACTGAGTTTCTTCGCTCTACTAAGCAGATCATATACTGTATCCATTGTCGTTTATCTGAATTATAATAAGTTCCTGTTTAACAGGTGTTTTATCCTTTCTCATCCAAGCACTGTTATTTGGACTCTTTTCATTTGCCACACCTATTCCAGTATTTCAAATGTTAGGGAGACAGGGCATTCTATGGGTGAGTCCAGGACATCAGATGCACCTGAAAGTTCTCGCAGGTCTCTAAGAGAACATTTCCCGTCGTAAAACTCTAAGGCGCATAGGTGTGAGCCATCGTCTCCACCAGTTCCAAAAGTTCCACTCCATTTTATGTTTAAAAACGAACCAACCTGGGGGTCCACTTCAAAAAGGATTCCCTTTCCGGGCATGGCATCCCATTCACCCTTCATGCTGCTTATCTTGACCTTTATGCGTGTGGAATCGCCCTGTTTCTGATATTGCACTTGCCCAGTGTATCCATTGAAGAATGTAACAGGAATGTTTTTCCAAGTGTCTACGCCCCCCAAGCCAAGGTTTCTCCGTAAAAGCTCGGTCAATGTCGGGAGTTCGAGAACGTTGTAGGAGGTCTTGGCACCATCCTTACTTGTACTTATGTATGCCTGTACTGATTTTCTGCATGGTCTTGTCTGTCCATCCTCAAATTCTCGCTCCTCGTTCTCGGTTTCCTTAATGCAAACATATAAGGGGTCAGACCATGTTTTAACGGTTACCGTTGATTCGGGGAAGTCTATTATTTCACCCGCAACGACAATTGAGCCTGCGTACACTTTTGCCGTCGTCGTCAACTTCTCCTGATCTACGGATAATGGTTTCATATCCAAATGTTGAAGCAAGAATGCGGAGGATTTCCCGCTTATGGCATTTAGGAACTGCCGATTGAAGCCAGCGTCATTGTCTTGCAACAGCTTGATATCGTCCAGGAATATGGGTTGTCCACCCTCATTGAAAAGAAGTCTATTCATATTCGTATATGTTTATGTGATAACGGCGGCCAGCCGGTTTATATAGTTCGACAATGCGTATGATCTCCGCGAGGTGTCGCCCCTTGTGGCGGTCTTCTTCGGAATTGAGCGACGAGACAAGAAAACTGGGGACAAATATTGTGAAGTTTGGCTTGCTTGGCACTTCGCCGTCCATCCATAACGTCATGCGTGGGTTTAGGAATGTGGGCGGCTTGCCCTCTGCCTGGAAGTATAGGCACGGATGTCGATCGTCAGATTCGGACTCTATGTATATCTGTCTGTTTCGCAAGAAGAATCGGCGGTTAAGTGCGCGTTCGATGTCTTGCACGCTGGCCGTGATGTCGAGCCTGTCGGCCACTTTCTTGCGATATTCCGTGAAGAGGCGGTGAACGTAAGCCAGCGGAATAATGAGGATGCGGAGCAAGGCCACCAGCACTCGGCTGCGCAATATGGGTGGCAGCAGCTGCACAGCCCATCGGTTGAAGTCTACGTCATACCACATATCTTATCGAGTTTTGAAGTCCAATGGCGACAAGGCTGCCACCCACTGCAGTATAGTTGTTGCCCGCCACGGGGCGGAAGTCGGCATCGGAGGCCGCCTTGTAGAGGCATTCGGCCAACGTCACGTCCACAACGCCCTCCACGGCTTGGATGGCATCCACAAGACGCGTTTTGTTGAACGTTCCGCCATAAGTGATACCGCGCAGGTAGGCATTTATTGCATCTTCGACGGGTTTCGCCCCATCGCCGTTCCTTGTTCCGTTCGCACTAAGGATAAGCGGGTCCACCTGCACCGTAGCCCTCACCTGAATGCTGTCGGCGGACAGCGAACGAACGTTGAGCACCACACCCGCAATTTTAACGCGATTCATATACTGCTTGAACGCCGTAAGAATCTCGTTCGAAAGGGGGTCTGGCATTCCGTCTTTCTCCCCCGATGCCAACACTTGCACGCTCGTGCCGCGGTCGCGCACGGCCACGTATCGCACCACCCGCTTCTTCTCGTCGACGGTTTGGTATCGCCATTGCGAAGTGGCTTCGTCAAAAACGAGCGCATCGCCATATTGGAACTGCCGCGCTATCTTATAATACCACGGCACGCTGGCCACCACGGCGCGGCTTATCTTGTCATCCACGTCTTGGCGGTGGCGGTCGAAGAGAGCCTCCATCACGTGGCAGCATGCCGCAACGATGAAGAAAAGGATGCTCTCGATGCTCACCGCCGAGAAGCTGTTCTCGAAGGTGTCGCCCTCCGCCAGGCCATACGCCTCGCGCAACGTGGCGTTGGCCATGAACGCGTCGGTCATCGTGCGCTTAATCTCCGCTATCGTGCGTGCCATAACTAGTTGAATGTGTCGTTAAAAGTTTCGTTAAATATCCGCGCCCTCGTGCCGCCGTCGCCGCGCAGCGTGGCTGGGGCGATGCCGTGCGCCCGGCAATAGAGCCGCATGGGGCGGTTGTACTCGCCCTCGTGAAGGCCGAGGGGCTTGCCCGTGGGCGGCGTGTCGCTCACGGCCATGCCGTTGTCGAGTGCCAACCGCACTACCGCTTCGAGCGAGCCGTATTCCTGCACGGCGATGTCGGCCAAGGTCTGGCCGTCCCTTACCGTCGTCTCCATAACTTGCGTGCGAAAAGAATGAGGAACAATACGAAGGCTATCCACCCCACGATGTCCATTATCGTATTTAGGGTAGGCCAGCCGGATTTCGAGTCCGTCGACCTGTCTTCCCGATGGGCGGATATGTCCTTGTCGTGCGTCTTGTCGCGAATGGCCGTGGCCGAATTGTCGGCATGGGTGTCGCGTGTGCGCTCGCTGGTGCGGTATCGTTCGGTGGCAATCACCCTGCCCGAACTGTCCTTCACCAGCACCACGCTGTCGCGGATGGTAACGCTGTCGCGCGTGGCGGTGACGTAGCGCAACACCACGCTGTCGCGCAGCACGAGCGAGTCGCGCCGTTGCACGTCCACCTCCGCCATTCGGGTGACGGTCCGCGTCGTGCGGCACGAGGCCAACACGAGCAGCAGTGTCATTATATATAATAGGTGTCTCATTGCCTTTGTTTTTTAGTTACACGTTCTTGTACTCCACCTTGGCGTCGAAGCAGGGGCATACCTTGATGAACTCGTTGGGCTCAATTATGCCGTTGTGGTTAAGGTCTGGCGAGAAGTCACGATGCCCCTGTATGATGGCGTTGGGGTAACGCTTGCGCAACACGCCAAGCAGCTTCAACAGTGACGCCTTCTGCGCAGCGGTGCGTGTGTCCACATACTTGCCATTGGCCAGCCCGCCGATGTAGGCCACGTTCACGAGCATGCGGTTGTAGCCCTTCACGCCATTGCTCACCTTGTCTTCGCCCAACAGCTGCGTTATCGTGCCGTCGGCAGCCACCACATAATGGTAGCCCGGGTTCTTCCAGCCCAGCCCCTTAAACACCAACAGCAACTCCTTTATTGTGGTTTGTGGCGAACCGCCTGTGGCGTGTACCACGATGTATTTAATTTCCCTCATTTTTCTTCGTATGTAATGTGTCCAATGCCGCCGTAACGTCTTCCGGCTTCACGTTCAGTTTGCTCGCGATTTCCCCCGCCAGTGCCTTTTTCAGTATCTTTAAGAAAGGCATGTTGGGAAAGCAGATGAGCATGCTGGCCGACATGCTCCACAACTCAACCAAGATGATGCCGATGCAGATGACACTCGTGGTCAGGCCGCCGCTGATGCCCGCCAGCTTGTCTACCAGGATGAATACGAATACGGCCGTGCCATATACCGCGAGCTTGGCGAAGGTGTCTCGCGCCAGTTCGCTTAGTGCGAAGCGTTTTTGGAGCAGGCTCGCCGCGATGCCCCAAACGGCATCAAGCACGATGGCCATGACGGTGAAGCCCACCATTTTTTCATAGCCGATGATGAAGTTCATCACCACGAGGCCGACGAACATCAGCCAGCCCCACGCCGTGGAAAGCACTTCAAGAAGTTTGTTTAAAAAGTGTTCTATCATTGTTGTTTAATTTAATAATGTGCGTCTATATCGATGCCTTTCGGCGTAATTCGTATGTTGTTCACCTTCTGGCGGTCCATCTCCAGCTGTTCGCGTATCAGGGTGCGCCAATACAAAGGGTCGTGGTCCATGAGCATGTCGGCGATGCCGCAGCCCACCGAGGGGCGTTCCTTCAGTTCGCCCTTGTTCAGGGCGAGTATGAGTGCCTGGTTCTGCCGCAGCGTGTCGCCCACATGCAGCCCCGAGGTTATCTTTCCTTGTTCGTCTCGCCGCACGCGTATGGCAGGGGCGAAATCCGTCAACTGTATGCCGTTCATTGCCTAATGCTTTATTTTCGTATCTTCGTAATCGTTGCGGTTCAGCGGTTGTGCCGTCTTGAGCGGCGGCCCCGTCGGCCCGTGAAAGCCCTGGTGGGTGTGACTGTTGAATGCCCGCACCAGCTCGTTAATCTTTTGCGTGAGCGGCTCAATGTTGATGAGTCCACCAAGCTTACCACCGTTTATTGTGATACTTTCTATCTGGTCCACGGCCAACACCACCAACTGGGTGAGGTCGCCAGAGAGGCTGCCTACAATCACCGCCGTGCCCATCTTGGGCGTTATCAGCATCTGCGCGTCTGTTGCAGCCTCGGAGGCACGCAACCGTACGTCGGGTACAGCGATGCCACCAATCTCCACCTCGCAGGTTAGGCCGCTAACCTTGCGAACGACGCCCTGCATCAGCGTGAGCCGCGCCTTGCCGGCTGCTGCCTTGACCAATCCAGCCAGTTCCTTGTAGTTGTCCATCTTACACTTAGCTTAACCTGAATCCGAGTTCTACCTTCCGCACGCCGCCGTCCTCGGAGAAGTCCGTTGTGACGGCTCGCACGTAATACGTGCCGTCCTTGTTAGGGTAGTCGGCGTCGTGCAGCGTGGCCGTATCGCCCGGCACGCATTGCGGCACCAACCAGGTGGTGATGCTGCCGTCGTAACCGTCGAAACTGCGGCGGCGAACTTCAGCCTCGCCGCGTGCTTTCATCGAAGCATCATCGGATGCGTGGCTTTTCACTTCAACCTTCTCGCCGCCCGTGCTGCCAAACTCCATCTCCTTCACCTTGCCGTCGGGCATCAAGGCCTTGACGACTACGCGCACCTTCTTGTCTTCGGCGCGCCGATAGGTGAGGTCGGTTTCTTCAATATTCAGGGCGAAGTCGTATCGCCGTTCTGCGCCCGTCACCTCGCCCGGGGGATGAATGTGCAGCGTGCCGTCTTGCAGGTAGATATCCGCGCCGCACTCTTCCTGCACCTTCTTCAACACGTCGTAGCCGGTGGCGTCGTGGATGACGAACTTGGCGTAAGTCCATGTGTAGGTACAATTGACCTTATAGTCCTTGCCCACACCCTTTATTATATGGGCTAGCAGCTCGGAGAGCGACACTTTTTTGAGGACCTCATTGGGGATGTCTTTCCTGAACGTGAACAAGTCGTCCTCACAGAACAGCTTGATGTCGCCCCCGTCAGTGGCTATGCGTTGCAGCCATCCGCAGAACTCCTTCACCAGCCCCGTCTCCTTGTATCCGAACTTCACCGTCACGGCATCGCCACGCCTTATGCGGCTCTCCACGTCGAGTGCCTGGTTGAGCTGCGCCGCCGGCAAGGTTATCTCGCACGTGTCGGCCAGGAGCTCCACGCTCTTGTGCACGCTAACCGCGGCGAGCAAGCCTAGCTTGTAATTGCCGATGGTGATGTCGTATGCCATTGTGTACATGTGCGTGTCCTTTCCTTTATTGGTTCATGAGCGCGTATTCGTTCGCGCCAAGCAGCAGCTTGTATATATCGTCGCTATATGCCCTGATGGAGTAATTCTGGTTGGCCTCGCCTGCGGTGAAGGGCATTTCCCAACTCTCGATGACCAGGCGAGATATGCCGAACACCTCCAATAAGGGAGACAGGGCCGTGACGGAGGCCGCCTCGCAGAAGTTCTTGAGCCGGGCCACGTCGGCCGAAGGGTATCGGCCGTCGGTACCGATAAGCACGCCCTCGATGGTGATGTCGTAGTCGTCTTGCGCCCATCGCTCCTTTATCGAGCCGCGGATAACGCCCTTGTTCACCTGCCGCCGCTTGATTATATGCTTGCCCGTGATGCTTACCATCGGCTCGAACGGCAGCAGCCACTCTTGCGCTCCGGGCTCTTCGAGTTTCAGGCTAAGCGGCATGGCCATCGGCAGCCCCAGGGCGTTGGTCCGCACCAGGTCGGCCAGGGCTTCGTCGCTCATGGCGCGGATGGCGGAGTAGTCGCCCTCGTCCACTTGCCGGATGCCCGCATCGCGGAACAGCCAGTAGGGAGGTATCTTGCCGCCCGTGATGCGGAGTGCCAAGTTTTCCAATGCGAAGCGCGTTACGGTGTTCATGAGTTTACGGGTTTACGAGTTTACGGGTTGACAAGTTGACGGGTTGACAAGATTACCCGCGGTCGGTGCTTGTAGCGATGGCCAGCGCGCGGTTCATACTTTGCACAACTATCCTTTCCAGTTCGGCCGTATCGGCCTTATCCGTCATGTGAACGTGCAAAGTGTCGAAAAACTTGGAGATGTTCATTGTGATTGCCGTGGAGCGTCGGCCGCCTGTGGCGATCTCCTCGGCCGAGCGGCGGCCCTTCTTGCCTTTGGCTTTCTTGCCGTCGCCCTTACCTGTACCAAAAACCACATTTTCGACAGCCGCACTCCCTTTTAGCCCTGGCGTTGAGATGGCTGAGCGTTCGCCTTTCTTCTCCTTCTGCTTGTCCTTGGCGCGCTCTGCGGCCAGGTTCTTCTGAAACGTGCCGCCGATGCCACGAACGGTTGCTGCGGTGTTCTTCACAAGGGAAACCGCACTGTTCACGCCTGAAACGTTCTTCATGCCAGCGGCGAAGTCGGCGGCCGCGCCTTTGAAGTCGCCCGAGAAGAGTTTGGAGAACGCCTTGGATAGCAGCCCCACGCCGCGGATAAGCTCCTTGATGCGGTCCACCACGTAGGTCTTGATCAGCTCGCCGAACTTGCGCCACACGTCCCACATTGTGATGAGAAATGCGCGGAAGCCGGCGAACTTCGTCCAGCAGTAGGCCACGACGGCGATGAGCGCGGCCACACCCACGACGATAAGCCCTATGGGGTTGGCGGTCATGGCCATGTTGAGCAGCCACTGTGCGGCCGTCCATATCTTCGTACCGGCCGTAACCAACGTGGTTATGGCTTGGTAGGCGGCCAGGGCCATCGTATAGGTGCGGAAGACGGCCCACACCGTGAGCACCGCACCGCCCAACAGCGTAAACGCTGTGCGGAAGCGGACAACGAAGCTGATGCCTGAGGATATGGCCGAAAACACAGATTGAAACACGGCGAATACCCGTGGGATGGCTGCCGTTATCTTCTCCACCACCTCGGCAATGGGCGTATTAACGCTCTGCGATAGGTCTATTGCGCCCTGCTGCACTGTGTCCATCAGCGTGCTCCACTTGCCCGCCAGCGTCTGGCTCTGCTTGTCCATCATGCCGTTGAACTTGCCGCCCGCACCTGTGGCGTGGGCGATGGCCTGCTCTACGTTGCGGAAGGTAATCTCGCCGCGCGACATCTTGTCCTTGAGCTTGTCGACTGCGATGCCCGTCATCTGGGACAGCTCCTGGATGGGGTTGAACCCCGCGTTGATGAACTGCAGAAGGTCTTGCCCCATCAGGTAGCCGGTACTTGACACCTGACCCATCACCAGCGAGAGAGCCGACATCTTATCCTTGTCGCCGCCCGATATGTCGCCCAACTGGCGCAGCAGCGGCAGCACCTTGCCCGTCTCGACACCGAAGTTGAGCATGGTCTGCGCGCTCTGGGTGAGATCCATCTTGCCGAAAGGCGAGCGTGAGGCGAAGTCGTTTATCTGCCCAAGCATCTCGGCGGCCTTACGCTCGCTGCCCACCAGCGTGGTGAAGGCCACGTTCACGCTCTCCGCTTGCGCGCCCAGCCGCACCATCGCCCCGATGCCAGCACCTATCATCGTGTATGGGTTCATCAGGAATTGCATGCCTGGTATGGCCATGAGCGAGCCCTTGAACCCGTCCAACGAGAACGCCTTTCGCAAGCCGCGCCCGACAACCGATGCTTTTCGGTTGATGGCATCCAGCTGTTGTTCGGTCTGCCTGGCCACCGACACGACATTGCCCTTGTCGGCCTTGAGCTTGATGAGGAACTTCAATACATTATCCATCGCCTTTCGCTTTTGCTTCCGCTTTTCTAATCTCGCCTAGGTACTTGTACGTGTGGGCCCACTCCTCGTCCGAAAGCGTATCGGGGTCGAGGTGCAGGTAGTAGCGCATCACGGTGTTGAAGAAGAGGACGTCCACGCCGTCGGATATGTCCACCTCGGCATCCTCTAAAGCTTTTTTATCTCGGCCTCCTTCACTTCAAGAACCTCCTGCATCTTCTGACTTGCTGCGAGGAAGAGATCGTCTTTTGTCTTGATTTCCTCATCGCCCACCACCCAGAGCTGGTTGAGCATGACTTCGGTCATCTTGACGGGATCTGTCAACACGCTGACGTAGCTCAGGTTCTGACGCGTTGGACGGTGCAGTATGCAACTCTTCCCGTCGATGGTAATCTCGAAGAGTTCGCCGTGCTTGGCCTTCCACTCCTCAATCTGTTGTTTCGTATATTTCATAATCTCGGTGTTTGGGTTATGCCTATTTCTTATCGATGAAGACGAAGGGGATGGTTTTTTCTTGGAACTTGTCCCCCTGCTTCCATTCGGTGTTGTCTTCTGTGAACTCCACGCCCACCAGTATGTCGGTGGAGATGGCGTCTCCGCGGGTGGGGTTGCCGTATGCCACCACCACATCGAGCTGGGCGGCGAGAATGTCGCCCTTGGCCGCCTCGCGCAGGGCGAGATACTCACTCTGCAACAGCGTTATCTCACCGCTATAGTCGTAGTTGCCGCTCTGTACCGCGTGCGGGCGGTTGCCCTTCGCATATAGCAGTTCCTTCTCTTTCTTGATGTTGTACTTGATGCCGCGGATTCCGGTAATGGGCCGTCCGCCCATCACTACGGAGATGTCCGCCCATTCGTATTCTCTGCTGTTGAACATAGACTTTTAGTTTGAAGTGTGAGGTGAGTGGGCGCGATGCCCACCCACGAAATGTTACTTACCTGCCGTTTCAACCTGGAATCCCAACTTAACGTCCACATAGCGCGCGTATCCGAAGGGGCGCACTTTTAGCGTGAGTTCCACCTTCGACGTAGCCAGCACGTTCTGTTTTGGGTCGATGTAGGCCTTGCATCCCGCACCGTCGGCATCTGCGGAGAGTTCGCCCTGCGCTGTCATGGCGCGGTTAACGGCGTTCTCCATCATCTGTTGCCAAGCCATAATAATGCCGTGCTGCAACGTGCCGTCCTCGTTCACGGGAAGTTCGTCCAGCATCAGGTCTAACAGCGCGGCATAGGCGATGCGATAGGCCTTGTCGATGGTGCGCCGCGCGGTGATGTGGGCGTAGTCGTCGGTGGGAACGCACGCCAGACGGTCGTCGGTGAAAAAATAGCCGGCCTTGCCCACGTACTTGCGCGGGGTGATGTAGCCCGCGTCGTACATGTCGCTAACGGCCGAGGCGTTCTCCTCCACGGGCTTCTCGCCGATGAACATGGCGATTGGCTTCAACGCGCCATCCTTGACGCGCCCGATGTTGCGCTGCACGGTTACGGAGGCCAGTCGCCCGGCCATTACGCCCACTGCCGCGCCCTCGGATGCCTTCACCGTATCGCCGATAAGCACGCCCACGCGGTTGTAGGCTTCGCCGTGCAGGTCTTTCACCGCACCGCCCTTGTAGCCGCGCCCCTCGATGACGATGAAGAGCGGGGCGTAGAGCTGCGTCGTGGCCCATTCGGCCAGCTGCTGCGCCTTGGGCAAGGCGGTGAAGAGGTCATCATCCAGCCCATTGGTGGTAAGGGTCGCCTCACGGCCGTCGCCGGCAACGAAGATGCCGCGCAACGCACCGTTCTGCGCAGTGACGAGTTCCTTGACAACGCCCGTTTCCTTGTCGAGCAGCTCGGTGAACGTCTTCGTCTTGTCCACAGGGAAGATGACGAGTTTCGTACCCTCCTCGGTCTCGGTGTAGAACTCCTGCACGTGCTTGTGCAGGCGTGGGTTGTTATCGGTGGTGACGCCCAGCTTGGTCAGGTCGTCGAACGAGCGCAGCGCGTAGGCCTTGTCAAGCTCCATCGTCTTGGCCACGGCGGCCGCCCCGCACACCAAGGCGAACAGGCCGTCGGGGCTCTCACCAACGGTACCCAGCTGACCGTTTAAAAACTGAATCTTAATTCTTGGTAACATACGCCACTCCTTTCTTATTTAGCAGCCTCGGCCAACAGATATACACCCTTCTTGTCGTAACGGCGCACCGAGCCGCCTGTGCGGAGCAAGAACGAATAAATATCACCGTAGTAGAGCGGATTGTTAGTCGAGTCAAACATCTTAACTTCTCCAAGGGCACGGCTCACCGATTTTTCATGCCAAGCCAGCGCGGCGGCTAGCTCGCCTGCAACGGCATCCTCACCCCAGGGCAGCAGCGTCTTGTCGTTCTTCACACGGAGAACCTTGCTGCGCTTCATGATGTTGAGCCCGTAAAGATTACCCAATACGCCAGTCTGCATGTTTGCAGAATTTTGGAACATCCACTTGTCGCTCTCAGAGAGGTCGGCCAACAAGTCGGCGTACATGTACGCGTCAAGCAGCAGGTAACGCCCCTCTTCGGGCACGTTGTCTGCGTCCATGCGCGTCATGATGGCCAACAGGTCTTCCTTGGTAATACGCTTGCGCTTGCCTGTGGCCGTATCTGAAGTGTGAGCGTTTCGCTCCGTTGTGCCAGTGGTAAGCAGCACGTTGGACGCAGGCACGCCCTTGCCCCACCGTTCGAGCAGGTTCAGGTGCGCTTCGTTTTGAAGCTGAGCGCGGTCATTGCTGATGATGGACGTACGCTTGTCGTACGAGAGCTCCACAGTGTCGATGTTCGGAATGTAGATCGGGTCGGTGGTTAGCTCGTCAATCTCGTATTCCAAATCGTTGTCTGTGCGCTGGTTCACCGATGCGGGCTTCACCGTTCGGTTCTTCTGCACCTTCGAGGGCGCGCCGGCGTTGGGGATGATAACCTTGTGGGCACTCACGAATGCGGAGTCGTCCACCGATTTTGATGCAAAACCGTTGTCGGGATAGAAGTTCTCAACAAGCGTAGTCTGCCAAATACTGATATTCAATGCCATTCTAATGTCGTTTTAATGTTGTTCTAATACGGTTTTATTCCTTATATTCGAGACCGAATTTCTCCTTATATTTCGCCTTGAACGCGGCGAGGTCCGCATTGCGCAGTTCCGAGAGCTGGCCTGCCTTGTCCAGTTCGTCCCAGCTCTTGTCGGCCAGGTTGGCAGGCGTGCTCGCGCCCTCGCGGTAAACGTCCACGATGCGACGGGAAGGTTGAGCCTTCATGCTGGCCAGCAGTTTCTCGGTATTTTCGCGGTCGGTCTTCATCAAGGGCATGAAGTGCCCTTTCTGTTCGGCGGTGATGCGTCGTTCGGCCACAGCCTTGTCTACGACGGCTGCGATTTCCTTGTCCTCAACGTCCTGCAGTTTCTTCTTGTAGCCCTCAACGGCTTGCGCTAGGGCATCGGCCTTGGCGGCCTTGTTTTCCAATTCGCGAGCGTGCGCGAGTACGGCATTCTCGTCAGCCAGATTAGCGAACGAGGGGATGCCACTTTTCAAAGATTCTAATAATGCCATTCCTTTGTCTTTGTTTTGTGGCTGATTTCTCAGCCGGTTGTTGAAATACGTGTAAATATCGTCAGAGGACGCAGTGTCCACTGCCTCGTCGGCCATGTCGTATATCCCGTCGATGAGTTTCATATCCAACGCCTCCTGTGCGGATATCCAGTGGTCCTTCTCGTCGAAGTACTTCGCAAGCACTTCGTCCTTCTTCATCCCGCACCGTCCGGCTATCATCGAGGCGAGGTCGCCTTGTAGATTTTCCATAACCTCGGCCATCTGGCGCAGCTCCGATGCGTTGCCCCATGTGCCGCCGCTCACGGCGTGCAACATCAGCTTGGCATAGGGCGACATGTACAGGGGCTTGCCGCATAGTGCGATAATGCCCGCGATGCTCGCCGCCACGCCGTCAATGTAGACGGTTATGTCGGCCTTGCTCGTGCGCAGCGCGTTATAGATGGCGATACCACTGAATACGTCACCGCCGCGGCTGTTGATACGCACATCGATTTTGGAGTACTGTGATTGCAAGGCCATCAGTTCGGCAACCACGCGGCCGCTGTCCACGCGCTGCCCGTCGCCAACGTCGCCGTATAAGAGTATGGCGACCTCTCCGTCACCTGGGATTATATTGAAGAATTTCTTTTGCACCGTATTTGATTTTTCGGCAAAATTAAAGTGAAAAAATCAACCCGAAAAATCGTAAAAATATGGTGTAATACGGAATGTACACCATTGCAATTCAGGCGTATATGATTAATTTGCAATTTCACCATTAGTGAAAAAAGGGGGAAATTTGCATACAAAATAAGAGATGGATGACAAAGACAAATATCGATAAGAAGAGCATTGCACGCTCACTCTTTTTGGACGGGAACTACACCCAGGAGGAGATTGCAGACAAGGTGGGCACCACCCGCCAGACGGTAAGCCGATGGATACGCGAGGGCAATTGGGAGGAAGTGAAGGCATCCGTTGCCATCACTCCCGCACAGATAATAGCCCAATGGAACAGGCAGATAATAGAGGTGAACAATGCCATCGCCGCGCGCGGCGAGGGGCAACGATACGCCACGCCCGCCGAGGCCGACGCGCTGGCCAAGCTGGCAGGGGCCATCAACAAACTGCAGAACGACATCGGCGTGAGCGACTGCGTGTCCGTGGCCATGCGTTTCCTAACATGGCTGCGCCCGCTAGACATCGAGGCGGCCAAGCAGTTCAACAACCTCTTCGACGCATTCATTAAGGACCAGACAACACGAGGATGAAGACACGGCATACAGACAAGCAGGCTTTGGAGCTGTGGCGCAGGTTCCACGAGGGCTTGGCCAAGGACGTGCCGGTGGACGAGGGGCTCTCGCGCCACGACATCGAGCGGCGGCGCAAGGAGTTGGAGCGCGACCCCGTGGAATGGATACGGTATTTTTTTCCTTCTTACGCCAAATACGAGTTCGCCCCCTTCCACGTCAAGGCCATTCGCCGCATCGTGGCGAACGGTGAGTGGTACGAAGTGTTATCATGGTCGCGCGAATTGGCGAAGTCCACCGTGGCGATGTTTGTGCTGATGTACCTAACGTTGACCAGGCGCAAGCGGTTCGTGGCCTTGGCCGCGGCCACCATCGACGCCGCCACCCGACTGCTCGCGCCCTACAAGGCCAACTTCGAGAACAATCCGCGCCTGCGGCAGTTCTACGGAAAACAGGAGATGGTTGGCGCATGGACCGACAAGGAGTTCACCTGCGCATGCGGAGCGAAGTTCATTGCCCTGGGCGCAGGGTCGGCCCCGCGTGGTATGCGCAACGAGGCCATCCGCCCCGACGTGTTGTATTTCGACGACTATGACACGGACGAAGATTGCCGCAACCCTGTGACGCTGGACAAGAAGTGGCAATGGGCCGAACAAGCATTGTATCCCACGCGCTCCATATCGGAGCCAACACTGGTGCTATGGTGCGGCAACATTATCGCCAAGGACTGCTGCATAACACGCGCCGGCAAGCTCGCCAACAGTTGGGATGTGGTGAATATACGCGACAGGCACGGGCGCAGCACATGGCCGCAAAAGAACACCGAAGAGAAGATAGACTGCATCCTCTCGAAGATTTCGGTGCGCGCCCAGCAAGGCGAGTACTTCAACAACCCCGTGGCCGAGGGCAAGATATTCAAGAACCTGCCCTGGGGCAAGGTGCCGCCCTTGAAGAAGTTCCGCTTTTTGATTGGCTACGGCGACCCGGCATATTCCGACAGCAAGAAGAAGGGCAGCTCCACCAAGGCCTTGTGGCTGGTAGGAAAGTATAAGGGCGTTTACTATGTCATAAAAGGCTTCCTGGCGCGTGAGACCAACGCCGAGTTCATAGGCTGGTACTTCGAACTGGACAAGTATGTGGGTGGGAAAACTAACGTTTATTGGTACATAGAGAACAATAAGCTGCAAGACCCGTTCTACCAGCAGGTGTTCAAGCCTCTGCTGCGCGACGAGTGCGCAGCGCGCAAGGTGCAGCTCTTCATTCGCGAAGACACGCGCAAGAAGACGGACAAGGCCACGCGCATCGAGGCTAACCTGGAGCCGCTCGACCGATTAGGTACATGGATATTCAACGAAGAAGAGAAGGACAACCCTCACATGCAGGAACTCATCAACCAGTCCAAACTCTTCGAGCTCACCCTGCCTTACCCCGCCGACGGCCTCGACGCCGTGGAGGGTGCCGTTACCATGGTGGACCGGAAGACGGGCGAATTGGAGCCCACCTACACCATCTCGCTTAACGATGAAGACATGAACAAGGACAACCCATACCTATTATAAAAGATGCAGAACTTTATCGACATAACCGACTACGACGCGAGCATACATCGCGAGATACTGGACAGTCTGCTACGTCAGGGCACGCCCGACCACGACCCGCAGATCATCGAAATATGCGAAGACCGCGCCATAATGGAGATGCGGTCGTACTTGAACAAGAAGTACGACTGCGACAAGATATTCTTGGCGCAGGGCACAGAACGCCACGCGCTGGTGCTGATGTTCGCCCTGGACATCGCCATTTTCCACATCTTCTGCCAGCACAACCCCTATAAGATGTCGAAGGTGCGGCAGGACCGCTACGACCGGGCGGTGGAGTGGCTCAAGGGCGTGATGCGCGGAGACGTGACAATTGACGGTGCGCCACTGTTGCCCGCAGAGGAGATTGAGGACAAGAGCCGTTGGCAGATTAAGGCGGACGAGGTGCGCCCCACGCTCTTATAAGGGTATGATAAAAAGAAATTAAAATATGAGGACATTAAAACAAAGGCGCGTCCAAGGTCGCCGAATAACGCAGGGCGGCATGCTCGCCGCCCCGGGCCAACGCCAGCCCGACGTGGTGCTGCAAATGCCCGAGCTTTTCCACTTCAATTTGCAGCATTACATGAATGCCGTCACTTCCGCGCGCGGGATCGATTACAGCAACCGCGTGCGCCTCTACGACATGTACGAGAGTGCGAACTTCGACCTGCACCTGACGGGTGTTATGGCCAAGAGGCTGCGCGGCGTGACGCAGATACCCATCGAATTTCAACGAGATGGGAAACCCGATGAGGAGATTAACAGGCAACTGCGCTCGCCTTGGTTCAAGGAATTGCGCAAGGAACTCATCCTCTCCGAGTTCTGGGGCTTCACCCTGGTTCAGTTCCGAAAAGAGGATGACGGCAACATCCGTTTCGATAGTATCAGCCGCAAAAATTACGACCCTGTGCACGGCCTTGTGCTTCGTCACCAAGGCGACATCGGCGGAGTGCCCATTGAGAATTTTGAGAACACACTCTTCGTCGGCTCGGCGCGCGGGCTGGGAATATTCGCAGAGATCCTGCCCGCCGTGCTCTACAAGAAGGGAAACATGGGCGACTGGGCGCGTTTCTGCAACATCTTCGGTATGCCCATACGTGAGTACACCTACGACGCGGGCGATGAGGAGGCGCGCAAGACGCTCATCCGCGAGGCGCGGCAGCAAGGCACCAATGCCGTTTATATTCACCCAAAGGACAGTGAGCTAAAACTGCTCGAGGCGGGCAACAAGACCGGCAGCAGCGAGTTGTACCGCACGTTCGCCGAATACTGGGACTCGAAGATTAGTATCCGCGTGCTTGGCAATACCCTCACTACCGATGCCAAGAGTACCGGCACGCAAGCACTGGGCACGATACACAAGGAAGAGGAGAACGAGATGAACGCTGACGACCGCGACTTCATCCTCAATATCCTCAACTACCAAATGCGCGACATCTTCGCCGAATTGGGGTTCAACACAGATGGCGGCGAGTTCGTATATGCCAAGAAGGAGAAGGTGGACACTACGCAGCAGATTGACATCGTGCAGAAACTCTCTAACATGGGATTGCCCATAGACGACGATTATCTCTACGAGACCTTCGGCGTCTCCAAGCCCGAGAACTACAACGAGCTGAAAGCGAAGAAAGAAGAGGAACGTGCGGCCTTGCGCGAGCGGCTGGCCCAACAGGGCGAAGAACCCACGCCACCCGAACCGCACACCCGCACCGCCCCCGAAAACGCCCTGCGCCGTTTTTTCGGCCTAGCCCCGACACCCCTCGGGGCGGACAACGACTTCTAATTGACAACCTCTACTATGGTGGCGGGCGGTGCGGGTGTCACGCACATTTCCACAATGCCGAAGGCGGCGTGGAGGTTTCGGCCGACCTGCTCGACGACTTCCTGCACTCCATTTACGAGGGTTTTGACACCTCCAATGAAATCGAGCCGAAGATGTGGCGCGCGCTGCAACGCACCATGAACGAGGCGGCAGCCGAGGGGCTGACGCGTGGAGAATACCAGCCGCGACACAACGACCGCTTTCTTGACGCCATACGCCACGGCAATGAGGTTTTTGCAGCATTTAAGGTACACGCCATGGGCAAGGCGATGGCTGAGAAACTTAGCGATGCGAACGGCAATATAAAGCCGTTCGAACAATGGTCGAACGACGTTCGGACGATTGCCTCGCACCACACGGGCGCGTGGCTGCGCACCGAATACAACACGGCCGTGCTGCGCGCGCACGCCGCGGCCGATTGGCAGGAGTTCATTGAAAACAAGGACATATTCCCCAACCTCCGTTGGATGCCCACCACATCGCCCGATGCCGAGGCCTCGCACCGCTCATATTGGGAAAAGAAACTCACCTTGCCAATCGAGCACCCTTTCTGGGAAAAGCACCACCCGCAAGACCGCTGGAACTGCAAGTGCATGCTCGAGGCCACGGACGACCCCGCCACGCCTGCCGACGTGGTGGAGGACATGCCCGCACAGCAGCCGCAGCGCGGATTGGACAACAACCCCGGCAAGGACGGGCACCTGATAAACGACACGCACCCGTACTTCCCCGAAAAGTGCGCTCAATGCCCATACTACAAGCCCCGCGGGGTTAAGAACCGCATGCAGGCCATGTTTGTGGCTCATAAGAAAGATTGCTTCAACTGCGAGTATGTGAACGCTAAGTTGCCAGATGGTTACAAGCAAGACGAAGAATACAAAGGGCGACTGTTGATAAGCAATACGGCCGACAGCAAGGATTTGGATAGCAACATCAAGGTTTCGCATTCACTATTGTCTTCTTTCCCCGAAATGAAAATCAAGGTGCGCCCTCATGTGCAGGAGCAAGGGGTAAGCAACCCCGAATTGGAAATCAACGGAATGGTGGCAGACAATAAGATGATAAAGGGTGAAAAGGGCATTACGGCAGCATTCCAAAAGGCTATCAAACAAGGTTGCCAGGTGGTTGTCATCGATTTGGATGCGCGCTTAAAGAAGCTCAACGCCTTTGAATTGGCAAAATTCATTAGCTGGAGAAAGGCCGACTTTGTGGAGGGACCTATGAAAGAGTGCTATGTGGTTTTCAATGGAAAGGGAATAAAAATAACGCCCGACACCCAAGACAAAGTGGAGATACGAGAGGCCTTAAAACAATTAGGGCCGTAAAAAACGGCCCTATTTGATTGGACGGCCGCGGAGCTTGAAGTTATCGCGCCTATATGCAGGCTCTCATCCTGTTGCAAAGATACAACTTTATTCGTTACGAACAAACTTTTTAACAAGAAAAATAATGAACGCCAAGCAAATAGCCGACATCATCGCCCAAGCCCCGCAGCTGGTGGAGCAGGCCATGCGCTCAGACATCCCCCGAAAGGCGGCCGTCATCGCCAAGAACCACTTTCGGCAGAACTTTCGCGACGGCGGTTTCACCAACGGCGGGCTGCATCCGTGGAAGAAGACACGGCGACAGGATGCGGGCTCGCCGTACAAGCCGCTGACCTCTGCCACCGACAACCTGATGCGCAGCATAGATGCCGTGGCCATGCCCGGCGCGGTGATGGTTACCAACTCGCGGCCCTATGCCGCCATCCACAACGAGGGCGGAAACATCGGCATAACACCCAAGATGCGCCGCTATGCTTGGCACATGGTGTATTCGCTGGCTAAGGTTAAGAAAGGCGAGAAAATGCCGAAAGAACTGCCGCCGATGGCGCAGGCGTGGCGCGCAATGGCTCTAACGCGCAAGACGGCCATACACATCCCGCGCCGCCAGTTCATCGGCACGAGCCACGAGCTCAATGTTAAGATACGCAAGATGATACTAAACACACTAATAGAAATAGGAAATGGAATCGATTCTCGTTAACATGATTGACCACATAGCGCGCGCCCTGCCTTGGACACGCACCGTGGACGAAGACTACGGACAGCTGGAAGCACTCGACAACGAACAGCTGGACATGTATCCGCTCACTTTCCCCGCCGTGCTCATCGACCTGCCCGGCACGGAATGGACAGACACGGGTGACATCGCACAGCGCGGAACCTGCGAGGTACGCGTGCGCCTTATACTCGATTGCTACGACGATACCCACGCAGGCAGCCATACAACGGATAGGATTATGCAGCGCGAAGAAAAAAGAAAAGCCCTGCACGCGCTGTTGCAGGGCTTTCGGCCATCGGGCGAGGGGGCGTTGATACGCACGCGCTCGCGGTTCTTCACTTTCAATCACGCCATCAAGGTGTACGAGGCCACGTACACATGCGCCATCGCCGAATCTACTCGGGAAACAGGGACAATTGCGCGCACGACTCTCTCCGTGCGGTTGAAGACCTGAACCCCTGTCGTCGGCTCTTCTCCACGGCCTTCCCGTCTACGGTCGCCCCATCCATCAGCATGCGGCGCACGATGCGCAGCGTTGTAGCCTCGGCCAGGAAGAACTCCTCGTTAGAGAGTTTCGCAATGGTGTCGTCGAAACGAAGCCGGCGGACTTCGCTCCAATAGTAGAACCGTTCGAAGAGCTTACGGTCCCGCTCGTTTATAAGTTCCTTGCTTCTCCCTCTTGCCATAATCGTTGTGCGCGTTAACAATAATATGCAAAATTAATAAAAAGTCCCCGTAACAACAAGCGTTGCGGGGACTTTTTTACATTCAGGTTACAATGCAGTTACATTCTGCAGAAGCTAGGCTCAACCTTGCGCCAAACGCCCACCTCGTCGCGGCGGTGGAAGTAGAAGTTCTGCGCGTTGCGTTGCACAACGTTGCTCTCCTTGAAGAGCTGCATAATCTCGGCATATTCGGCATCGAAGCGTGTCTCGAGGTCGTACAGCTTCGAAATACTCTTGTAGTCGAGGTCACCGCTCTTATTGCGTTCAAGCAGCGTCATGGCAAGCTGGTACATGGGGTCGTCCGTTCCCTTCTCCGTACGCTGTACATAACGCTTGAGATAGTCCACCAGCCGTTCGGCAGCCATATCGGCGCGCTCGTCAAAGCCCTTCACCTTGTTGGCGGCCACCGTCAGTCGGAACTCGCCCACCGTCATGGTGAAGCCGCCTTGGCTCTCACTGCGCAGCTGACCGTACTCGGCCATCACGTCGCGGAAAGCGCGGCTTTCGTTTTCCAGCCATTCGCGAAAGCCACTCACGGCCGTCACTACGTTATTCAACCGCGCCTGCACGTCTTGTGCAAACTTCTCACGCAGCTCCTCGTAGGCCTGGCGGCGGTTGTTCTTCTCCTCGTTGGCCTCGTTCTGCAGCGTGGCCAGCAATTCCTTCTTCTCCTCGGGCGAAAGGCCCTCAAGCATTTCCTTTTTCATCTTTGTTGTTGTTTTTGTTCATTATAAAATTGTATTTCACTTTCAGCGTTTCGTGTGGCGCAACCACCGTGCCTTGTCCTTCGTGGTTCAACCCGCCCTTGCGCTTGATGGCGCGTAGCTTTACGGCCAGGGCTTCGAGTTCGTCAACCGAAATGCGGCAAAAGCGCTTGCCCATGATGCGCGGATGCAGACAGAAGGCGTCCACGCAAGGCCATTGGGTGGTGTCCACGCCAAGCTGTTGCATCAGCTTGAGCACTGAGCTGCGCCGCTTTTTCAGCTCGCGTGTAGTGTCCTCATCGTCCACCACCCTTTTCATGTCGCGCAGCATCACGCGGTATTCGTCAGGGTGCATCCGGCTGAGGTGGTCGGTACGGCCTTTGGTATACTGATATACCAGCGTCTGCTTGTCGGCGTAGGGCATTCGGGCCAACAGCGCGTAGAACTGGCGGTAATTGAATTCAGGGGGCATGGTTCTTGCTTTTATGGTTCTTTAATGCATCTGTCTCTTAGCCCACATTTGTTCTTCCCTAAATTCGGTATAGTTTAGTCGTGCCCGTGCAAGGCTGGAGGTAAGACTTTTAGCCAGGTCGGACGCCTCCAATAGCGGCATGCCGTCCATTGAGAGGTAGGTCGTGCCATTGTGTTCCATCAGCTGCAGGCGTTGTCGTGCCTCGTGGTCGAGCCGTTTCACCCATCGTGTCTCAATTGCTTGTGCGCGACGCTCGTGCCATACTTGCATGCGCGCCATTATTGTTTCAATTATCTGTTTCATTGTCTTTATTTTTAGAATAAACTTAATTGGTCCCCCGGCTGCCGGACAATCTCCAGCCAAAAGTCGGAACTGGTTATGCTACGGAGCGTCTGTGGGTCGATGTCGTTGAACCAGTGCAGCCCATTATCATGCCATTTCAGGGGAGAACGCACCAAGCGTGCCGATATGTGGCAGTGTGTAGTCCTGGGCGTTTCGGGCTGTCCCGTTAGCCATGATGGACGTGAGCAGTGGCAATCATCAATTATTCCGGCAACCTCGTAAAGCCTGTCAACATAACACGACTCGTGCCCGACCCAATGCACCGTGAATTTATCTCCCTTATGTATCATGAGTAACCTCACTCCCCTCTGTTAAATAAAACCTGATCCCCATCTTCTCCGCCCGCTGCTCCAACGTTGCCGAGCGGCGCGTGTCGGCGGTTATCGTTGCATCCGACGATGCGCGGGGCACCACATAGCCACGTTTGCGAAGCCTGTTGCGCAGACATATTTTCGCTTTGGGGGCTTTCATCACGCGAAGGGCGGTCTTTTGTTCGAGCCCGAAGGCCACCCGCCGACGTTCAGTCATCACCGTACGCTTGCGTGTCTCTGCACTCCGCCGGTACATTTCGGAGAAAGCTTCCGCCGACAGTCGGTCCTTATTTCCTATGCCAGGTTTGAACTGGTAGGCCTTGCCGTGTTTCAGCAGATTGGCCTTGCCTGCATTACCCTGTCCACGGTTGGCTCGTGCGGCATGATGCACGGCATTGGCCTGCATCGCACGAACGAACTTCACGCTCTTCTCCAAGCCCATTTCGCGCGCCAGGCGCACGGCAGTTCGCAGCGACACCCCGAGGTGACGAGCTACCTCTTCGTTCTTCGTATGTGCGAAATGCTCTTCCATCCATACCCGCTCCTCGTCCGTGAGCGTCATCTTTCCCCACTTCCCGCGTATCATGGCTTGTGCGTTTCAAACATTACCTCTATTCCGCAGCTGCTGGCCACATCCAGTTCCAGTTTCGCACCCTTGCTCAACTCCCATCCGCGCAACATGTATATGCGGCCGCATTGCAGCAACATGCCGATATCCACGCGCATGTGGCGTCGCCAATCTTCGCTCTGGGGCAGTCCGTTGTCGAAGGGGTTAACCGGAGTAAAACCTTCCTCTCTCAACTTATGGACAGCTGCTGCGAATGCAGCCTTGCGCTCGTCCAGGTCGTGGTGCGCAATCGCACCGCTGATGTAGATTCTCTTGTTGTTCATAATTCTTATCGTTTTTAATGTTATTTTGAATTTTCATTTTAAAATACCCCTATTCTCCCGAACCGGGATATTATCGCTACCTTTGTAGCGTACAATCATATAATTAACGTTATGAGCATTAATCATTCCCTTTATGAGCTGCTCGCCACCGAGTATGCCAAAATCAAGTGTCCCGTCTGTGGCAAGTCGCCCTGTCTGGAGGTCTCGTCTTATGCCAAGTTCTATACGCATTCATGCGGACACCCGGAGGTGGAACCTCTAATAGAACGGGCCGACCAGAAGTGTGTCGCATCGCTAAACGACGGGAAGCCTCGCACCGTGCGCCTTGTCCCACCACCTGAAAAATAGCAGGATGTCGGCACTTATCCTTTCCTCGCCTGGTGGCAACTCGGCGATAACCCGTTCGAGGTATGCTTTCAACTCGGCCGATGTCATTGTCCTGCCGCGCTCCTCGTAAACCATGTTGTTTCGTACCTTTTCCATATTGTAACCGTTTTATTCGAAATTCCTTTTTAAAAACATCCCTATTCTCCCGAACTGGGATGCCGTCAAACAAATACATAATAACAAATACCATAATCACTTATCCTTCCGCGAACTTGTCCAGTTCGCTTTCCATGTCCTCGCCCCACACGCGTCTCGCTCCCTCGTCCCAGATGACGTACCGCCCGCCTGGCTTAAATCGGCCTTTGCTTATCGCGACATACCCCTTTACCAGTATCTTCTGCGTGGCATCGTACATCACCGCGTCCGCCGCCTGTCCCTTAGGCTTGTCGCCTGTGGCGTGCGAAACGAATATGATCAGCTTGTCCGCGTGCGCCTCCTTAAACCGCTGGTATTCGGCATAACGCATCCGCGTGTATTGGAAACTGTCTATCACAACGATGTCGGGGCTTTTGGGGCGACTCAGCCGTTCGTGCAAGTCCGCCATGCTCTCGCGGTTCAGCAGCACCACCCTCCGTGCCACGTCCATCATCCCTGCACGGATGAAGGCGTTCTTCATCGTCAGGCTGTCACCCTCCTCGAGGCTGTCATAAGCCACGCGGCCGAAACGGGCCAGTTCCTTGCAGAGTTCCAACACGAAACTGGTCTTGCCCGAACCGCTCTTGCCCCATATCAGCCAAACGCCGGTGCGGTCTATCTCGCCAAACGCCTCGTGCCAACGCTCCGACAGCCGGTAGGTGGCTCGTTCCAGCATGTAGACGTCACTCACCGACAGCGCGCGGTTCAGACGGCGTGTCCCGTCCTTGTTCTTTACGCTCTTAACCATCGTTCAAACGCCGTTTAATCAGCGCTCGAACGCCTCTTGTTCGCACATCCGGCGCGCACGGTGCACGGCCTTTTTCACCCGTCGCAAGTCGAATCCGCACTCCTCGGTCTCGCGGATTATCTCCGAAATCCTGTCCTTGTCCGTCACGCCGTTCAGCGTGCACACGGCATAGACGTCGTTGGGCCTGGTGGGCTCAAGCTCGAAGAACTTGCGTCCGATGCGGCTGTCTATCTCGTTGTAGCCCTTCTTGTCGTAACGTAGGCCGTTCCTCATGCGCCTCTTGATGTAGGCCGTCGAGAAGAACACGATGCCGCAGCGTTCTTCCAAACGGTTGTACAGGTCGATGAAGTAATGGAATACGCGCTCGTTCAGCTTGTCGGCCTCGTCAAACACCAGCAGCGGGCGTTCCATCTGCACCAGCGCGGACGTAATGGCGTCCAGGCTGTCGCGCAGCGTCTGCCCGTCGGTACGGATGCCGATGCGCCGGGCGATGTCGCGGATGAAATCTCCGCGGCGCATGTCCTCGGAACAGAGAATGTAGAACACCTCCGAGTGCTCCGCCTCGTATTGCCTGGCGGTCGTGGTCTTGCCGCACCCGGCTTCGCCAACCACCCACGTCACGTTCTTCCAACGCTGCGCGTCTTCCAATGCGAAGCGCATCTCCTGGCTGGCCGTCGTCTCGGCCGTCCGCCATTCCGCCTGCCCCATGTCGCCAACCTGCGCCTGCAAGTTACGCCACATGTCCGCACTGATGTTCTCCCACTTGCCGCCCAATATCGCGCTGAGCGTGGCCGCGCTTGTGCCGCGCAGGCTCTGGGCGGCCTTGTTCTGCGAGGGGTATTTCGCCACATAGCGGCGAAGTGCTTCCCTTATCTCTTCCTTTTGTCTATTCTCCATGATGCTTTATGTTTTTTTGTTTATAATTTTCCTGCCGTTTTCTTCAAGTTCGCTTGCGGAATAGCCAGTTCCGCACTGTTTTCCTTCGCGTTGAGCCAGTCGTCCATCGAAATCCTTTTAGTGTGCACGCCCAGCTCGAAGTCGGCCGCGGACATGCCGTATTTTGCCACGCGCCGCTCAACCTGCCGTTCTATCTCCTCGTTGGCGCGTTTGCCCGCGCCCTTTATCTGCGGAGCGTTCAGGCCGTGCTGTTCGGGAGCGGTGCCGTTCTCGTGCTCTATCTCGCGGGCGGCCACCTGCCGGTCTATGCGGTCGCGCAGGTTGGCCTCCTGCTCTTGTCGTATGAATTGGTGGTCGGCCGCGGTCTGGTCTTGCTTGGCGCGCCGTATCACGAAGTAGGGCTCGGCCGTGCGCTCGAAACGCAGGCTGCCGTCGGCCTCTTGCCTGTAAAGCCGCACCGAGGTCATGTCGTAGGGGTCGTAGGCCACTACGAAGCGGCGGTATGTGTTCCGCCTGCGCCAATCGTGGTCGGGCTCTCCGGGCGCGCTGTACACCTCGTAGCTGTACTTCTTTCCCTTCACCGTGATGGTGACGCCCTGGTCGGTGAACGTCACCGCCTTTTCGGTGAACATCCAGAACATGTCCACCATGTCGTATGTCGTCACCTCTTGCGTATCCTCGTTCACGCCCGCCTCGTACATGTCGATGCGCCTCTGCCCAGTGGCGGGGTGCAGCCCCTCGTTCCATTCCTTGCGGGCTGCGGCGTAGGCGTCTTTCAGCTCGTCCAGCGTGTACAGCGCATCCTTATTCGCGGCCAAGAACTCCACGTTGGGGCGGCTGCCCCGCTTCACCGTCCCCACGTTCTGGCCCGTGAAACGCCAGTCCTTGTGCAGCACTTGCGCCTGCACGCGGCCGAAAACGCTCTCTATGGTCTTCGACTCGCCGTTGTAGGGCATCGTCGGGCGGTGCATCGTGGCCACTTTGCCCAGAAAGCCACTCGCCGAGTGTTTCTTGTGCCCGCCCTGGTTGTCCGTCACCAGCTCGTAGGGCTTGTGCCCGCTTGTCTGTATCGCCATGCGCAGCGCGTGATATTGCGCCAGATAGTCCTCCGTATCGCTGATATGGTAGCCCAGCAACACCTCCGTGGCGGCGTCCATCACCTCGTAAACGCATGTCGTGCGAACCTTGCCGTCCTCGTCGCGGTAGTACAGGTTCAGTTTCGTACCGTCGCCGTACCACAGGCTGTCGCGACGCGTGGGCAAGGCCGTGCGGTGCTTGCGGTTGAACCGCTGGCGGGCCTCTTGCTCGCCGTGCGCCGCATCGTACCACAGCGGCTGCACCTCGGGTGAGTTGAGCCAGCGTTTAAGCCCGCTCAAGCTGCGGATGGGTTTCCATCCCCTCTCCTCGGCAATCTCGTTGGCTCGCTCCAACAGCTGACCGTCGGTGTAGACCGGTACGCGGCTGCGTTTCAGCGCAATGAGCATGCGCCCGAATTCCTCCGTTATCTTCAAGGTGTTCGTGTTGCCCACCTTGCCGCTAACCAACGCGGCATAGCCCTCTTCCTTAAACGCCTTTATCTTAGCCTTCAACCGTGCTGTATTGGATGGTAGGGTATGCCCGTATGTATCGCGCAGCTTCTCGCAGCTCGCCGCCACCACGTCCCACACGCCGCCCATGCCAATGCCCAGCGAGGCGCGGGCGGCCTTGCATTCGGCCATGCGGCGCAACAGCGTGCGGATGACGCTCGCGTTCACGGTGTATTCTTCAATGAGCTTGCCCGTCAGGTGCTGCCGCACGCCGTCCTTCTCATAGGTGTAGGCCTCGTAGAACTCGCGCGCCTTGCCGTCAAGGCGCAGCGTCTTCTGAATCTGCGCTTGCTTCATCTTCTCTACCGGGTCGCCGTACTTCTCCACGAACGCGCGCTTGTACTTCTCTGGAATCGACGCCCACGAGTACAAGGCCTCGCAACCCTCGCCACCGCCGCGACGAACGCACTCGATGTTCTTGCGAGTGATGTTTGAGCGCAGCGTATTTCGGCTAATAACCCCCGCTGTGAGGTCGGCGAAACTTACGCATAATATGTTGTTATAGTATTCCATATTGCATTAACGTTGTGGAATGTAAAAACGGGAATGGCTTACAGCCTTGCGGCTAGTTCCTGGCAGCTTTCAAAATCGGATATTGTACTAACGTCCGCCTCTTTCACCAGGTCGCCATACTTGTTCGTTATGGTGACCGTCCCGTCCCTTTTGTCTAGCCGCAACACCGCTCCGTTCCGGAAGTATTGCACCATCAGCCCCTGATGGTCGTGTATCGTCTCTTCGATAGGCAGGCGAACTTTTTCCCTGCCCCCAAGCTGGGACAAGGCCACGTGGCGTATCTTGCGCGCGGTGTCGGTATCCACCTTAAAGTTCAAGGTGTCAGACACCATGCCTTTGCTGATGTTGAAAATTTTCCTCAGATGAATCTTCCCATCTGGACTTAGCTCGATGTATCTTTCCATTTTTCTTGTTTTATTATGTCCTTCGCGCTTTTTTTTGTAACTTTGGGCGCAAATGAACTGTTCAGATAATGCAAAGTTAGGAAAAATCCTAATACAAACAAAGAGAATCGTAGAAAATTTCCTATAATTTCTAATATTAACAGATATTCGCTATGGTGTTGGAACGAATAAAAGAGTTTATTGACTACAAAGGGCTCTCTATTGCCGCATTCGAAAGAAGCATTGGAATGTCAAATGCTTCTTTCGGAAAATCACTTAAAAACAAAGGTGCTATTGGATCTGATAAAATAGAAAATATCCTATTAAAATACAAGGAATTATCTGCAGAATGGCTATTGACAGGTAATGGTGAAATGATTAAGCCAAGTGTGTCGAGAGTCGTTATGGAAACAACCGCCATACATCAGCCACGAACTTTCGAGAAAAAGGAAGAGATGCAGGTTGTGTACCTATATGACTTCGAGGCCTCAGCAGGCTTGCGCTCCCTGTTCGACAACAACCAGCACAGAATTATTGATGACATTCATATCCCCAATCTCCCCAAATGCGATGGGGCTATACACATTGTCGGCGATTCCATGTACCCCTTGCTCAAGTCGGGAGATATAATATTATATAAGCAGATGCCGCTCGACATCGAAAATCTGCTCTACGGCGAGATGTACCTGCTGTCCTACGATATAGACGGCGAGGACTATATCGTGGTGAAATATGTTCGCAAATCAGGGAAAGGAGAACCCTTCATAACCCTTGGTTCAGAAAACCCTGAACATGCGGCACGCGACATAGACTTCCGGCGTGTCAATGCCCTGGCACTTGTTAAGGCCTCTGTACGTATTAACAGCATGAAGTAAGGCGCTATGTTAGTTTTTCAGTTTTATCTTAAAGGTTTATACAATGGCAAAAGAAGAAGAAAAAGAAAGGGATGAGGTGAAATATCCTCGCCCGAAAAGGACGAGTGCGGAATATACCAACAGCACAGAATTCCTAGAAGAGCGGTAACTTTACCGCAACAGAAAGTAAGGCAACGACAACAATCGTTGCCTTCACCACCCACATAACCTTGCCCACCATTGCAGCCCGCTCTTTAAGCACCTTGGCATTCGTTTCATAACATTCCTGGTTCTCTTCAATTGCGGCAACAAGCAGCATGTGCCTGTATTTCTTGTTTGTATTATAAGCCTTCATTAGGTCCGCAGTTATGCAATTCTTTGGTTCGTTTCCTATATTCTTGAACAAATGCACCTGAATAGCCCCCGAAAACATCATGGCCGTCGCCACTCCCATACCAGCCCATAGCGTATAACCGATAATGAGCATGGGCAACTCATGGCAGCCAACCAGATATGCCGTCACGCCCGAAAACACGGTCAAAACAAATCCAAACAAGGTATAAGCCCGGTCAGAAGACCTGCGCAACTGTTCAAGAGAACTTTCCGCTAACTTGTCCGAACGCTCTAAAATCAACTTAAGCGTATCGTCATCTAAAAACTCTATCTGCTTGTTGGTAATATTATAATGAGCACACATACACATACTTTTTTAGTCGTTTTACGCTGCAAATATACACAAAACCTCTGTAAACAAGGCTTTTACAATATTTTATTAGCTAAAAACAGCCGCCCAAAAACGGGAATAAGCCCCCCCCTATAACGCGTTTTTACCCCAAAAACATGCGTTTTTCTGCGTTAAATGCCCCAAAATCGCCACAATTAAATGTTAAAAATGCACCCCCAAACGCACCCCCTACCGACACATTTCGTTTTGCAACGCACTCCCAAACGCATCCCCAAACGCACTCCCACCCCGTCTTTTTAACATTTCCTGCCCCTAAAATAGAGGCTCAAATGGGCTTATGACAACAAAAAACGGCCTGTGTGCCGTTCAAATTGCGCACACAGACCGTTCAACCGCCGTTTAATCAATGTTTTAGCGAACTTGCTTCTTTGCAGTATGGCGTATCAGTTCGCCAGCCCTGATAACCGCCTTTTTATTCAGCACAACGCCCCCTTTGCTTAGCCCTACACGCTCCAGCGAACTTTGAGTTATGCCCAAGTCCTCTGCCGTCAAAACGCTGTAAACGGCAGGGATAGAACCAAAATAATAATTGCGCCGCCCATGCAGCAGATGAACATGGATAATCTTTGTCATAATCGTAATATTTTGGCACAAAGATACAAAATAATAACTATTTACGATAATTCAACAAAAATAAATTTAACCCAACATCGAATATCGCTATATGCAAAGCAGGGCAAAACCTGAGCAACGAACGGTTAAAACACCCCATAGCCCTCAACATAAAGCATCCTGCCCATACACTAGGAACAACGCTTTGTATGGTAGTTGTTAGGCCCATACAAAGCAAAAGAAACACGCGAAAACCCCTGGCCGCAGCTACCAATGTAACATTCACCCCTCGAACACCATTCAAAAAACGCCCACATGTAACACGAATGTAACGCGAATGTCACATCTCGTTTTACCCCCTCCTCTCCACCTCTTTTCGTAACTCACTGAAAACTAACGTCATGCTCTTTACCTCATTTTCACGTTTCGTTATACCCCCCGTACATTCATAGAACACCACTCCTTCGAGGCCTTCAACGAGGGCATTCGCCTTAGGCAGTGCATTGAATATCAGGAATCGCTGACGGGGGTCAAAGTCAAACGTGTCGGT
>ERZ773009.337-NODE-337-length-33937-cov-4.385751_pt1 | contig 33937 bp, 25 predicted proteins | sample MGYA00580663_ERZ773009 | MGnify/ENA primary metagenome ERZ773009 (study PRJEB29015, sample SAMEA2737969) | human oral metagenome | biome: human oral; feature: human-associated habitat; material: dental | place: China | collected 2026 ... | reverse complement strand
AAAATAAATAATATTCAAATAAAAAGTGATTAATAAAATAAAAGGAGATAATTATATGAAAAATTCATATATTTTTACATTAGGGCTTGCAATGTCTTTAACTATGAGTATACAAACATTTGCGGCGGCTACAAGCACTCAGCCTACCAGAGAAGCAGCGGTGGAGTGGGCAAAGTCAAAGATTGGCACTGCAATAGACTATGACGGTGCATATGGTGCACAGTGCGTTGATTTGATTAAGGGTTATAGCAATGAACTTTGGAATTATTACAGCCTAAGGGGTAATGCAAGAGATTATGTTTCCAATACTCTGCCTGATGACTGGGCAAGATATGCTGTGGGTCAGGCAACACCCGAACCGGGCGACATAGTGGTATTTGGCGGAGGACAGTTCGGTGTCAGTGCTTATGGACATATAGGAATAGTTTATGCGGTTGACTCATCAAAATATTATTATATTGACTATAGCGGTGCATACAGCGGTTCTCCCGGTGCTGCAAGAAGTGCGGCACTTAACAGATATACCGCACTTATCAAGCCGAGTTTTGCAAATTCAAGTTCTTCTTCATCTTTAAGCAGTGCTGCGGAAATAAACAATGGAGAGTATTATTTTGAAAATTATAACGGAGGAGTGCTTACCATAGATGACTATACGGGTAACGGGGCTAATGTAAATATTACCGATAAATCAGGACTTTATAGGCAAATGTGGAGGATAGAAAAACTTTCCGATAATTCTTTTAAACTTACTTCCATGCACACCGGCAAAGGAGTAAATGTAAACGGAGACGGTGAGGAAACTTATGAAAATAATAGAAATATCTGGGCATGGGACTATGTTAATGACGGAACCGCCAATTGGTATATAGTAAGTGATGGAGACGGTTGGTACAGACTTATTTGTAAAAGATCGGGAAAGGCAATGTCCGTTACTTCGGATAGAAATGTAGTTCAAAGAGACTCAGACTCAGGCACAGACCAAAAATGGAGATTAAAGTCAAAGGATGAAGTTGATAATTCAGGGCAAAACTCAAGTTCATCAGATAATAATTCAAGTAACAATAACTCAAATAATTCAAATAATAACAGTAGCCAAAGAAATACCGCTAATTGGAGATATGACGGATATGGCTGGTGGCTTGAGTATGCGGACGGTTCATACCCTTGGTCAAGCTGGGTAAAAGTAGACGGTACATGGTACTACTTTAACTACTACGGATATGCAACAAGAGGCTGGGAAGAAATAGCAGGCAGATGGTATTACTTTGACTCGGATTATAGTATGAGAACCGGTTGGGTTCAGTCGGGAGGAAACTGGTACTATCTTGACTCAAGCGGATATATGCTTGTAAATACAAGAACACCGGACGGATACTATGTAGGTTTTGACGGAATTTACAGATAGGAGAGAGTATGTTAAATAATAAGAGAAAAGACAAATATTTTAATAAAATTGTAAGTTTTGCATTGTGCCTTATAATGACCTTTTCATTTGGTATAAATGCCAAGGCGGCAAATGCGTATTGGAGAAGGGACGGTAGAGGTTGGTGGCTCGAATATGAATCGGGAGGCTATCCTTATAATACCTGGTTAAAAGTAGGTGGATATTGGTATTGTTTTAACGGAAGCGGCTATGTAATTCAAAACAGTTGGGTACAGTCGGGCGGCAGTTGGTACTATCTTGGTTCAAGCGGAGCTATGGCAGTCTCTACTTGGGTACAATCAAGCGGAAAGTGGTATTATGTAGGTTCTGACGGAGCGATGTATGTAAACAGCAGAACACCGGACGGATATTATGTGGGTTCAGACGGGGCTTGGAGCAGTGGAGGTTCAGGAGGGTCAGGTTCTAATGTAAGTACTTCTAACACACATGTTTTGAGAGCGGTGGAGTTTGGAGATGATTTAGAACAAGCTTCATATAAAACGCCTGTCAGCCTGTATACATCATCTTTGGATAGTGCAACCAGACTGGATTCAATGTTATGGGTTGCACATGCATATAAAGATTCAAGACTTAGTGAATCAGGAGAATACTTTGTTATGAATGTTAATGATGCAAAGGAAATGATAAGGCAAATATTCGGTTCTGTTACATCACAAGATGTATCCGCTATGAGTATAAGCGGAACGAATATGTATTACAATAGTGTAGCCTTTAGAGGTGATGCCGGACCACACAGATTTAAAAGTCCTAATTCTGCAAATTTGGAAGGCAGTCAAGTAAGAATTGTAGGAGATATTACCGATTATGAAAACTATTATATTGGAACTTATACTATAATTCTCAGCAAAACCGATGGAGGATATTTTGGAGGCTATAGTTTCCAAAGCCTATCTACCAGTTATAATTGATAAGCGATTAAGTATTGAATCAGAAAAATATTCATACTAACATACCGGTATATCGGGTTAAAAATAGTATAATAATACCTAAACAGCCACTCAGAAATGATGTGATAGCTCTGAGTGGCTATTTTTTAAATAAATATAGTAAAAAACTTTACAAAAATATTAAAAGAATGTAATATTAGTCTGTAAAAGTAGTACAATTTTTCAAATAAATCAGACATAATTGCATTTATATACAAGTATGGAGTGGGGTTATGAAACTGTATCATAAACAGTTATTTTATATTGTAATTGTATTTACCGCATTATTATTAGCCTCTTTTTTACTTTTTCAAATCGAAAGTCAAACTGCGAGGTTTAAGATTTATCCGGAATTTACAAGAGGAACAAAGGGTGTAATGAGCGATATGGTTTTTGCTATAGTCGCCTTTATACTGCATTTGCTGTGTTTAAGTATATGGTGGAATACGATAAGGATAAGGGTGATACAAAGGGGAGTACGCCTATATTTATTTTTGATACATACTATCATGCTGTTTTATATTGTACATTGTTTTTTTATTACAAGTATTTATGACACCAACCTGCAACTTCTTAGAGTCAGCGGTTATTTTGTAAGTATACCTTTCTTTTTTATACCTCTTTTCGGTTATTATGCATCACTTTGTATAGGTAAAGAAAGTGCAGTTCTTCCTTGGAAGGCATATTTGCTTTTAATTCCCGCAATAGTATTTACAGTATTATTTTTAAGCAGCGAGTTCCACAGTTTGCTTTTTGTAAAACTTCCCGGTGAGAAACAGCCGAATTTGCAATTTCATACAACTATACTTTCTACCTTTGTATTTATTTGGGTTATAATCCTGGAAAGTGCAAAGTCGTGGCATATCTTAAAAATAAGCGGAGGGGCAAAGCGGCTTAAATTTTTTAAAAGAGTTCCTTTTTACATTGTGTTTGTAGAGGTTGCATATATATTGCCGATATATATGCAATCTTATGTGGTGGAGTATGAACTTATAGAAAATATAGCAAGTTTTTTTCTTATGGAAATATTTATTTGGGAAAGCTGTATAGCAGTAGGTATGGTACAGGTCAACTCTTATCATAAGCAAGTTTTTGATACTTCAAGCATATTGATGCAAATCACGGATGATGAGGGTAATGTATTCAGAACATCTAAGAATGCCGCTCCGATTACAAAACAAGAGTTTGCAAAGCTTAAGAAAAATAAAGTTTTGTACAATAAGGACACAGCGGAAAAATACATAAGTAAACTAAGTAAGGGGTATTTAATTTGGGAAAAGGATGTAAGGGAGCTTAATTTTTATATAAAGGAATTAAAGGAGTTACAAAAAAGATTGCATGATGAGGTTGAAATCACAAAACTTGAGGCTACAGTAAGAGCTGAACAGGTTAAGGTAAAAGAAAGGCAAAGAATCTATAATACACTTGCATTAAAACTTTCAAAACAAAGCAATATGGTTACACTTTTATTAAAAGATCTGCTTGGAAAGAGCAGAGAACAAACAAGCATCTGCCTGGGAAAACTTATATTGATAGCAACCTATATCAAAAGATACAGCAATCTGTATTTGATAAGTGAAAATAATGAAAATATATATGCAGCGGAACTGAGACTATGTTTTAGTGAAATTAAGCAAATACTCGAAGAATTAAATATAAATAATGAGCTTGTTTTTAATATACCCGATGATAAGAGAATTAAAAGCAGATTCTGTCTTTATTGTTGTAGGATTTGGGAGTATGCAATAGAGTTTTTGAATTTTGAGCTTTTAGAGGTTTTATTTTTGGCAAATTTCCGGGAAGAAGGTCAGGGTGAAGTTGATTTTATCATAAGCATCATAAAGACAAATGCTATCAAATATCCGGGCTTTAAGACTTATATCAATAACAGACTTGAGGAAGAAGATATTAAAAATACTTATGATACATCCGTTTATGAAACGGATGAAGGTTTGGTAATTGAGATGAAAGGTTTATAATAATGACAGGAGTGTTAATATATTTATATGAGATGTTACTTTTTATATTACCTACACTGAGTCTTGTTTGGATAACTTATCGTATTTCTATGTTGAAGGCATACAGTGAATCATTAGTAAAATATGTATATTATATTTTTATGGTATTATGCTGTATATCCGATATGTATATTTATGGGTGCTTTTTCAGGCTGAAAGTTTTATATAATTATGGCAATAATCTTGTTTTAAGTCTGTCACAAACCGGATTTTTAGTTTTGCATTTTATAGGCATATATTATCTACAAAAAGATAGGATACAAAAGCAGAATTTTAATACTGCCATTATAGCTGAAGCCGTGGATGAATTTCCGGGAGGACTCAGTTTTTCAGATAAAGACGGAGTACCTATTTTGGTTAATAAGAAGATGCACAGGCTTATTTATGAGCTTGTAAATCTTCCCTTTATAGACGCCAATGCTATATGGCAGGCTTTGTCCTTGAAGGCTGAAAAAAATCAATTTAATCCTAAACTTCTGAAAAAGGAACAGGGTTTGTATGAGTTATATCACAAACTTAAGGATGGAAGTATTTGGCGTTTTAAGAAAAGTGTGATAAGTGCTCAAACGGAAGAATATGTTCAAATAGAGGCTATTGATATAAGCAATCTTGCAAGTATTGCCAATGAGATAAATGAAGATAATAAGGAGCTGAAAAATCAAAATAAGAGAATTAAATTAGTAAGTCTGGAACTTGAGAAGGTAAACAGGGATAAGGAAAGGTATTTTGCAAAAGTAGCTTTACATGGAGAGTTTGGAGAATACATACTTTGGCTAAGGCAATTTCTAAAAGAGAGTAAGGAAGGAAGTATCTGTATGTCCGATTTCAAGCAACTGGAGACAAGGTGGTATAAAGCTAAAGATATTATTAAAGGAATAGGTATGAGCTCTGAAACTGCAGAGATTGAAAATGAGCTTCTTAAAGTAGGAAAATTAATAGGTTGTAATATATTTTTCCCCAAGGAAAAACCGTATAAAACCTATCAGGCTCTGTACTACACTGCCATACGAGAGGCTTTAACCAATGCTGTAAGGCATGCAGCTGCAGATGAGTTATATATAAAAATCGAAGAAAAATTAAATTTTCAAAAGGTAACGATATTTGATAATGGTTCTAAAAAGATAAATTTTGTCAGAGAGGGAAATGGTCTGTCTGCATTGCGTAAGTTGATGGAAAAAGAGGGAGTCAAACTTAAACTTCAAACAGAGGGAGTGTTTAAGTTGCTGATTACGTTTCCACATAAATAGGAGGCTGTTATGATAAATGTGCTTATTGTAGATGATTCGAGGATTGCAAGAAAAATTATGGAATATGAGCTTAAAGCCATGCCTGAGTATAAAATACTTACATTTATAGAAGATGCTGAAAATGCAAAGCCTATATGTATGAGTACCAAGGTGGATTTGATTTTAATGGATGTATGTACGGCATCAGACTCATCGGGACTTAAGGCGGCTGCGGATATTAAAAAAAGCTGTTCCGATATTAAGATCATCATTACAACTTCCATGCCTGAGTATACATTTATCATGAAGGCGAAAATGGCAGGCTGCGAAAGTTTTTGGTATAAGGATTATGGCAATATAGGTTTAAGAGAAGTCATAGAGCGAACTATGAAGGGGGAGAGGGTCTACCCCGACAAGACTCCTGACGTGGATATACATGGGGTCCCTATAAGTCAATTTACCCCTGCACAGCTTAGAGTACTTAGGGAGCTGGCAATGGGACTTTCACAGGAGGAGGTTGCAAAAAAACTCTGTCTTTCGAGAAGTGTTATAAAAGGTCATATCAGTCACATGTGTGAAAAGACCAATACAAGTAAGACTTTGCAATTGGTTACCGAAGCAATAGAAAAGAGGTTAATACTGCCAAAGTATTAGTGCATCGTTTAAAAAATAAGTTACAAATAACTTGCTTTTATTCATCATGCTGCATATGTATATTCAGCTACACAAACTTGCAGTTAAATTAGAGTTACAGTTCAGATACCAATGTTTAGCTTTTATTTTACAATCCTAATCACAACTTTCTCTTAAAACTTCGCAGGATTTTGAGCAGTATGCGGAACTTGTTTGTTCGTCAAACTGCGGCTAACTGCACTCAGACAAGTCCTCGACTGCTCAATACTATTTCGTTTTACGAAAGAGTTAAACACTGCAAGGATTGTAAAATTAAAAGCATCAGGGTATGCCTTACCTTAACTGTAACAAAATATTTAATTTTTATTTATAAATTAGCACTCAACACTTGACAGTGCTAACAAAATTTAGTATAATTTCTTCTAGTTAAAAACTAAATGAATTTATTAACAGGAGGATCATATGAAGTTAGTACCTTTATTTGATAAGGTTGTACTTAAGCAGCTTGAAGCGGAAGAAACCACAAAGTCAGGCATAGTGCTTACAGGACAGCCAAAAGAAAAACCGTCTCAGGCAGAAGTTATAGCAGTAGGACCGGGCGGTGTGGTAGACGGCAAAGAAATCACCATGCAGGTTAAGGCAGGTGATAAGGTTATATATTCTAAATATGCAGGCACTGAAGTAGAGCTTGATAATGAAACATTTATAGTAGTAAAACAAAACGATATATTGGCAGTAATAGAGTAAGAAGTTAACGGAGGCAAATTAATATGGCTAAAGAAATTAAATACGGCGTAGAAGCTAGGAAGGCTCTTGAGTCAGGAGTTAACCAGCTTGCCGATACTGTAAGAGTAACACTCGGACCTAAGGGAAGAAATGTAGTACTTGATAAGGCTTACGGTGCACCTTTAATTACCAATGACGGTGTAACCATAGCTAAGGAAATAGAGCTTGAAGATGCATTTGAGAACATGGGAGCGCAGCTCGTTAAGGAAGTAGCTACCAAGACCAATGATGTAGCCGGAGACGGAACAACTACAGCAACAGTACTTGCACAGGCTATGATCAATGAAGGAATGAAGAACATAGCAGCAGGAGCCAATTCCATAGTTATCAGAAAGGGAATGAAGAAGGCTTGTGAAGTAGCGGTTGAGTCTATTGCAAAGATGAGTGAGCCTATAAACGGTAAGGAGCATATTGCAAGAGTTGCAGCTATTTCAGCAGGAGATGATGAGGTAGGTAAGCTTGTAGCGGATGCTATGGAGAAGGTTACCAATGACGGAGTTATAACTATAGAAGAGTCAAAGACTATGCTTACAGAGCTTGATCTTGTAGAAGGTATGCAGTTTGACAGAGGCTATGTATCAGCTTATATGTGCACAGATATGGAGAAGATGGAGGCAAATCTTGACAATCCGTACATTCTTATTACCGATAAGAAGATAGCTAATATTCAGGATATACTTCCTATACTTGAGGAAATAGTAAAGACCGGCTCAAAGCTTTTGATAATTGCGGAAGATGTTGAGGGTGAGGCACTTACCACACTTATAGTAAATAAGTTAAGAGGTACATTTAATGTAGTAGCTGTTAAGGCACCGGGATACGGAGACAGAAGAAAGGAAATGCTTAAGGACATAGCGGTACTTACCGGAGCTACGGTTATAAGCGAGGAAGTCGGCTTAGACCTTAAGGAAACTACACTCGATGCTTTAGGACGAGCAAAGTCAGTTAAGGTATCAAAAGAAAATACCATCATAGTAGACGGACTTGGAGAAAAGAAAGATATAGACAACAGAGTTGCGCAGATAAAGGCACAGCTTGCAGAAAGTACTTCAGACTTTGATAAGGAGAAGTTCCAAGAAAGACTTGCAAAGCTCTCAGGAGGAGTTGCGGTTATAAGAGTCGGAGCAGCTACCGAGACGGAGATGAAAGAAGCGAAGCTTCGTATGGAAGACGCACTTAATGCTACAAGAGCTGCTGTAGAAGAAGGAATTATCTCAGGAGGCGGTTCAGCTTACATACATGCAAGCAAGGATGTAGAAAAGCTTATCGAAAGTCTTGAAGGAGATGAAAAGACCGGTGCCAAGATCTTACTTAAGGCACTTGAGGCTCCGCTTTTCCGTATAGTTGAGAATGCAGGACTTGAAGGAAGCGTTATAGTAAGCAAGGTTAAGGAAGCTAAGGAAGGTGTAGGCTTTGATGCATATAAGGAAGAGTATGTTGATATGATCAAGGCAGGCATACTTGATCCTGCCAAGGTTACTCGTTCAGCACTGCAAAATGCAACTTCTGTAGCAAGCACCTTACTTACTACAGAGTCTGTAGTGGCTAATATCAAGGAAGATGCTCCTGCTATGCCTGCAGGTGCCGGCATGGGCGGAATGATGTAAGATAAGGGGAGACCCTTAAAATAATATAAGTTACAAAATAAGGATACTTGACTAAGTTTTACTAAGCAGGTATCCTTATTTTATAATTCTTATCTCAACTTTACCACATTTCTTGCTCTTTTTCTTCTGTCATCCTCTATAGCGGCATAATGTTTTTTAGTAGTATTGACATCACTATGCCCCAAAACATCAGCTACAAGATAGATATCGCCGGTTTCCCTGTAAAGATTGGTACCGTAGGTGCTGCGAAGTTTATGCGGTGTTATTCTTTTTAGGGGACTTATTAAAGAAGCGTACTTTTTAACCAGATTTTCAACGCTTTTTACACTTATTCTCCTCATTTGCATGGACAGGAATAAGGCATCCTCATGCCCTTCTACAGGAATAAGAGTTTTTCTTTCTTCCATATATATATTAAGAGTATCACAAACCTCATCACTGAAATATACGGTAACCTCATTACCGCCTTTTCTGTGTATACGTATGCCGTTATTCTTAAAATCAACATCAGTAAGATTAAGCCCTACACACTCGGATACTCTGATGCCGGTACCCAGCATAAGACTAAGAAGAGCCAAATCCCTGTTTTTGGTTTTCTCATGATAAGCTTTTTGTTTATCCGTAAGCATATCTCCATTTTCAGCCTCATCTAAAAGAAGAGCCACCTCGTCGATATCAAGTCTTACTATTTCCTTTTGGTGAAGTTTCGGAAGTCCGACTCTTGAGATATAATTATTTTCAAGCCTTTCAAGTTTGTAAAAGTACTTGAAAAAGCTTTTAAGGCAGGAGATTTTTCGCTTTATACTTAAGTCCTTGTTAAGTAGCTCCTTATCTTCATCTTCCCTGTATTTTAAGTATTCCATAAACTCTTCAAAGTCGGGAACCTTTAGCCTGTCAAGGTCTGTAAGGCTTATTTCACTGATATCGCTGTATTTCTTTTTAAGATAAGGGTTATTGTTAAGCAGGTATTTAAAAAATACTTTTAAATCATAGGCGTAGGCTATGCGTGTGCGTGAGCCGGTACGAGGCTCTATTCCCCTAAAAAACTCCCTGCAATAACTTGGAAGTTCGCTGCCCAGTTCCCTCAGTTTATTTATATTTTTTTTATCTACATTTTCATGATACGAAAGATTCGCCATAATTACCTCTTAAACTGATTTATAATAAAAGTTTGGATTGATTATAATATATATCGGATATATGCACAATAAAGAAATGGTCAGAAACGCTACTTATTTCAATCATACTCGCAGTAGGGTTGATAAAGTTTCGACTTTCTTTTACAGACCGCAAGTTTGATTGTCCCTTAAAACAGCTTTTCTTAGATACAAATCGAACAAACACTTGCCTTTTTACAAAATAATAATATATAATGTGTTTCGTTGCGTTAATCGCAGTAAAGTTGTTACAGTTCGGGTAGTTATTCATCTTCGTCAAAAACTGAAGATATTTAAATTTTATCTATAAATCAAACGAAGATGAATTTCGGCAGCAGCCTGATAGATATACATATATAATATACGAAGTGAAAGTTTGCTTTCAGGTGTATATTATATATGTATATCTAAACTACTTGAACTGTAACATATAATTTAACCCTAATAAAATTAATAATAAACTTTATAGAAAAGATAAATTTAGTTCTATAGATTATGGATTGTATGAGAAATCCTTACTTAAACAGGAGGAAAAAATGGCACAGTATAATGCAGACAGTATAAGCGTACTTGAGGGCTTGGAAGCTGTCAGAAAAAGACCCGGTATGTATATAGGAAGTGTGGGGCAAAAAGGGCTTAATCACCTGATATATGAAATACTTGATAATTCGGTTGATGAATACCTGGCAGGTCATTGTAAAAACATATATATAACTTTGGAGGCAGACGGTTCCTGTACGGTTGAAGATGACGGAAGAGGCATACCTACGGAACTTCACAAAAAGGGAGTTGCAGCGGCAAGAGTTGTACTTTCAACCCTTCATGCCGGAGGTAAATTCGATAATTCGGCGTATAAAACCAGCGGCGGACTGCATGGTGTAGGTTCCTCGGTTGTTAATGCTTTATCAAAGAAAATGGATGTGTATATTTCAAGAAACGGCAATGTATACCATGATTCTTATGAAAAGGGAGTAGCTAAAACAGAGCTTGTTAAAGGACTTCTTCCGGTGATAGCCAAAACAAAGAAAACAGGTACAAAGATCAATTTTTTACCTGATGATACTATATTTGAAAAGACGGCATTCAGAACCGATTGGCTTAAATCAAGACTGCACGAGACAGCCTACCTTAATCCCGGTCTCTATATACACTATAAAAATTTAAGAGATGAGATAAAAGAAGAGATAGTATACCATGAAGAAGACGGAATAAGTGCCTATGTAAAGGAGCTTAATAAGGGCAAGGAAACTTTGCATGATCCCATATATATAAAGGGGCTGTCGGACAGAATAGAGGTAGAGGTGGCTATACAGTTTGTAGATGCCTTTGAGGAAAATATCTTAGGCTTTTGTAACAACATCTTTACCCAAGAGGGCGGAACCCATATAGTAGGTTTTAAGACAAGATTTACCCAAATGATCAACACCTATGCAAGAGAGCTTGGCATATTAAAAGAAAAGGATGCCAACTTTACAGGCTCGGATACAAGAAACGGTATGACTGCCATAGTGGTAACCAAGCACCCCGATCCTATATTTGAGGGGCAGACTAAAACAAAACTTGCAAGTGCGGATGCCACCAAGGCGGTAAGTACGGTAGTGCAGGAGGAGCTTGGAAGATTCCTTGACAGGAATATAGATACACTTAAGGCAATTATCTCCTGTGCGGAAAAATCAGCCAAGATAAGAAAGGCGGAAGAAAAAGCCAAGATAAATATGCTTTCGAAGTCAAAGTTTTCATTTGACTCCAACGGAAAGCTTGCCAATTGTGAGTCTAAGGATGCAAGCAAATGTGAGATATTCATAGTTGAGGGAGATTCCGCCGGAGGCTCCGCAAAGACTGCAAGAGACAGAAAGTATCAGGCTATACTGCCTATAAGAGGAAAGATACTCAATGTAGAAAAAGCCTCTATAGATAAGGTTTTAGCCAATGCTGAAATCAAAACCATGATAAATGCCTTCGGTTGCGGTTTTTCGGAAGGCTACGGCAATGATTTTGATATAAGCAAATTAAAGTATCATAAGATAATACTTATGACGGATGCGGATGTAGACGGCAGTCACATAGATACCCTGCTTTTAACCTTTATATACAGATTTATGCCAGAGCTTATCAACAACGGACACATATACATTGCCATGCCGCCGCTCTACAAGGCTATACCTAAAAAAGGCGAAGAAGTCTATCTTTATGACGAAAAGGCATTGGAAGAGTACAGAAAAAAAAGCAAGGGAGCATTTACCTTACAAAGATATAAGGGACTGGGGGAGATGGATGCACAGCAGCTGTGGGAGACCACACTTGACCCTAAGAAAAGAGTGCTTAAAAGAGTTGAAATAGAAGATGCCAGAATGGCTAATGAGATTACACAGCTTTTAATGGGCTCTGAGGTCATGCCCAGAAGAAACTTTATATACGAACACGCTGCACAGGCTGTAATAGACGCATAAGGGAGGGAAAAAACTTGGAAAATATTATTGTAACGGAATATTCGGAAGAAATGCAGCAGTCCTATATGGACTATTCCATGAGCGTTATAACTTCAAGAGCTATTCCCGATATAAGAGACGGCTTAAAACCGGTACAAAGAAGAGTGCTATACGATATGTCCGAGCTTAGACTGCTGTCTGACAGACCGCACAGAAAATCAGCCAGAATAGTCGGAGATACCATGGGTAAATACCACCCGCACGGAGATTCATCTATTTACGAAACCTTAGTAGTACTTACTCAAACTTGGAAAAAGTCCATGCCGCTGATAGACGGACACGGCAACTTCGGCTCTATAGAAGGAGACGGAGCTGCTGCCATGAGATATACGGAAGCTAAACTTATGAAGTTTACGGAAGAAGTATATCTTAAGGACTTGGATAAGACTGTAAATTTTATATCAAACTATGATGAGACTGAAAAAGAGCCGGAAGTATTGCCGGTAAGGATTCCTAATATACTTATAAACGGTGCTGAGGGTATAGCCGTAGGTATGTCAACTTCCATAGCACCGCACAATTTATCCGAAGTATGTGATGCCTGCATAGCCTATGTGAAAAATAGGGATATAAGCCTTAAAAAGCTTATGGAAATAATGCCGGGTCCGGACTTTCCCACCGGCGGCATCATAGCCAATAAAAAGGATTTATATGACATATATGAAAGCGGCAGCGGCAAGCTTAAGATTCGTGGCAGAATAGAAATGGAGCTTGGCAGAAAAAAAGCGGATAAGGATAAACTTATAATTACCGAAATTCCTTATACCATGGTAGGATCGGGAATAAATAAATTCTTACAGGATATAGCCAACCTGGTTGAGACAAGAAAGCTGCCGGAAGTAGTTGATATAAGCAATCAATCTGATAAAAACGGTACAAGGATCGTGCTTGAGCTAAGAAAAGATGCGGATATAGACAGGATAAAAAATGTACTTTACAAAAAGACCAAGTTTGAAGACAGTTTAGGTATAAATATGCTTGCAATAGTAAATTCAAGACCTGAAACACTTGGACTTAAAAACATACTGTCACATTTTCTTGAGTTTCAGTACACTAATAATACAAACAAGTACAATATATTGTTGGCAAAAGAGCTTGAAAAAAAGGAGATACAGGAAGGACTTATTAAGGCAAGTGATTGTATAGAACTTATTATAGCAATATTAAGAGGGGCTAAGACCCTAAATCAGGCAAAGCTTTGTCTTACCAAGGGCGAGACCAAGGATATAAAATTTAGAACCAAGTCTTTGGAAAACGATGCAAAGAAACTTGCATTTACTCAAAATCAGGCACAGGCTATACTTGATATGAGACTTTACAAACTTATAGGCTTGGAGATTGAGGCACTGTTAAAAGAGCATAAGAATACATTGGCTAATATAGAAGAGTATCAAAACATACTTAAGTCAAAAGAAAAGATGGATGCTTTGATTATAAATGACCTTAAAAAGATAAAAAAAGACTATGCAACAAAAAGACTTACAGGTATAGAAGATGCCAAGGAAGCTGTATATGAGGAAGTAGAGCAAAAGGCTGAAGAGGTGGTTCTGCTTATAGACAGATTCGGTTATGCAAAGCTTGTAGACAGGTCAACTTACCAAAGAAATGCAGAGAGTATAGAGACGGAGTATAAATACAAACTTGAAGCCTTAAATAATGACAAGGTAGTTGTATTTAGTGATATAGGCTATATGCATCAGATAAAGTTAAAGGACTTACCTGTATTTAAACTTAAAGATAAGGGCATACCGCTTGATAATATCTGTAAGTTTGATACGAGTAAGGAAGAGGCTTTATTTATAGAAATCAGCAGTAAGCTTGAAGGGAAAGAACTTATATTTGCCACCGCTCAGGGGCTTGTGAAAAAAACCGCCTATGAAGAATTTATAACCAATGTAAGGCAAACTCAGGCTATAAAGTTAAATGACGAAGACAGACTTGCAGCGGTAAAGGTACTTGATGAGAATACCGGCTATATCATAGCCGTATCGGATGCAAATTATGTGCTTAAATTCCCGATAGACGAGGTAGCCCTGATGAAAAAAACCGCCAAGGGCGAGAAGTTGATGAAACTTGGAAAGGGAGAATTAATATACAATATATACAAGGACAGTGAGGAAGATATAAAGGACTGTAAGGGCAATGTTATAGATAAGGATAAACTTAAAGATTCCCATAGGGCGGATAGAGGAAAGATATATAATAAATAATTGTAATAAATAATCAAGGCTGAGGGTGAGGCTTTAGAGCAGGACGAGCAAAGACAGGGTATTAGTTTAATCGAGTCTGAGAGCGAAGCTTTGGAGAAAGAGGAGCAAAGTCAAGCTATTGATGCAAGTCAAAGCCAAAGTTCCGCACAAAAGAGGAGTAAAGAAAAAAAGCAGTTATTAAAATCACTTGCCATTTAGCTGAATTTATATTATTATCTCCTACATAATTATAAACATTACAATTTATCCGAGTCATTTGCCTTTATTGATAGTATAAAACTTATAAATAATATTGTGCATATGTTCATTTGCTTAAATTGTAGCTTATAAATAATTTGTGTATAAATATACTATATCTTATAACTTGAATAGGAGAAAATATGGACAAGAAATTAAAAGTCGGTATACTCGGAGCTACCGGTATGGTAGGTCAAAGATTTATATCCTTACTTGAAAACCACCCATGGTATGAGGTTTGTGCAGTTGCTGCGAGTCCGAGCAGCGCAGGAAAAACTTATGGCGAAGCTGTAGAAAAAAGATGGAAGATGCCTACAGATATACCTGCCGAAGTTTCCAAACTTATAGTAATGGATGTTAATAATGTAGAAGCAGTGGCAGCAGAGGTTGACTTTGTGTTTTCGGCAGTGGATATGAGCAAGGAAGAAATCAAGAAAATAGAAGAAGATTATGCAAAGACCGAAACACCTGTGGTATCCAATAACTCAGCTCATCGTTGGACTAAGGATGTGCCTATGGTTATACCGGAGATCAACCCTGAGCACTTTGAAATCATAGAGGCACAAAAGAAAAGACTTGGAACCAAGAGGGGATTTGTAGCGGTTAAGCCTAATTGCTCTATACAAAGCTATGCCCCTGTGCTTAATGCATGGAAGGAGTTTGAGCCTTATGAAGTAATAGCTACTACATACCAAGCAATATCAGGAGCGGGCAAAACCTTTGCAGAGTGGCCTGAGATGGTAGAAAATGTTATACCTTACATAGGTGGGGAAGAAGAAAAAAGTGAAAAAGAGCCGCTCAGAATCTTCGGTCATATTGAAGACGGAGAGATAGTGCCGGCTACAAGCCCTAAGATAAGCTGTCAATGCCTTAGAGTGCCGGTGTTAAACGGACATACGGCAGCAGTATTTGTAAAGCTTAAAAAGGCTGCAACTAAAGAAGAGCTTATACAGAAGTTAAGGGAGTACAGAGGACTTCCTCAAGATCTTGATCTGCCTAATGCTCCTAAGCAGTTTATCACTTACTTTGAAGAGGATGACAGACCTCAGGTTAAGCTTGATGTTGATCATGAAAAAGGTATGGGAGTATCTATAGGTAGACTGCGTGAAGACAGCGTTTATGATTGGAAGTTTGTAGGACTTTCTCATAATACTTTAAGAGGTGCTGCCGGCGGAGCTTTGCTTTGTGCGGAACTTCTTACCGCTCAGGGATATATTGCAGCAAAGTAGGTAAATATTTACAACCAAACTCCAAAAACTGCTTAAGACTTGTAGGGGAGTTGTCAGTATGAACAATTATGATAGTTTGTCGTTATAGTTGTTAGTTTATAAAAGAAAAAGCAAGAATACTGTTTGCCGAAAAGGGCTTTTAAATCGTTACAATGAAAGATATCTGCGAAGCTACAGGGCTAAATAGGGGTGGATTATATCGCCATTACGATAGTATCCATGTGATTTTTTCAGAAATAATATCTGAATTTTTAGATGATCAGAACAATCTGTTTTCAGAAAGCATTGATAACAATGTTCCGGCTAAAGAAATTCTAATAAGCATATTAAACAGCTCCTACTAAAATAAGAAACGGAGGACACATTAATGGTAAGCGGTGATAAATTGCAGCTTGTAAAGCCTACACTATCATTAAAAAATGAAGCACTTAATTACAGACAGGAGCACTTTGATTATAAGGAATATGTTATAAATGGAAGTGAATTATTTGATAAAATACAATCTTATGAGGAATGGTTAGAAAAAGTAACAGCAAATTCAAAATCTGAAACTGCTGATCCTAATTGGGTTTTAACTGATACTTTTTTTGTGATTAGGCTCTCTGATAGCAAAATTGTAGGAATAGTAGATTTACGATATCAGCTAAATGATTTTCTTAAAGATTTTGGCAACTGTGGATATAGTGTACGTCCTACTGAACGCAGAAAAGGTTATGCTACCGAGATTCTAAGGCAGATATGTACTTTAGCCAAAAGTCAAGGATTAGAAAGTCTTCAACTATCAGTAGAAAAGAATAACACCGCTTCAATAAAAACGATTAAAAAAAATGGTGGTACATATTTACGAAGTTTTGTTTTCGACAACGAAGAAGCCTATATATACACTATCAGATTGTAACGCCTATGAGTACAATTAAAATAGATGCTGAACGGGTTTTATGCTCTGTTTGTGGCAATAAAACCCGTGACAAAATTGGAGAAGATACTATTTTAAAAATTGTTGCCGTACAATCATTTATGACTTTGCCTGAATATCAATATTATAAGAGCCGATTATCATACTATGGTATACGGCTCTTATTTTATGCTATAATGAACAGGTATTATATTGACTAAGTGATATTTAAACTAATTACTGCTTTGTATATACTGCAAAAAAGTAAAACACATAAAGTATTGGTTTATATGTAAACAGTTCAGTACAGCAGAAGCTATTTTTAAAACAGGAGTAAATTATGGATTATAATTTAGACATATCAAAGCTTAAGGGTATAGGTGCCAAGACCAAGGCACTGCTTGCAAAACTTAATATATACACTGTGGCTGATATGCTAAGCCATTATCCTATAAGATATGAAAAATTTGAAGAACCGGGTAAGATAAAAGAGTATACTGGAGAAGAAAAAGTTACCCTATCGGCACGCCTTTTTGCTCCCATAGAGCAAAAAAAAGTACAAAGACTGACCTTAAGCATAGCTACACTTACTGACGGAGAAAGATTTATAAAAGCCGTATGGTATAATCAAACCTATATAGATAAGGTTTTAAGAAGGGGCGAGGACTATGTATTTGTAGGAAAGGTATCAAAAAAATCGGGAAGATACAGCTTAGAGCAGCCGGCAATATATACAAGAGATGAGTATAAAAGCTTAAGCGGCAAATTAGTGCCTATATATCCCTTGACCAAGGGAATCAGCAATAATTTCCTTAACAAACACATTTCCCTGATACTTTCAGAAATAGAGCCTAAAAAAGATTATCTGCCTAAGGTATTTATAGAAAAGCTTGAGCTTATTTCTTATGAAGAAAGTTTAAGTCTGATACATAGACCAAACTCATACGAGGATATAGACAGGGCAAGGAAGAGGCTGGTATTTGATGACTTTTTTACATTTGCCTTAGCCCTTAGAAGGCTAAAAGAAGAAGATACAAAAGAAAAAACCGAGTATATTTTGAAAAGTAATGCTTGTATGGAAGAATTTACCAAAGCCTTACCCTATGAACTTACAGCTACACAGCTTAAGAGCATGGAGGAAATAGAAAAAGACTGTATGTCGGGTTATGCCATGAACAGGCTTATACAAGGAGATGTAGGCTCGGGCAAAACGATAGTTTCCATATATGCCATGTATTTGTCATATAAAAATTCTTATCAATCGGCTATAATGGTACCGACCGAGGTGCTTGCAAAGCAGCACTTCAAGAATATAAGTTCGATATTTGAAAAGTTTGATGCTCCGCCAAAAGTCGCCTTACTTACAGGAAGTATGAGCAAAAAGGAGCATTTGGAAATATACAAATCGGTTAAGGAAAAAAAGATAGATATTATAGTAGGCACTCATGCTCTTATACAGGATGCTCTGGAATTTGACGATATAGCCCTGGTTATTACGGATGAGCAGCATAGGTTCGGAGTAAGACAAAGACAAAAACTTTTGGAAAAGTCTAAAATGTTACATTCGCTTATTATGAGTGCAACCCCTATACCAAGGACTCTGGCGCTTATTTTATATGGAGATTTGGATATATCATATATAAAAGAAAAACCAAAAGGTAGACTGGATATAAAGAATTGTGTTATATTTGATAGAGACAGGGAAAAGGCATATAAGCACATTCAAAAAGAGCTTGAAAAAGGACATCAGGCGTATGTTATATGCCCTTTGGTGGAAGAAAGTGAGAATGTTGAAGCGGAAAATGTATTTGATTACAGGGAAAAACTTGCAAAATATCTACCTAAAAACTATAATATAAAGGTTATGCACGGTAAATTGCCTGAGGTACAAAAAGCTGCCCTTATGTCGGAGTTTGTATCGGGCGATATAGATGTACTTGTATCAACTACGGTTATAGAGGTAGGTGTAGATGTAGCCAATGCCACTGTAATTATGATTGAGGATGCTCAAAGGTTCGGACTTGCCTCACTTCATCAGCTAAGGGGAAGGGTAGGAAGAAATATGTATCAGTCTTATTGCATATTTGTATGCACCTCGGATTCCAAGGCGGCAAAGGAGAGACTGGATATAATAGGCAATTCCAATGACGGTTTCTTTATATCGGAGTCCGATTTAAAGCTTAGGGGACCGGGGGATTTGTTCGGGCTTTTACAAAGCGGAGAGCTTTCATTTGAACTGGCAGATATACATAACGACAGCGAGGTATTCAAACTTGCGATGTATGCACTGGAGCTTTTTAACGATACTAAAGAAGTAAATGAAGAAGAAAAAGCAATAGTTTATGAGCATATAAGTCAAAAACAAAGTAAAAATACGGGTAGATTAACATTATAGTTGAGATTGTGTGGGTGAGGTTATGGAAGGAAGACAAATAAGCAAACGTTCAAGAAAAAAAACAAGTATTAACAAAGTGGTAATTTTCTCTTTTATAGCAGTTCTTGCTCTGTGCCTTGTGCTTATATATCTTATGTTTGCACAGATTTTTTATGCTCGTTTTCTTCCTAATACATATATTTCCGGTATAAATGTGTCTTTTAAGACGGAAAAAGATGTAGAGAAGCTTATTGACGAAAAAATAGAAGCTTATAAGCTGGTTATAAAGTCTAAAGACGGAGAAGATACAATCTATGGAAGGGATATAGGATTAAAAAGGATATACGGAACAACCGTGCCTGAATTTTTGGCAAGTCAAAGACCGATAGCGTGGATAAAAAATTTATTTACCGCATCTGTACTTGAAAGTCCGCTGCCGCTTAGTGTGAGTGAATACGATTTCAGTAAACAGCTTGAAGAAAAAGAATTTATGAAAAAAAGCGTTCAAACCGCCTCACAAAAGATAATGATATCCGAGTATGAACCTAACAAAGGTTATAAAATAATTGAGGCGAAAGAAGGTGAGCTTTTAGACAAAGAACTGGCAGTATCATATATAAGGTCTGCGGTTTTAAAATTATCGGATGAAGTAGATATAAGTAAGGATCCTGAAAATGCTTATATAAGTGTAGGTGCAGAAAATGATTACAGTAAAATAAAGTCCTGTGTTGACTTACTTAACAAATATACCGGTACATATATAGAATATAAGGATAATTTTATAATAGACGGCAATCATATAAGTAAGTGGCTGGTAATAGATGAGGATTACAATATTTCTTTTGACGAGGTTAAAATAGGTGAGTTTGTAGAAAGCCTTGCAAGATCTTATATGACGGATGAAAGTATTAACTTTAAGACCTCTTACGGAAGTTATGTAAACATAAGCGGCAGTGATTACAGTAAAATAGTGGATAAGGCTGCGGAAGTGTCAAAAATCAAAGAGCTGGTTGAAGCAGGTTACAGCGGTAAAAGGGAGCCTGAATTCAACAAAGAGATGTCGGATAGAGATAGCAACAGGTACGGAGATACCTATGTAGAGATCAACCTGAGTTCACAGCATCTGTTTTATTATAAAAAGGGTGAACTTGTCTTGGAAACTGATATAATTTCAGGTAATGAGTCAAAGGGAACACCTACTCCTGCCGGAATATACAGAGTTATGGAAAAACTCGGAGGAACTGAAAATACAGAAGATGTAGTTAAGTTTTCTGATAACTTAAGTTTTTATACCAGGGCGGACATAAATAAATTCGGAGGAAGTATATATAAGACAAACGGCTCTGATGGCGGCATAATACTGCCTAAGGATAAGATCAAGAGTCTTTATGATAACATAGATAACAATACCATGGTACTGTGTTATCATTTGGAAGGAAAAGCACAAATTGTTGCAGAAAGCACTGCTGCAAGTGAAGAAATCACAGAAGCACAAACCGGGGCTTCGAACTTTGGTGACGAGACCGTAAGCAAACAAAAAACAAAACAAAAAAACAAACAAAAAACAAAGGAAAAGCCAAGGTCCAACCCTAAACCGCCGGCTTCTTCACAAGCAGCTACTGCAGCCGCCGCTCCTACTCCTGAAAGCAGCAGCAAAGCGGTTATTAATATACCTGAGACTACAAAGCCGGCACCTACACGCAAAGAGCCTATAAGGGCATTCCCCAACGGTCCGGGGGTTGAAACAACTACCGATCCCAATGCTGTGGGACCGGGAATACCTAAGATAAGACCTGAAACTGAATAAGGATGAGCTAATGAGAGTTATAGCAGGAAGCGCAAGAAGTATTTTATTAAAGACTAAGAAGGGGTCGGATACCAGACCGACTACGGATAAGATAAAAGAAACTCTTTTCAATATGATATCTTTTGACATAGGAGCTGCCTTTGTTCTTGATTTATTTGCAGGAAGCGGAGCACTTGGGATAGAGGCTTTGAGTAGAGGGGCTTACAAGGCGGTATTTATAGAAAAAGACAGAGAAGCTCTTTTTTGCATAAAGGAAAACTTAAAAAAAACAAGGCTTGATGATAAGGCTTTGGTGATAGCAAAAGATGTGCTCAAGGCACTGGAGGATCTAAGTGTGGAGAGGGCATTTGATATAGTATTTATTGATCCTCCTTATAACAAGGAACTTGAGATAAAGGTACTTAAAATACTTGAAAAATCAAGTTATATAGACGATAATACTATGATAATAGTTGAGCTTAGTAAAGAAACCGAATTAAGGCTTGATGAAAAAGTATGGAAATGTATAAAAACCAAACTATATAAAAGTAATAAGCATATTTTTATAAAAAGGGGGATATAGATGAATGTAGCTATATATCCGGGAAGTTTTGATCCTATAACCAACGGGCATCTGGATATTATCAAAAGAGCACATAGGATCTTTGATAAACTTATAGTTGGAGTTTTAATTAACAGCTCTAAAACTCCATTGTTTAGTGCACAAGAACGTGTTAAAATGATACAAAATATATGTAAAGATTTAAAAAAAGTGGAAGTTATATCTTTTAACGGTTTGTTGATAGATGTGGCTGCACAACAGGGAGCAACGGTTATAGTAAGGGGACTTAGGGCGATTACTGACTTTGATTATGAACTTCAATTATCCCAGACCAATAAGGTTATAGCACCTGATATAGAGACTATATTCCTTAATACAAATCTTAAGTATTCATACTTAAGTTCAAGTATAGTTAAGGAAATAGCATCTTATAACGGAGATATAAGTGAATTTGTAGATGAAGATGTAGCAAAGGAAATAAAAAAGAAAATAGCAGCAAAAAGGAGCTGAAAATGAGCAGGATAGAGCAAATTATAGACGAGTTGGAGGATTATGTTGAATCTTGTAAGTACCAGACCTTCTCCACAAGCAATGTAGTAGTTAATAAAGAAGAAATTTTGGAACTTTTGTCCGAATTAAGAGAAAATGTTCCGGATGAGATAAGACAGTATCAGAAGATAATAAGCAACCAGGAAGCCATATTAAGTGAAGCAAAAACTCAGGCAAACAGCATAGTAAAAGAAGCTAACAAGATGACGGAGCAGCTTGTAGATGAGCATGAAATAATGCAAAAAGCTTATGCTACTGCCAATAAACTTGTAGATGATGCCAATACACAGGCGAATTCAATACTGGATCAGGCACATAATGAGGCAAACCATATAAGAAGTTCCGCCATACAATATACGGATGATATGCTTAAAAGCATACAGACTATAATGTCTCATTCTATGGACGGAGCAAAGTCGAGATTTGATCAATTTATGAGTTCCATGCAATCCAATTTTGATACTATTACTCAAAACAGAAATGAACTTTCGGGTGAAGTGGCAAAAGAATATGATGATATGGATGTATAGAGTTTCAAAGAGTAATGCACGCAGTCGTCTTACGAAGGTGTGCATTATTTTTTGAAAAGAGATTTTGGTTGAGGAGTAAATAATGATTGAATTAAAAGATTTGCCTGGCAAATATATAGAGTCCATGAAGGAGCTTTTGGGAGACGAGTTTAATGCATATATAGAAAGTCTCGGTAAAAAACATGTATCAGGTCTTAGAGTTAATAACCTTAAAATAAGCAATGAAGAACTTTTGAAGCTTTTAGATAAAAAGCTTAGACCTGTTCCTTGGGTTATAAACGGTTTTTATACAAATGAAGATGACAGACTGTCAAAAAATCCGTTATACCATGCAGGACTGTATTACCTGCAAGAACCCTCAGCCATGACCACAGCCTCTCTAAGCGGTGTAAAACCCGGAGATAAGGTACTTGATCTTTGTGCCGCCCCGGGAGGGAAAAGTACCGAACTTGCGGCACTGCTTAAGGGAGAGGGTATTCTTTACAGCAATGATGTAAGCAGCTCAAGAGCCAAGGCACTGCTTAAAAACATAGAGCTTTTTGGAGCGGGCAATGCCGTTATAAGCAGTGAGGAGGCATTTAAGCTTGAAACCGTGTATCCTGAGTACTTTGATAGGATTATAATAGATGCTCCCTGTTCAGGTGAGGGGATGTTCAGAAAGGACAGGGCGGTACTTAGCGCCTATGAAAAAAGAGGATCGGAGTACTTTGCTCCCATACAAAAAAACATCTTATCAAGGGCAGCCAATATGCTTGCTGTCGGCGGTGAAATAATATACTCCACCTGTACTTTTTCAAGAGTGGAAGATGAAGATATTATAATGGATTTTCTTGAGTCCAATAAGGACTTTGAACTTATAGATATACCTCTAAAAGAAGGTTTCACAAATTCACATATACTTTGCGGTACTGTAAGGCTTTTTCCACATAAACTTGAGGGTGAGGGACATTTTATAGCTAAACTGAAAAAAACAGGTGTTAGAAAAGAAGAGGAAGAGCTTAAAAAGAGAGCTTCTTCAAAGCAAAAAAACAAACTGCCTAAGGAAGCCGGGGAGTTTCTTAAAAATATCAACAGAGAGTTTGAGCCGGACAGGATAATGCTTAATAAGGAGTATATATATTACCTGCCTGAAAATGTAAAACTTCATGATAAAATACATTATTTGAGGACAGGACTTTTACTTGGAAGAATCAATCATTCAAGGTTTGAACCCTCACAGGCACTTGCCATGAATCTTAAGATGGAAGAGTGGGATAATCCTCTTGATCTTAAACTCTCTGATGATAGGGTCTTAAGATATCTAAAGGGAGAGAGTTTGGAAGAGGCTACAAGCTATAAAGGCTATAGGCTTGTATGTTTGGAAGGCTATCCTCTGGGCTTTATAAAACAGGATAATTTTAAGTGCAAGAATAAGTATTATTTAGGTTGGAGGATTGGCTAGTATGTCTATATTAAGAGTTGATAAATTACTTGCTAACCTAAGCTACGGAAGCAGAAAAGAGATAAAAAAACTTGTATCTCAAAAAAGGGTCAGGATAGATGAAACTTTGGTACTAAAGCCGGAGGAAAAGTTTGATACTGAAAAAAATAAACTCTATCTTGACGGTATTCATATAAACTATGAAGAGTTTGAGTATTATATGTTAAATAAGCCCAAGGGCTATATATCGGCTACGGAAGATAATATTCATAAGACGGTTATGGAACTGATACCGAGTAAACTTAAAGGACTTGCACCTGTGGGAAGGCTTGACATAGACACCGAAGGTTTTTTACTTGTAAGCAATGACGGAAAACTGGCTCACAGGCTTATCTCTCCTTCAAACAATGTGCCTAAGGAGTATTATGCCGATATAGAAGGAAGGCTTCCTGAAGATGTGCAAAAAATTTTCGCAGAGGGTATGCCTTTGGAAAAGGACTTTATTACAAAACCTGCAAAGCTTAATATTATAAGTAATGACGCTAACAAAGCAAAAATAAGCCTCATTATATATGAGGGTAAGTTTCATCAGGTCAAGCGTATGTTTGAATATGTAAATTGCAAGGTTACATATTTAAAAAGAACTTCATTTGCAGGGCTTACACTCGATAAAAACTTAAAATTAGGAAGTGTAAGGAAGCTTACAAAAGAAGAGTTGGATACACTTAAAACTTATTGATTTTGGAAGGCAGCGGTGATTATTAATAATGAAAGAAATACTTGTAAGTAAATCAGATGCAGGTACAAGACTTGATAAGTTTATACTAAAGCAGCTTGATAAATCAAGTCAGGGATTTGTCTACAAAATGCTAAGGAAAAAGAATATAGTCTTAAATGACAAAAAAGCCTTAGGAAGTGAAAGACTTAACGAAAAAGACAGGGTAAAGTTTTGGCTTTCAGACGATACCCTTGAGGCTTTAAGCTCGGATAAATCAAAAAAAGTTACTGCCATAAAAGAGCTTAAAAAAACAAAGCAAAACTTTGATTTTAAGTCAAGCATAATATATGAAGATGAAGCCCTTATACTTATAGATAAGCCTGAAAATATACTTGTGCAAAAGTCGGATAAGAATGATATTTCATTAAACGATATGCTGCTTGGATATCTTTTGGCAGAAGGAAAGATAGATGAAGAAAGCCTAAAAAGCTATACTCCATCTATATGCAACCGCCTTGACAGAAATACAAAAGGAATAGTGATAGCTGCTAAGACACTTGCCGCCGCCAGAGTATTAAACGCTATAATAAAGGATAGAAGTATAAAAAAAGAGTATCTATGTATAGTAAAAGGTGTGGCTAAAGAAAAGGACTGTCTTAATGCCTGGCTGAGAAAGAATGAAAAAACGAATACAGTCTTGGTAAAAAAAGATGAATTTGACTTGGCAAAACCTATAAAAACACTGTATAAAAGGCTTTATACCAACGGCAGCTACAGCCTTCTGTCGGTAGAGCTTATCACCGGAAGAACTCATCAAATCAGGGCGCATCTTGCAAGCGTGGGACTGCCGATAATCGGGGATATAAAGTACGGTGATAAAGAGGCTAATGCTTTGGCTAAGAAAAAGTACAAAGTGGAAAATCAGCTTTTGCAAGCATATAGATTAACCTTTCCGAAGCTTTTAAAAGATTTTGCCTACCTTAGCGGCAAATGTTTTGAAAGTAGAGTAGATAGAAAATTTATGGAGGTATTAAAGGAGTATACATGGCAACATGGAAGTCCAGAGGATTAAGAGGACAGGGACTTGAAGAAATGTTAAACTTTGTAAATGATGTATATTTACAAAGGGGTTTGGCACTGATACAAAAGATACCCACACCTATAACTCCTATAGAAATAGATAAGAGAAACAGACATATTACACTGGCTTATTTTGATAAAAAAAGTACAGTTGATTATATAGGGGTGGTACAGGGAATACCGGTATGCTTTGATGCCAAAGAGTGTGCCTATGACAGATTTTCATTGGCAAATATACATGAACATCAAATAGATTTCATGAAAAGTTTCGAAGAGCAAAAAGGAATATCCTTCCTTATAATATACTTTACTCAAAGAGATGAAATATATTATATAAGTTACAGACAATTAAAAAGGTATTGGGACAGGATGCTCCTTGGTGGAAGAAAAAGTTTCACTTATGAAGAAGTGGATAAAGAATTTAGAATATTAAGAAATAAAGAGGTGTATATACACTATTTGGAGCAGCTGCAAAAAGATTTAAGCGGCAGAGAGTAGTGTAATAATAAGAATAATGAGAAAACTTGCTTTAAGTGATGAAGATTTATTAAGAATAGATAAACCTGCCAGATATATAGGCGGTGAGGTCAACTCAAGATATAAAGACATATCAAAAGTAGATATAAGATTCGTGATGTGCTTTCCGGATGTGTATGAGATCGGTATGAGTCATATCGGTATGCAAATACTTTACGATATGTTAAATAAAAGAACAGATACCTTTTGTGAGAGGCTTTTTTCACCTTGGGTAGATATGGATAAGCTGCTTAGAGAAAAGGATATAGCACTTTTTTCTCTTGAAAGTCAGGAGGAGGTAAGAAAAGCCGACTTTCTGGGAATAACCCTGCAATACGAAATGTGTTATACTAATATCTTACAAATACTGGAGCTTTCTAAAATAGCCTCTCATGCCGTAGACAGAGGGGAAGATGAGCCTATAGTTATAGGCGGAGGACCTTGTACCTACAATCCGGAGCCGCTGGCTGACTTTTTTGATCTCTTTTACATAGGAGAGGGAGAAGTTGTGTATGACAGTCTGCTTGATCTGTATAAGGAATACAAGACTAAGGGCAAGAGCAGGAAAGAGTTTTTAAGAGCGGCGGCAAAACTTGAGGGGATATATGTGCCTTCATTTTATACTGTGGAATATGATGAAGATGGATTTATAAAGGAATTTGTCCCAAAGTACGAAGATGTACCGACAATAATACATAGGCAGGTAGTAACCGAGCTTGATGAAAAGACCTTTATGGATGCGCCCGTAGTACCCTTTATTAAGGTAACTCAGGATAGGGTAGTACTTGAGGTCATGAGGGGCTGTATAAGAGGTTGCAGATTTTGCCAAGCCGGATATGTATACAGACCTCAGAGGGAACATTCTGTAGAATATCTTAAAAAGTACGCACTTGCCATGCTTGAAATCACCGGAGCCGAGGAAATATCTCTAAGCTCTTTAAGTTCAAGTGATTACAGCAGTCTTTTTGAACTCTTGGAATTTCTTATAGACTATACAAAAGTAAAGGGTATAAATATTTCCCTACCCTCACTTAGAATAGATGCTTTTTCCTTGGATATAATGAAAAGAGTGCAGGATGTAAAGAAAAGTTCACTTACCTTTGCACCGGAAGCCGGCACACAAAGATTAAGAGATGTTATCAATAAGGGACTTAGTGAAGAAGATATACTGGGTGGAGCCATGCAGGCATTTCTTGGCGGCTGGAATAAGGTAAAGCTTTACTTTATGCTCGGACTACCTACAGAAACACAGGAAGATATAGAGGGAATAGCCCTACTTTGTGAAAGAATAGCCGAGGAATACTATACCATACCCAAGTCTGAAAGACAGGGTAAGGTGTTGATATCGGCAAGTTCATCCTTCTTCGTACCCAAGCCGTTTACCCCCTTCCAGTGGTCTCCTATGTTAAAAAGCGAAGAATACCTTGACAGAGCCTATAAGGTAAAAGACACTATAAAAAAACAACTTAATCAAAAAAGTATTAAGTACCAGTATCATGATGCCGATGTAACCATACTTGAAGGAGTGCTTGCAAGGGGTGACAGAAAAATATCGAGGGTCATAGAAGCCGCTTACAAAAAAGGTGCCTTATATGATGCATGGACTGAATTTTTCAAATTAAGTACATGGGAAGAAGCCTTTAATGAATGCGGCATAGATATAGAGTTTTATACATTAAGGGAAAGAAGTACTGATGAGATACTGCCTTGGGACTTTATAGATATAGGAGTGGATAAAAGCTTTTTAATAAGAGAATATAAGAGGGCTTTAGGCTCTAAGATCTCTCCTAATTGCAGACAGGCTTGTATGAATTGCGGAGCTAATAAGTTTAACGGAGGGGTTTGTTATGAAGCTTAGAGTAAAGTTCTCTAAGACCGGACATATGAAATTTATAGGGCATTTGGATCTGATGAGATTTTTCCAAAAAGCTATAAGAAGAAGTAAGATAGATATAAAGTACAGCGAAGGATTCTCCCCCCATCAGATTATGAGCTTTGCCGCTCCTTTGGGACTGGGTATAGAAAGTTTCGGAGAATATATGGATATAGAACTTGTCAGTGATGAGATAAGCGACATTGAACTTAAAAACATAGAAAATTCTCTTAACCTATGTATGTGTGAGGGTCTTGAGATACTTAAGGTCATAGCTCTAAGCAGCAACAGTAAGAGTAAAAATGCCATGTCTTTGGTAGGACAGGCGGATTATTATTTGCTTAGCGATATAGAGCTTATTAAGTTAAAAGAAGCCATAGAAAGCTTTAATAGCTTGGAAAGTATTACAGTAGAAAAAAAGTCTAAAGACACGGTAAAAGAAGTGGATATAAAACCGATGATAGTGTCTGTAGCAGCTGTAGAGTTTAAAGAAAACAGTGCGGTATATATGAGGGTGTTGCAAGGCAGTGAAAACAACTTAAAACCGGAGCTTGTAGCGGATGCAATTAAAAAATATGTACTTGAAGACCTGTCGGTAAAAAGAATTATCCGAACGGAAATCTATGATAAAGAAGGTAGAAGTCTTGGTGACTATGGAAGGTAGTAAACTCTTAATAAGCAGCTATAAGGATAAATATCTGGCAGTGTACTATAAGGGTGATAAGGCTTATGATATAGAAGTGCTTGATAAAGATGTAAGAATGCTTGACAGCATACATATAGCTAAAGTAGGAAATATAGCGGACAATATATCCGCTGCCTTTCTTGATATAGTAAACCCGTCAAATAAAGACGAAAGACTTAAGGCTTATTACAGTTTGACGGATAATAAAAGACATATATATACGGACTTTTCAGAGCATGAGAGATTTAAGCAAAATGATGAGATACTTGTGCAGATCACAAAGGAGGCGGCTAAGGGTAAAGCCTGTATAGCCTCTTCAAACATAAGCCTAAGCGGAGTATATACGGTACTAAGCTTAGGTCAGGGAAAGGTAACATTTTCCTCAAAAATAGATGATAAGGCTTGGAAGGAAGAAATAAAGTCCGAACTTATAAAGTATCTTGATAAGGACCTTAATCTTGTGCTTAGAACCAATTCTTATAAAGTAAAAAATGAGCTTATACAAAAAGAACTTTTACTACTTAGTGAAGAAATGAAAAAGCTTTTAGAAAAAGCAAGGCATACAAAGGCTCCGGCTCTTATAAAGCTTTCCGATAAGGAATATATAGGCTTATTAAAGCAATATCTTAACGGGGAGCTTAAGGAGATAATAACCGACATAGATGAGGTCTTTGAGGACATAAGTGCCTACCTTAAAGACAGCGATAAAAGTAAGATTCCAAGCTGTAGGTTATACAAGGATGAATTACTGCCCTTAAATAAATTATATGCTTTGGACAGCCTTATAGAGGGGGTAAAGCAAAGAAAGGTATGGCTTAAAAACGGTGCATACATAGTTATAGACTATACCGAAGCGATGACGGTAATAGATGTCAATACAGGTAAGACCGATATCAATAAATCCGCACAAGAAACTATATACTACACAAACCTTGAGGCGGCTAAGGAAATAGCAAGACAATTAAGACTTAGAAATATATCGGGAATTGTAATTATAGATTTTATAGATATGAAGTCAAAGGAATTACGAGATAAACTGTTTAATAAACTTAATAAAGAGCTTAAAGAAGATAAGGTAAGGGCAAGGGCTATTGATTATACGGCACTTAATTTGGTGGAGCTTACAAGGCAGAAGATAAAAAAGCCGTTGTATGAGGTTTTGTAAAGTAATAATATAATTCTTAAAGGATGGATATGAGCAATATTGATTATGATTTTGTTTAGATAATATACTATTTAGTGTATAATAGGTGATTTTGGATATAGGCTAAAAGGAGTTGATAATATGAATTTTGAGTTTAATATTAAGGATATTAAAGAAGTAAATAATGGAACCCTATTGATAGGTGAATGTGAGTATGGAGATCTATATTCAGGAGATACTATCGTGATATACGATGGAGATGATGAACAAACATTTAAAATAGTTGCTGAAAAACTATATATTGATAATGAAGAAGTTGAGGAAATAGAAGAGGGTGATAAGTGTTCAATTTTTGTTCCCTTGGTAGGCTTGAACAATGATAATGCAGTAACTCTTTCATCAGACGATGATACAATTAATTATTTAAACTCACCTGCTGTATTAATAGAAAACTTTGATTTGACTGCTACAATTGATTCTAACAATAGTCGGGCTAATCTTGAATTTTGTAAAATAAGTTTACCAGTATCAAAAAAGCGAGCTGCATATGTTTCTGTAAAAAAGTCATATGAGGAACTTGCTGATATATTAGCAGATGAATTTTCAGATTTTTATGAATCAGAAATGCCCAATATGGATAAAGTTTCTGAGAAGGGTCTGGCACTTGGATTGGGACAAATAGTAAAGGCTGCAAAATTATCAGTAGACGCTTTAATAAAGGTTGGTGTGTATGATGTAGATGAAGCATCATTTATTAGTGATTTCTTTTTAGAATATTGTACTTGGGAAGATGATTTTGAACAAATAAATGGAATATATATGGATATTATTCTTTCTGAGGAAGAAAAGGACGCATACAGAACAGCCAGAAGACAGAATAGAGGACGTTGGGTTGGTGGAGGATTTGGTATCAAAGGTGCAATTAAAGGCTCAATACAAGCCGGTGCTATGAATATGGTTACAGGCTTAGCTCATGGAACTTTTAATTTAATTGCTAAAGGTATATCCTCAATGATTGCTGAAGGGAAAAAATCATCTTTATATAAAGATCCGGATACAAAAGAGACTCTAGTGGAAGGAATCAGAGAAAATATTGCAAATATGAGTGATGCGTTTATGGACGCAATGTCACATTATGGAAAAGCTTCTTTTGATTATGTTTCACAGGAAGAAGCAGATAAAGCTGAAAGAATATTTAATAATATTGAAAGAATAGATAATAAGAATAAGGTAGTAGTTGAAATACTAAGCCTTGATCCTTATTTTGAAGATATATATGAATATGTTATAGCAAATGATCTTGATTCTAATTCAGATATTGCGGCTATAGCGGATTATTTCGGGGTATATATTGAAGATTATGTTTTTGAATTTTTAGATAATAAGTATGAGTATTTATCGGTTGATGATGCAGATGAACCAACATTATTGAGTGCACAAAAGGACATACAGAATTATCTGGAAAAATATTCAGTTGATGAGTCGGATTATGAATTACTTGATAGTATTAATCAAAGATTAGAAGAAATTGATATTGAATTAAGAACTTTGGATGGAGAATTATTTGATACTAGAGAGGAGGTTATTTTTCTTAAGGAAGATTTAGTAGCTTTTAAAAATGCATTACAGGATAAAATGTATGATACAGATGAAAGATTTGCTCAAGTAGTTAATATAGTAGGAAAAATTGAATTTAAATCAAATACGTTTATAAATGGGTGGATGGATAATTTAACTGATCTTAGAGAGAAACAAATTGAAGAACTGGAGACTTTTGATAAAGAGATATATGATAAGATTATTCAAGGGAAAGCAATTGCCAATACCTTAATCTTACAAGAAGTAAAAGAAGAGCTATCTAAGCAATCATTTAAATCGGAAAAATATATAAATGGCTGGGAAGATATATTAAAGGCAGATTCGGAGTTCAGAAATAAGGGAACAGTATCTGAACGAATAAAAACTTTGCTATCTAAAACTAATATACCAGATAATCGACTTTTCTATAATAAAGATGAAAATAGTTTTAATAATTCTGTTTCTGATATAAAGAAAAAGTATGATTATGGGAATATCAAACCGGTTGTTATTATTGATACTTCTGAAAATAATGATGGTTCTTGTGCCATACTTTTGACTGAGCAATCTGTTATTGCTTTTAATTATGATACCTTAAAGGAAAGAATTGAAAAATCAGTAGTTATTTGGGATGAATACCAAGGACTATCATTTAAGGATGGCTATACATCTGATAATGTGATTTATGCTCCTTCTATTGTATTTAACAACACTATGGAGAAGGTAGCTCTCTCTCATAAATTTGGAGAAATAATTGATGGAAAATGGGATGAATTAACTTTGAACATTGAAGAGTCTGCAAAAATATTAAAGAGCATTTATGATAGTACACCAAGCGTAGTAACCCCAAATGAAGAGATTATCCTTCCTTTATTTTCTTCAGAAATCGAATTTAAGGACTTTGCAGATAAGGTTGAAACAATAAGAAGAGATTTATCGTTGTCAGAAATCTCTATGAAGTTTGTTTCAGCATCAAGTGGTGATTTCTATAAGGTTTTAGATGAGGAATTTAGGAAGAATAAAAGTATAGGAACAAGTAGAGTAGTTCTTGGTATTTCAATGAACGGACCTTATAATAATAGTTTTAATTTTGATTATATATTCACAGAAGATAGAATATATAAAAAAATTCATTCGTATAGTTGGGAGACAACTTATGTTCCTATCGAGGCATTTAAAAACTTTGAATTTGAAGAGAAACCTATTGCAAGATTGGCTATTAACTTTAATGGATATGCTGTGCTTAAATCAGAGGCAAAAGATCCTTGGAATACAAAAGACCAATGGAAAATAGTTTGCGATAAAATGACCAAGTTATTAAAGGCTGCGATTGATGATAAAAATACACGACAAGCCAAGGTGATTGAAGAAAAAAGAGAAGAAAAAAGAATGCTTATTTTGGAAAAATTGGGCGATTTGGATGTGTTGAGCTTGGAACAGTTAAGGGAAAGTCGTGAATATATTTTGTATTATTGTGATGAAGGGACAGCTGAACCATTATTAAAAAGAATAGATTTATTGATCAAGAAAGAGTCTGACAGTAGGACATATTCAGGAGTACTATGTGCTTCAATTGAAGAACGTAACATTGTTGAAAAAGAGGATAAAGAACTTGCAGAGATGGTTAGAAAAATGGATTTCATAACCAAGGAAGAAATGCAGAAAACTTTTGAAGACTTATCGAACTATAAATATACAAATAAAACTATTTTTGATAGACATTATTCTGAAGCAAAGAAAAAAATTGATACTTATGAATCAAAAGTTTTGAGGGATATGTTTGATAAGGCTGCATCGGATAAAGATTCATTAGTTCGATTAAAGAATGAAATAACGGCGTTAGAATTTGATGAAGTTCTTGTTAATAATGAAATTAGTATAATTGATGATGCAATAATCAATTTTGAGAGAAGAGAACTCGATGAAATGATTAAAGGATTAAGCATTCTTGATGATAAATCGTCTGAAATTTTAATGGCAGAAATCAAGCAAAAGCAATTTGATGAAAATCTTACTGAAGAATATGTCAATAGAGTAGTTGAACATAGAGATGGATATCAACAAGCTAAGTTACAAGATGCAGTTATGGGAATAGAAGAATTTTCGACTGCAAGATGTGACGAAGTAAAGCAAGAGATAGAAGGCTTTTGTTTCCCGGATTCCTTAACTAAACAGATGATTGATTTATTGGAATCACGTAGAAAAGAGGCTGTAGAAGAGGACGAATGGCTCGACAAAATTAGAGATTTAAATATCTTATCATAT
>ERZ773009.334-NODE-334-length-33964-cov-3.922263_pt1 | contig 33964 bp, 28 predicted proteins | sample MGYA00580663_ERZ773009 | MGnify/ENA primary metagenome ERZ773009 (study PRJEB29015, sample SAMEA2737969) | human oral metagenome | biome: human oral; feature: human-associated habitat; material: dental | place: China | collected 2026 ... | reverse complement strand
GACCGCACTGGTCGAAGCACATGGCGACGTCGCTGCCCAAAAGCTCCTGGACGCGCATGGACCACTCAGGCGACATCACGTGCTTTGAGCCGTCCAGGTGCGACCGGCACACCACCGCCTCATCCGTCACCCTGTTGAGGTCCGCCAGAGAGAAGACCTGAAATCCGCCGCTGTCCGTCAGGATGGGGTGGTCCCAGCTCATGAAGCGATGCAGCCCGCCTGCTTCCGCCACCAGCTCCGCGCCAGGCCTGAGGTAGAGGTGGTAGGTGTTCCCAAGGACGATCTGGGCACCGATCTCCTCCAGCTCCCAGGGCGCCATGGCCTTCACCGTAGCCTGAGTGCCCACCGGCATGAAGACCGGCGTCCGGATCACGCCGTTGGGCGTGGTCAGCTCCCCCGCCCTGGCGCCGGTCTGCGGGCAGACGGCAAGGACCTTGAACTCAAACATGCGCTTCCCTCCCCCAGCCGAAGAACCCGTCCGCGTTGCGCGCAATCTGGCCCGAGAGCTCCTCCAGCGGCACGCCCCGCACCATGGCCTGGGTCATCACGCTGTTCGTGCTGCTGAGCGCCGTGATGGCAGCCGGTGGGCGCCGGGCATCGGACGCCAAACATTCCTCCCAGACACAGCCAGCCGCCTGATCGGCCACAGCCGCCAGGCCTTGTGGCCGTTCCTCCTGCCCCCGTGAAGGCCGGACGCATGGCAGCACCACACCGGCGTCGATCTGAGCCGGTACGACCCGTGACCGAGCTACCGCCCATCCTCCTGACGGAAACTGACAGCAGCCCGGCGTATAGTGGCTTCACTTCAGGGAAACGCTTGGCCTTCCCCACCCCAGGAGCCCACGATGAGCCACTTCACCCTCTACACCAACCCCCGTTCCCGCGGCCGCATGGTGCGCTGGATGCTGGAAGAATGCGAAGCCACCTATGAGGTGGTGCCGGTGCCCTATGGCGAGCCGATGAAGTCGGCCGCCTACCTCGCCGTGAACCCGATGGGCAAGGTGCCGGCGCTGAAGGTGGACGACACCGTGCTGACCGAGGCGCTGGGCATCTGCACCTGGCTGGCCGAGCAGTTCCCGGAAAAGAACCTGATCCCGCCCGCGGGCCATGTGGAACGGGGCGAGTTCTACCGCTGGATGTGCTTTGCGCTGCATCTGGAATACGCCGCCATGGACCGCCGGTTCCAGCTCCTGGACAACGATCCGGAACGCCGCTTTTCCGTCGGCTATGGCGACTTCGACACCGCCTTCAACACCCTGCGGCAACACCTGAAGACGCGCGAGCATCTGGTGGGTGACCACACCACGATGCTGGACCTCTACTACGCAGGCCTGCTGATGCAGTTCATGCAGCCGCGGGGCACCGATACCGACAATCCGCGCAACCGTCCGGTACTGTCCATCGACGATCCGGTGCTGGGCCCCTACGCCAAGCGTCAGATGTCGCGCCCGGCATTTGCCCGCGCCGCGGCGCTGGACAATGAGCTGGCTGCCCGGATGGCATCGGCCTGATGAAATATCCGTGCCGCCCGCGGCCAGGGGCGGAAACATCCTGGGTCAGGCCTTCCGGAAAAGGCCCGGACGGGTGCACAGGACGGGCTCAGCCCCGCCCGTCCCTGCCCGGTTTCCCCGTGCGCCCCACCCAGACGGCCACCCCCAGCAGCAGCACGGCCGCCAGGGCGTACGGCACGGTGGGCGAAATCTCATAGAGCAGCGCACCGGCCAGCGGCCCCAGCACATTGCCAAGCCCTTGGGCCGCCCCTACCGAACCGGCCGCCGCACCCTGCTCGTGCGGCTGCACCGCATTGGCCGCCATGGCCGTGAAGGCCGGAAACACGAAGCCCATGCCCGCCGCTGCAACGAAGTAGGACAGCATGAGCGTCGGCACGCCGGTGGCCAGCAGCACCGACCCGAAGCCGATGCCGGCCGTGGTCATGCCGATGCAGATCATCCGGCCCGGTGGCAACATGACCCGCCGCACGACCATCTGCGTGATGATGAGCGCCACGCCCACGGTGGTCAGTGCCATGCCGGCCGCCTGCGCCCCTTCCCCGGGCGTCATGCCCAATCGGTCGATGGCAAAGAAGCCCACGACGATCTGACCCACGGCCACCGTGAACAGCGCCGTGAAGGCCGCCACCATCGGCCGGCGCAATCTCGGATCCAGCAGGCGCGGTGACTGTCCCGGGCGTGCGCCGACCGGCGGCGTGGCCGGCAGGAACTTCCACAACACCGCCAGTCCCAGTGCCGGCAGCAGCGCCGTCAGATAGAGCGGCGCCTCCAGCCCGAAGTGCGTGAGCTGCGCCGCCAGTGCAGGCCCCAGCACCAGACCCGCTCCATTGGCCGCGCCCAGCGATGCCATCGCGGCCACGCGCCGCTCGGGCGGCAGGTTGTCGGCGATCAGCGCCTGGCTGGCCGTGGGCGCCGCCGCATAGAAGCCGCCGATGGCGCCGCGCGTCAGCACCAGCCCGGCAAAGACCAGCCCGACACTCATCGGCACGCGCATGGCCGCCACCAGCCAGCCACTCATGGCGCAGTAGCTCACGAAGAAGCCGGCAAAGCCGGTGAGCATCACGGCCCGGCGGCCCAGGCGGTCACTGGCCCGGCCCCAGATCGGGGCCATCAGCATCCACAGCACACCACTCACCGTCACCGCCATCCCGGCCTGCCACGGTGCCAGCCCCAGTTGACGCGACAGCGAGCCGACGATGGAGACAAAGGCCATCATCGCCATGGTGCCGCACATGTAGGCAAACAGGATCGGGCGCAGCGTGAAGGCGCGACCCGATTGCCCTGCCGGAGGACCACCCGAATCGGGTGCTGGCGACGGGGTACGCTCGGAAACGGAAGATGGTGCGGCTTCTGGCATGACGAGGGGCTGGCTCGGAAGGGACGGACACTGCCCGGCCGACGGCACATCGTCCGCAGCCATGGCAGGCGCTTCGCGCATTATGAGCCCGCCCCTGAAAGCGGCCCGGCAAATCCACATCGGCAACGGAAGCAACGCCCGAAGACCTCCGTGCCGTCCGTGATTCCGGGATCGGGTGCATGCACTGCGCTTCCGGCCCGGCTCTGGTTGTCCGATCGAGCACGGTTCCGCGACGGGTGCGGCCGGGTGGTGGCCCATCAGGGCTTCCCCTAAGACCGCCGGGTGTCGCTTGCACAATTCATGCCAGCCCACTGACAATGGCGTCACATAAACATTCACATGACAGCGAGGTCCCGGTTCTCCCGGGCCTTCATGCAAGGAGACCCCCATCATGCTGCAAAGCTTCAGGAACCGGAGCGACTATCCGTTCTGGTTCGAGGTCGCACCGCTGTTGCTGACCACGGCCATCCTGATGGTGCAGTTCTTCATCTTCAAGGACTACACGCCGCACGTCCCGCTGATCATCGGCATCTGCATCACCGGGCTCTTCATGTCGCTCAAGGGCAGGAAGTGGATCGACATGGAACACAACATGTACCGGGTCATGAAGGTGGCGCTACCCACGATGGTCATCATCATGTGCGTGGGCATGGTCATTGCCAGCTGGATCGCCGCCGGCACGGTGCCCACCATCCTGGACTTCGGTCTGGGCATGCTCAGTCCACGCATCTTCCTGCCCGCCACCTGCATCCTGGCCACAGTGGTTTCGCTGGCCACCGGCACCTCGTGGGGTACCGTGGGCACCGTCGGCCTGGCCATCATGGGCATTGCCCAGGCGCTGGGCGTGCCGGAATACTGGGCAGCCGGTGCCGTGGTCTCGGGCGCCTTCTTCGGTGACAAGATGTCGCCGCTCTCGGACACCACCAACCTCACCCCGGCCGTGGCCGGCACCGACCTCTGGAGCCACATCCGGTCGATGCTCACCAACACCATCCCCGCCTATGCGCTCACGATCATCATCTACACCTGGGTGGGCATGGACTACGGCACCGGTAGCGGCATGGGCAGTCTGGAAATGCGCGAGACCATCCAGAACACGGTCCAGAGCAACTTCCAGCTGGGCTGGGTCACGCTCATCCCGCCGGTCGTGGTCATTTACATGGGCTTTCGCAAATACTCGGTGATGGGCACGCTGTGCACCGGCATCTTCATCGGTGCGCTCATCGCAGTGTTCTACCAGGGCGTGAGCCTCGACAAGATCTCCGGCATCCTGATGAACGGCTACACCGCCACCACCGGTCAGGAGTATGTCGACAAGCTGCTCACCAAGGGCGGCATCCTCAACATGGGCTGGGTCATCACCATGATGTTCCTGTCGCTGGCCTTCGTGGGTGTACTGGAAGCCTATGGCACCTTCCACGCCATCCTGCTCAAGATCAACAAGGTCATCGCCTCGCGCTTCTCGCTGGTGCTCACCTCGGCCGGCTCGGTGCTGACCGTGGGCATGGTGGCCGGTGAGGTCTACACCTCGCTGGTGCTGCCCGGCCGCCTCATGAAGTCCAAGTACGCCGAAATGGGCTATGACCGCGCCATCCTGTCGCGCACCATCGAGGACTGGGGCACGCTGGTCTCGCCGCTCATCCCCTGGAACAACGGCGGCGCCTTCGTCACCAGCACGCTGGGCATCAGCACCTTCATCTACGCCCCGTTTGCCCTGTTCTGCTGGCTCTCGCCGCTCATCGGGCTGATCTATGCCGCCCTGGGCTGGTTCACCCCGCTCGATCCGAAAGGTCCGCAGAAGATCGAGGAAGAGGAGATGGAAGACATCGCCGACGAGGTGGAAGACTACATGGTCTGAACGAACAATGCCGGACCCGTCTTGCGACAGGTCCGGCATCGATCAGGATTCATGCAGGCGGGATCTCCCGCCCCACGGTACGCCCCGCTTCATCGGGGCGTACTTGCATCCACCTGCCAGTCCCTCAGTTCTTCTCGTTGAAGGTCGGCACGTAGAACACGCGACCATAACGGCGCCAGCTGCCGGACTCCCCGAAGCTGGAGCGGGTGCTGTAGCCCAGATACCAGCCGTCACGCATGCGGTAGAACTCGTTGACCGCCTGGGCGCCACGCTGCGGGTAGCGCAGCACATGGAAGACGACGTGCTCGCGCGTCCAGCCGTTGCCCAGCCAGGGGTTGATGCTGAACAGGTAGCGGGCCGTGCCGTCCGCACCGCGGGCCAGGTAGCGATACACCGGCACGGTGTTGCGCTGCGGCTTGGCGTAGGCGTAGAAGGCCAGCTCCTGACGGGTCCATTCACCGCTCACCGACGCATCGGCGCTGTACACATAGCGCAGATCGCCGTCACCGCCGGGGGCGACGTAGCGATACACACGCACCAGGTTGGCGGCTGCCAGCGCGGCATCCCGTTCGGCCTGGGCATCACGCAGCGTCACCTGCACGCGGGCCGAGACAGCCGAGGTGTTGCCGGCGCCATCCACCGCTTCCACCGTGTAGCTGTAGTCGCCGGGTTTCAGGTCGCGGTCGATGAGGCTCTCGGTCTGCAGCAGGTTGGGCGTGATGTCCATGCCGTCGCGGCGGACGCGGTAGCCGGCCAGACCCGAGCCACCCGCATCGCTGGACTTGCCCCAGGAAAGCTGCACGGCATCGTTGCCCTGGGCCTGGGCGTGCACGCCACCCGGCACGGAAGGCGCCTCGGTGTCACGCGGTGCTTCCGGCTCCTTCTGGGCGCGGCTGCTGGGCACGTGGAAGATGTGACCGGCAAACTCCCAGCCACTGCCTGCGCTGTTGCCGGCCGTGGCGTAGTTCAGGTACCAGCCACCTTGCACCTTCTTGTACTCGTCCACGCCCGTGCGGCCTTCGCCTGGCTGGTTGTAGGCGTAGAAGGCGATGCCTTCACGCAGCCAGCCCGCCGAGCGCAGCGAACCGTCGGTGGTGTACTTGTAGCGCTTCTTGCCGCCCGTGGTGGCCGAGTAGCGGTACACCGGCACCGTGTTGTTCTTCTGGCTGGCGTAGGCCAGGAAGGCCTCGCCCTGGCGAACCCACTCGCCACCCAGGGCCGGGTCCGGGCTGTAGCGGTAGCGCAGGCTGGTGCCGTCATTGGCCGCATAGCGGTAGATGGGCACCACGTCCGGGTCGACCGTGGCCTGGCCAGCCACGTTCACGCGCACCATCTTCGAGATGGAGGGCGTGCCGGCCTCGTTCAGGATGAACACCATGTAGTAGCCGGGGGGCGTGTCGTTCACGTTGGACGGCAGCTTGGCCACCAGGCGGTTGCCTTCGCGGCGGAACGACAGCTCGATGAAGCGCTGGTTCATGTTGAACGAGTGCGTGACCGAGCCGGTGGCCACCATCGTCACGCGACGGATGGTGTCGGCCTGGGCGGATTCCAGCACCATGCTGCCGCCGGGCTGCACCACCATCGGGGCCTTGTCCAGCGTGGGGCGCTGGGCCGGCGTGCCGTCGGCGTTGTACAGATAGGCCGGGTAGTAGACCTCGGCGTTGAGGTTGCTCTCCGGACCGTAGGCACCGCCACCACCGGTGAACAGCGAGCCGTCAGGCAGCAGCGTGGCGGTGGAGTGGTAGAGGCGCATGCGCTTCTGCGACGGGCCGCGCGTCCACACACCGGTCTTCGGGTTCCAGAATTCCAGGTGGTAGATGGGATTGCGCGCCGTGGCCTTGTGGAAGTCGAAGTACTCGGCGCCCCCGCTGATGGCCACGGTGCCGTCCGCCAGCACGGTGCTGTTGTGCCACATGCGGGTGTTGCTCATCGTGCCGGCATCGGTCACCACGGGCTTCTCGCCGCGGATGTCGATGATGGCGGCACGGTTGCCCAGCGCCTCGGTCAGCAGGATGCGGCCCGGCTCGAACATGACGGCCGAACCTTCCCAGTCGGACTTGTAGTTCAGCGTGCCCAGGTCGGTGCGGGTGCCGTTGCCGTCCAGCTTCATCCGGTACATCTGGGACTTGGAGAAGCCGAAGATGTTGCCGTCGGGGGCCACCCAGTTGCGCGGATAGTCCTCGCGCAGGTCGGAGGTGGTGATGCCGGACAGCAGGAAGTTGCTGCCGTCGTTGCGACGGATCTCGGGGTGGTCGTTGCCGCCCTTGCCGCCCTGCACGAAGACTTCGCCGTTGGGCAGCGTGGTGGCGGTGGCGTACCAGCGCTTGCGCTGCATCTTGGCCGCGGCCTCGATGGTGTTGCTGCCCGGGCGGAAGATGGTCGTGTCGTTGATGGGCTGGTTGATGCTGCGGCCGCGGGCATCGCTGTAGATGTCGCCACCGGCGATGAACACGTCGCCCGTCAGCGGCAGCACGACCTGGGCCGAGCAGAAGATGTCGGTCTGGGTGGTGTTGGGCAGCGTGAGGTGGGAGGCGTCGTCACCGCCCAGCGTCGGATCCCAGACGTCGTAGTAGAACTTGGCGCCCTGCTCGCCCCGGTCGGTCGAGCCATAGGTCATCACGCGGCCATCGGGCAGCACCACGACATGGATAGGGATGAAGGCCCACTTCATCTGGCCACCCCAGGCACCTTCGGTGGCAGCCTTGGCAGCCACGGGCAGGGCCTTGCGGGCCACGACCGAGTCGTTCACGTCGGCCGCTTCATCGGCCACCGGGAGGGTGCCGACGTTCTGCTCGGCGCTGAAGTCGATACCCTCGTTGGGCACGGCTGGCCGGGCATCCTGGGGGCCGTCGACCTCCAGCGAGGCATGCGCCTGCGAGCCGGCCAGACCGCGGCCGGCATCAATCGCGCCGCCGGACGAGGCGGAAGCGCCCGCATCGCTGCCGCCTCCGCCGCAGGCGGCCAGGGTCAGCAACGCAGTCACGGAAGCAATGGCCAGCGCCTTGCGGCGCAGGTGGTCGGGCACGGCAACGGACGGGAAGGAGCGGATCACGACGGTTTCCTGTGGTTTGAAGGGGCCGGCAAGCGGCCCGTATCGGAAACTCGCATCCTAGGGTATGGCCCCGATTCACGCCGTGCGATGCTTCACACTGGGCCTCCATCTAGTGGTCCGGACGGTTGCGCGCGCACGATCGCCCAGGTTTTTTTTAGAATATTTGACAGAGTCGGGGTTCTTATACCGTTCAGAACCGACAGACGGTCGGTTTGTTCGTAGAATCCGGGCTGACGACTGAATACTTAACACAGCAACCATAGGAACGAGATGGTCAGAATCAAGCGTGGCCTGGACATCCCCATCACGGGTGCACCCGAGCAGCGGATCGAGGCTGCCCGCGCGGTGCACCACGTGGCGGTGATCGGTTTCGACTATCACGGCCTGAAGCCGACAATGGCGGTGCAGGTGGGGGACCGGGTACAGAAGGGCCAGCCGCTCTTCTCCGACAAGAAGAACCCCGGCGTGCAGGTCACGGCACCGGCCAGCGGCACGATCAGCGCCATCAACCGCGGCGAGCGGCGGGTGCTGCAGTCGGTCGTGATCGAGGTGGGTGACGAATCGGCACCGGACGCCGCCCTGCGCTTTGCCCACTGTAGCCCCGACAAGCTGGCGTCGCTGTCCGGCGAGGCCGTGCGCGAGAACCTGCAGCGCTCGGGGCTCTGGACGGCGCTGCGCACGCGGCCGTTCAGCAAGATCCCGGCCGTGGATGCCACGCCGGCCCACATCTTCGTCACCGCCATCGACACCCATCCGCTGGCGGCCGATCCCGTCACGATCATCGCCGAACGGGCCGATGACTTCCGCCATGGCCTGGCGGTGCTCACGCGGCTGGCGCCGGTGTTCCTGTGCCGGGCGCCCGGCTCTGCCCTGCCCGGCGAGGACGTGAAGGGCGTGACGACCGAGACCTTCGAGGGGCCTCACCCGGCAGGTCTGGCCGGCACGCACATCCATTTCCTGTATCCGGTCGATGCCACGCGCACGGTCTGGACCATCAACTATCAGGACGTCATCGCCATCGGCCACCTGTTCACCACGGGTGAACTGGACACCACCCGCGTGATCGCCCTGGGCGGCCCGGTGGTGAAGAAGCCGCGGCTGCTGCGCACCCGACTGGGCGCCAGCCTGGACGAGCTGGTGGCCAACGAGCTGGAACCGGGCGAGAACCGCGTGGTTTCCGGCTCGCTGCTGGGCGGCCGCACGGCGCGCGGCGCCTGCGCCTTCCTGGGTCGCTACGACCTGCAGGTGAGCTGCCTGCGTGAAGGCACCGAGCGGCAGATGTTCCACTTCCTGCGGCCGGGCTTCGACAAGCATTCGGTCAGCGGTGCCTTCGTCTGGAAGCTGTTCGGCCGCAAGCCGCTGGCCATGACCACCACGACCAACGGCAGCCCCCGGGCCATGGTGCCCACCGGCACCTACGAGGCGGTGATGCCGCTGGACATCCTGCCCACGCAGCTGCTGCGCTCGCTCATCGTGGGCGACACCGAGATGGCCCAGAAGCTGGGGTGCCTGGAGCTGGACGAGGAAGACCTCGCGCTCTGCACCTACGCCTGTGCCGGCAAGTACGAGTATGGCCCGATTCTGCGGGACAACCTCACCCGCATCGAGAAGGAGGGCTGACCCATGGGACTGAGAGCATTGCTTGACCGGATCGAGCCGCTGGTGCACAAGGGCGGCCGCTTCGAGAAGCTGTATCCGCTGTACGAGGCTGCCGACACCTTCCTGTACCGTCCCAGGCTGCTCACCCGCACCACGGCCCACGTCCGCGACAGCCTCGACCTGAAGCGGATCATGATCCTGGTGTGGCTGTGCACCTTCCCGGCCATGTTCTTCGGCATGTGGAACGTGGGCCATCAGGCCAACCTGGTCTTTGCCCAGCAGCCCGAGCTGCTGGCCGCGCAGACCGGCTGGCACATCGAGATCGTGCGCATGCTGGCGGGCTTCGACCCGAACAGCTTCTACGACAACTTCGTCCAGGGGGCGGTGTACTTCCTGCCCATCTACGCCGTCACCTTCGCGGTCGGCGGCTTCTGGGAGGGGCTCTTTGCCACCATCCGCCGCCACGAGATCAACGAGGGCTTCTTCGTCACCTCGGTGCTGTTCGCGCTCACGCTGCCCCCCACCATCCCGTTGTGGCAGGTGGCGCTGGGCATCAGCTTCGGCGTCGTGCTGGGCAAGGAGGTGTTCGGCGGTACCGGCAAGAACTTCATCAACCCGGCACTGGCGGGCCGCGCCTTCCTCTTCTTCGCCTATCCGGCGTCCCTGTCCGGTGAATCCGTCTGGAACGTCGTGGACGGCTATGCCGGCGCGACGGCACTGAGCCAGGCCGCAAGCAGCGGGGTCGGCGCCCTGGCGCAGAACGGCCTGAGCTGGACCGACGCCTTCCTCGGCTTCATGCCGGGCTCGATCGGCGAGACCAGCACGCTGGCCATCCTGCTGGGCGGCAGCGTCCTGCTGCTGGCCCGGATCGCCGCCTGGCGCATCGTCGCCGGCGTGATGATCGGCATGGTGGCACTGTCCACCCTCTTCAACCTGTTTGCTGCCGGCTCGACCAACCCGATGCTGGCCATGCCCTGGTACTGGCACCTGGTGTTGGGCGGTTTCGCCTTCGGCATGATGTTCATGGCCACCGACCCCGTGTCGGCTTCCATGACCAACGCCGGCAAGTGGGCCTTCGGCATCGTGATCGGGGTGATGGTGGTGATGATCCGCGTGATCAACCCCGCCTATCCCGAGGGCATGATGCTGGCCATCCTGTTCGGCAACCTGTGTGCGCCCCTGATCGACTACTTCGTGATCCAGGCCAACATCAAGCGGAGGGCCAAGCGCCGTGTCTAAACAGCAAGAATCCATCGGCCGGACACTGCTGGTGGCCTTCGTCATGTGCCTGGTGTGCTCGGTGATCGTGGCCAGCGCGGCCGTGATGCTCAAGCCCGTGCAGCTCACCAACAGCCTGCTCGACAAGCAGCGCAACATCCTCGTCATCGCCGGCCTGATCCAGCCGGAAGCCAGCGCGCAGGAAGTTCAGCGCGTCTTCCGCGAGCGGATCCAGCCGCGTCTGGTGGACCTGAACAGCGGCCGCTTCGTCGAGGACGGCAAGCCCGAGACCTTCGACCCCCTGCAGGCGGCCAAGGATCCGGCCCAGTCGTCGGCCCTGTCCGGCGAGGACGACATCGCCTCGATCCGTCGGCGCGAGCACCGCACCGTGGTCTACCAGGTCGAGGGCCCGCAGAAGCAGCTGGAGACCCTGATCCTGCCGATCCGCGGCTATGGACTCTGGTCCACGCTGCACGGCTTCATCGCCCTGAAGAACGATCTGAACACGGTCGTGGGCCTGGGCTTCTACCAGCACGCCGAGACCCCGGGTCTGGGCGGCGAGGTGGACAACCCCCGCTGGAAGGCGCTGTGGCCGGGCAAGAAAGTCTTCAGCGACGACGGCAGCAAGGCTGACATCAGGATCATCAAGGGCTCGGTCGATCCGTCCAGCCCGCAGGCCGCCCATCAGGTCGACGGACTGGCCGGTGCCACGCTCACCAGCAAGGGCGTGGACAACCTGCTGCACTTCTGGCTGGGCCCCAAGGGCTTCGGGCCGTTCATCGCGAACCTGCGTGAGGGCGCACAGGGTTCATCGCAGGCATCGACGGGAGGACGCTGAGCATGGCTGACAAACCCACCATCCGCGAGGTTCTCCTCGACCCGATCATCAAGAACAACCCGATCGGGCTGCAGATCCTCGGCATCTGTTCGGCACTGGCCGTCACCTCCAACCTGAAGACCGCGCTGGTGATGTCGATCGCGCTGACACTCGTCACCGCCTTCTCCAGCATGTTCATCTCGATGGTGCGTACGCAGATTCCGGGCTCGATCCGGATGATCGTGCAGATGGTCATCATCGCGTCGCTGGTCATCATCGTCGACCAGCTGCTCAAGGCCTACGCCTTCTCGCTGTCCAAGCAGCTGTCGGTGTTCGTCGGCCTGATCATCACCAACTGCATCGTGATGGGTCGTGCCGAGGCCTTTGCCATGGCCAACCCGCCCGTGCTCTCCTTCATGGACGGCATCGGCAACGGCCTGGGCTACAGCACCATGCTGATGCTTTTGGGCACCATCCGCGAGCTGCTGGGCGCCGGCAAGCTGTTCGGCATCACCATCCTGCCGGTGGTCAACGACGGCGGCTGGTATGTGCCCAACGGCCTGCTGCTGCTGCCGCCGTCGGCCTTCTTCCTGATCGGCATGATCATCTGGGCCCTGCGTACCTGGAAGAAGGAGCAGTGCGAGACGCCGGCCTTCCGGCTGGCCCCGCACACGCGCGAGGAGGAGTACTGAGCATGGACATCCAGCTGACCCGGACGTCCGGGATGACTGACTACGAGGGACAACGCAGATGACCGCGCACTATCTGAGTCTTTTCTTCCGCTCCGTGTTCATCGAGAACATGGCGCTGGCCTTCTTCCTGGGGATGTGCACCTTCATCGCCATCTCGAAGAAGGTGCAGACGGCCATCGGCCTCGGCGTGGCGGTGGTGGTGGTGCAGGCCATCACGGTGCCGGCCAACAACCTGCTGTTCACCTGGCTGCTCAAGCCCGGTGCACTGGCCTGGGCCGGGCTGCCCGACGTGGATCTGAGCTTCCTGGGGCTGCTGTCGTACATCGGCGTGATCGCCGCCATCGTGCAGATCCTGGAGATGCTGCTGGACAAGTACGTGCCCAGCCTCTACAACGCGCTGGGCGTGTTCCTGCCGCTGATCACCGTCAACTGCGCCATCATGGGTGGCACGCTGTTCATGGTCGAGCGTGACTACACCTTCGCCGAGAGCGCCGTCTACGGTGTGGGCTCAGGCCTGTCGTGGGGTCTGGCCATCGTGCTGCTGGCCGGCATCCGCGAGAAGCTCAAGTACAGCGACGTGCCCGACGGCCTGCAGGGCCTGGGCATCACCTTCATCACCATCGGCCTGATGGCGCTGGCCTTCATGTCGTTCTCGGGGGTCCAGCTGTGATGCCTGACGCAACCCTCACCAAGCCTGCAGGAGGAAGCCTTTCATGAATTCGGAAATCCTGCTCGGGGTCGGCATGTTCACGGTGATCGTGCTGTCGCTGGTGGTGCTGATCCTGGTGGCGCGCTCGTGGCTGGTCTCCAGCGGCGACGTCACCATCGAGATCAACGGCGAGCGCAAGATCACGGTGCCTGCCGGCGGCAAGCTGCTGCAGACCCTGGCCGGTCAGAACATCTTCCTGTCCTCGGCCTGCGGCGGCGGCGGCTCGTGCGCCCAGTGCAAGTGCATCGTCGAATCCGGTGGCGGCGAGATGCTGCCCACCGAAGAAGCCCACTTCACGCGGCGTGATGCGTCCGAAGGCTGGCGGCTGTCGTGCCAGACCCCGGTCAAGCAGGACATGAAGATCCGCGTGCCCGAAGAAGTGTTCGGCGTGCGCAAGTGGGAATGCACGGTCGAGTCCAACTTCAACGTCGCCACCTTCATCAAGGAGCTGACGCTGCGCCTGCCCGAGGGCGAGAGCGTGGACTTCCGCGCCGGCGGCTACGTGCAGCTGGAATGCCCGCCGCACGAAGTGGCCTACAAGGACTTCCACATCCAGGACGAGTTCCGTGCCGACTGGGACAAGTTCAACCTGTGGCGCTTTGTCTCCCGGGTGAACGAGCCGGTCGTCCGGGCCTATTCCATGGCCAACTACCCCGGCGAGAAAGGCATCGTCAAGTTCAACATCCGGGTGGCCTCGCCCCCGCCCAAGGGCGGCGACAACATTCCGCCGGGCAAGATGTCCTCGTGGGTGTTCAATCTGAAGCCGGGCGACAAGGTCACGGTGTATGGTCCGTTCGGCGAGTTCTTCGCCAAGGAAACCGACAACGAGATGGTGTTCATCGGCGGCGGTGCCGGCATGGCGCCCATGCGCTCGCACATCTTCGACCAGCTCAAGCGCCTGAAGTCCAAGCGCAAGATCAGCTTCTGGTACGGTGCGCGCTCGCTGCGCGAGGCCTTCTATGTGGATGAGTTCGACCAGCTGGCCAAGGAGAACCCCAACTTCACCTGGACGCTGGCGCTCTCCGATCCGCTGCCCGAGGACAACTGGACGGGGCCGACCGGCTTCATCCACAACGTCCTGTACGAGAACTATCTGAAGGACCATCCGGCGCCGGAAGACTGCGAGTTCTACATGTGCGGTCCCCCGGTGATGAACGCCGCCGTCATCAAGATGCTGACCGACCTGGGCGTCGAGCGCGACAGCATCTTCCTGGACGATTTCGGGGGCTGAGCCGTGCCCGGCAAGGCAGGCAAAGGGGGCGGTGTGCGCCGTCTGGTTCGCTCTGTGGTCAGCGGCCTCTCCGCCGCCCCCGCCGCCCCCAAATCCCGGCTGCTGGCTCTGGCAGCCGCCCTGCCCCTGCTGGCGGCCTGCCAGCCTGATGTCGTCCAGCTGTCCGGCCCCACGATGGGCAGCAGCTATCACATCAGCTATGTGCGTGCCAGCGGCACGCCCGAACCCGAAGCCATCCAGGCCGAGATCCGGCATCAGCTCGACCAGCTTGATACCGCCGTCTCCACCTATCGCAACGATTCCGACCTGGCGCGCTTCAATGCCGCCCCGGCGGGCACCTGCCAGCCGATGCCCCCCATGGCGCTGGAGCTGGCCCGCAGTGCCAAGCAGCTGGCTGCCGACAGCGAGGGGGCTTACGACGTGACCCTGCTGCCCGTGCTGGACGCCTGGAAGTTCGGGCCCAAGGCAGCACGCGAAAAAGCCCAGCAAAAGGCGACTGGAGCCAGCGACGCTCCTGCTGCCGGCAGCGACAAACCCCTGACGGTGGACCAGCTGATGGCGCAATCCGGCGCGCCGAAGCAGCCTTCGCCGCCCCCTGCACGCCCTTCCCTGGACGCCGACACGCTGGCCAGCCTGCGCGCCCACACCGGCATGGGGCACCTGAAGATCATCGGTGACCGGCTGTGCAAGGACGCTCCCATCACCGTCGAATTCAACAGCATCGCCGCCGGCTACATCATCGACCGGCTGGCCGAGCGCTTTGCAAACCAGGGCATCCACGACTACCTGATCGAGGTCACGGGCGAGATCCGTGCCGCCGGCGAGAAACCGGGCGGCCATCCCTGGCTGATCGCCATCGAGGCCCCGCTCGACCATGACCGCAAGGCGCAGCGCCTGATCCAGCTGAAGGATGAGGCCATCTCCACCTCGGGCGACTATCGCAACTACCGCGAGGAAAACGGCCGACGCTATTCGCACCTGATCGATCCGCGCACGCTTTCCCCCATCGAGCACACGCTGGCGGCTGCCACGGTCGTCACCCCCGAAGCCATGCGGGCCGACGGCCTGTCCACCCTGCTGATGGTGCTGGGGCCCGAACACGGCTACGACTATGCCGTGCGCCACCAGCTGGCGGCGCTGCTGGTCAGCCGCACGCCCCAGGGCTTTCAGACGCGCACCACGCCGGCCTTTGATGCCCGCTTTCCGGCACCCACTGCACCCTGACGCCACATCCGTGCGCTGCTGAGGCGGCGCCACAGGCACAAGGTGCCGTCATGGTTCAATACTGATCGAGGCCCATGGACGGGCCGATGGAGATTCCGATGATTGTCTGGCTTCTGGTTTTTGTCGTGATGCTGCTGGTCGTGGCCGGCATGGCCGTGGGCGTGATGGCCGGCCGCAAGCCCATCGCCGGCTCCTGCGGCGGCATTGCCAACCTGGGTATCGAGAAATCGTGCGGCATCTGCGGCAACGACTTCACCAAGTGCACCAGCAATCAGCCGGCGGATGACGCTGGCGCCAAGGCCCGCCCGGCCGCCAGCAACACTGCCCCGGCGGACGATCTGGTCCGCCAGGAATCCCTGTAAGCGCCAGGCAGTCCGACCGGCCTCCTGCCATCACCTGCCGGGCTCCCGGCCGGCCCCTTTCACCTTTACCGGCAGGAACGATCCGTCCACTGCTGCCGCACCAGCTCACCTTCGCGGCACTTGAACTGGCGGCCAGCCGATGCGGCCACCCAGCCCGCACCACGCCGCACGAACTCGATGCGGATGCGCTGCGACGCGATGCTGTCGTCGGGCAGATTGGCCATCGTCACCAGATAGACCGCGCTCGTGACCGGACCGTCCGCGTAGATGAAGCTCTCGCGCCGGCTCTGGTTGACCGGCAGCGCAGCCAGCGTGCTGGCCTGCACCGGGAAGAGCGTCTCGAAAACCTGCTTGCCGCACATCTCGATGGGCTGCTCGCAGGGCTTGCCCAGCTGTGCAGCGTTCTCGGTGGACAGCGCCATCGGCGCAAAGCCATCGGCCGTGCGCACGGTGGCCGGCAGCGTGGCCGGCACCCGCGTGCCGTGGTTGCTGCCCGCCGCCTCGATCACGGCCGTCTGCCAGCCGCGCCGGGCATCCGGGTCGCTGGAGGCCTTGCCACTTCCCTGGGCTGAACCGGCCTGAGCGGCCGCCTGCCCCTCCTTGCCCGTCCGCTGTCCGGCACCGTCGCCTGCAGGCTCCTGGTCAGCGGCCCCGGCGCCCCGGGCATCCGTCCGGTGGTCGATCATGGCCGGCCCGGTCTGCGCCTGGTCCGCGCCTTCCTGATCGGACGATGCAGCGCCGGCGTCCACCACGCCCGGCGCGGAACCGGCCGTGGCCCGTGCCAGCGATGCTTCGGCCGCGTGCATCTGTTTCAGCTGATCGGCCGAGATCGACGGATTGGCCGCCACGATGTCGGCCGCCGCATGGGCCGACTGGGCTCCCTTGCGATCTGCATGGCCTGCTGCGTTGCCCTGGACAGATCCGGAGACCGACGCGCCAGACCGGTTCGAACCCGTCTGCGACGCGCCCTGACCTGCCGCGCCTTTCTGGCGCTCACGGGCGGCCACCAGGGCATCTTCCTCGGACAGGCCCCGGTTGGCGATGGCTTCATCACGGCGCAGCGCATCCAGATCGGCCGCACGATCCGAAGTCCCGGCCTTGCGGGCGGCCTCGGCCTGCTCGGCGGCATGGCGCTGGCTTTCTGCCTCGGCAGCCCGCTGCTTCTGGTCATAGGCGGCCGTCACGGCCTCATCCTGCTCGATGGCATCCTGACGCGGGCGCCAGCGGGCATCCAGCGCGGGCACGGCTTCCTGTTCGTTGGGGCTGATGGTCTCGACAGGCGTGGCCGAGCGCACCCCAGCATCCGAGCGGTCGGAGCGCAGTACCCGCACGGCCGGATCCTGACCGTCGGTAGTCCGGGCGGTGTCCTGCCCCGGAACCGGCTGAGTGGCAGAGGCACGAGCGCTCACGATGCGGTTCGGTGCATCCTGCCCTGCCCCGGAAGCCGCCGGCGCGGCCGCGAGCGCTGCAGCACCTGCCGCGCCGGCCTGCGTTGCCGCACTGGCCGCAGCGGACTGAGTCCGGCCTGCTGCGCTACCTGCCTGGGCCTGGGCCGCCCCCTTGCTGTCGGCCTTGCGCCGGGCAAGCTGGCTGGCCAAGCCGCAGGCCTCCTTCTGCCAGCTGCCACCCTGGCAACGATACTGAATGCCCACCTGAACCAGCTGGAAGCCCTCGGCCGTCTTCCTGAAGGCCAGGCGGCGACGCCAGCCTGCGTGGGCATTGCGGTTCTCCGGCACCGCCGTCTCCAGGAAGATGGCCACGCCGCTGTCAAACAGGAACTCTTCCTCGACGAAGCGATAGGCCGACTTGGGCGCACTGCCCGCCGGCATGCCCAGCTTGCCCGCCACCCGCCGGCCGCAGGTCTTGACCTTGCTGCTCTGACAGACGATCGGCCCCTGACTCACGCTCTGTGCCGCGAAATCGGTCGGCCGGGCGATATCGGTACGTGCAGTGGCAGCCTGTGCGCCCCAGGCGCACGTCAGGGCAAGGGTCAGCAGCGACAGTCGGAAGGCAGGGAAATTCATGGACACCGGGTTGAACAGAACAGGCAGCGACCCACACGGGGCCGCCACAGTAAAGGAAGGAATTCACACGATGATGGAAGTCTTGCAGCCCCCATCCGAATGCGCAAGCGCCGCTCCGGGCCCTGTACCGGGAAAGGGCCCGAAAAGTGGCCGGCGATGCGATCTTTAAAGCTTTCAGCCGTCTTTCAGGGCCTGAGCGCCCAGCTGCACCCATTCCAGCGCCAGCTCGCGCTCGGCAATGAAGGCGTTGTACAGCGTGTCTTCGCACAGGATGCCGCGCGGCATGTCTTCGGGCAGCCGGCCGGCCTCATCGGCTTCATAGTCGCGGCGCCATTCACCATTGAAATAGTAGTGGTGCAGCTCCTGCAGCCGGGCATGGGCCGTCCGCCATTCCCGCTGGGCCGCCTCCATGCGCGGCAGGACCTCGGCCCATTCCTCATAGAGCGCTTCCAGCCGGCGGATGCGTGCCAGATCTTCCGGGGGCAGCAAGGACGTGTCACCAGCCTGGGCATCCGCCTTTGCCTGCACAGGGGCAGGCTCACCGACGGCTGCATCGGCTGCGGCAACCGCAGAGGCATCGGCAGCCGGGTTGCCCCCTGCGTCGACGGCCGTATCGGCAGGCGCTTCTTCAAGGATATCGGCATGGACGAGGCCCGACAGGCCAGCATCAGGGAGACCGCTTTTCATAAGACTTCAACGCGTTTCACAATATGAAGAGGAGACCGGCAGCCGACGGTGCCCTCAAGGCCTGCACCCACGGCACATGCCCGGACGGACAGACGGTCCGCCCATCCGGCCCGGGGCAAACTGCCAGCGTGCCAGTGTATGCGCACCGTCCGGGCCAACGGCCTCCGGAGCCCGTTGGCACCGATGGCAACATCGTGCAATTATAGGCGAACGCATCGCAACCCGACGCGAAATCACGTCAACATTCCGAAAAACGAACACCACCCCAACGCCATGACAACATCGGGCCACAACGCGCCCATGCCCTGCTCATGCCGCCCGACCGGGGTGCCGCGCACCCGATGGCCCGGCCTGCCGGAACGGTGCCCGGCCCCGCCGTGACGTGCGGGACGGGCGGGTATACTGCCAGCAAAGTATTATCGCCCCATAAGACCTGAACGATCCCGTTCTCAGAACTGATTCGTCAATTCCACGGAGACTCCCATGACCCATCGTGTCGAAAGATTCGGCCTGCAGGTGTCCGCCCCCCTTCATGACCTGATCGAGGAGGCTCTGCCCGGCACCGGCGTCAGCGCCGACGCCTTCTGGCAAGGACTGTCCAGCCTCATCCACGACCTGGGCCCCAAGAACCGCGCCCTGCTGGCCAAGCGTGACGATATCCAGAAGAAGCTCGACGACTGGTACCGCGCCCATCCCGGTCCCATCCAAGACATGGCCGCCTACAAGGCCTTCCTGACCGAGATCGGCTATCTGGTGCCCGAAGGCCCCGACTTTGCCATCGACACCCCCAACGTCGATGACGCCATCGCCAAGGTGCCCGGCCCGCAGCTGGTCGTGCCCGTCATGAACGCCCGCTACGCGCTCAACGCCGCCAACGCCCGCTGGGGCAGCCTGTATGACGCCCTGTACGGCACCGACGCCATCGGCAGCCTGCCCAAGGGCGGCGGCTACGACCCGGCTCGCGGCGAGCAGGTCATCGCCTGGGCCAAGCGCTTCCTGGACGAAGTGGCCCCGCTGGCCAAGGGCAGCCACAAGGACGTCACCGCCTACCAGGTGGTCGACGGCAAGCTGGTGGCCCAGACCGCCCAGGGAGCCACGGGCCTGAAGGATCCCTCCCTCTTCGTGGGCTACCAGGGGGACGCCGGTTCGCCTTCTTCCGTGCTGCTGCGCCAGAACCAGCTGCATATCGACCTGCGCATCGACCGCAACAACCCCATCGGCAAGGCCGACCCGGCCGGCGTGGCCGACGTGGTGATGGAAGCGGCCGTCTCCACCATCATGGACTGCGAGGACTCCATCGCGGCCGTCGACGGTGAGGACAAGGCCGATGTCTACCGCAACTGGCTGGGCCTGATGAAGGGCGACCTCACCGAGGAAGTCAGCAAGGGCGGCAAGACCTTCACCCGCCGCCTGAACCCCGATCGCGTCTACACCACGCCCGACGGCAAGGGTGAACTGTCGCTGCAGGGCCGCTCGCTCATGCTGGTGCGCAACGTCGGGCACCTCATGACCAGCCCCGCCATCCTGGACAAGGAAGGCCGGGAAGCGCCCGAAGGCATGATCGACGCCATGTGCACGGTGCTCATCGCCATGCACGACCTGAAGAAGACCGGTGGCGCCCGCAACTCCGCCAAAGGCTCCATCTACATCGTCAAGCCCAAGATGCACGGGCCCGAGGAAGTGGCCTTCGCCAACGAGATCTTCAACCATGTCGAAAAGGTGCTGGGCCTGCCGGCCAACACCGTCAAGCTCGGCATCATGGACGAAGAGCGCCGCACCACCGTCAACCTGAAGGAAGCCATCCGCGCTGCGCGCTCGCGCATCGCCTTCATCAACACGGGCTTCCTCGACCGGACCGGCGACGAGATCCACACCTCGATGGAAGCCGGCCCGATGGTGCGCAAGGGCGACATGAAGACCCAGCCGTGGATCCTCGCCTACGAAGACAACAACGTCGACGTGGGCCTGGCCTGCGGCCTGTCCGGCATCGCCCAGATCGGCAAGGGCATGTGGGCCATGCCTGACCTGATGAAGGCCATGCTGGAGCAGAAGATCGGCCATCCCAAGGCCGGTGCCAACTGCGCCTGGGTGCCCAGCCCCACCGCCGCCACCCTGCACGCCACCCACTACCACCAGGTCGACGTGCTGGCCCGCCAGGCCGAGATCGCCAAGGGCGGCAAGCGCGCCAAGCTGGAAGACATCCTCACCATCCCCGTCGCCGCCAAGGCCGACTGGTCCGAGGCCGACAAGCAGGCCGAGCTGGACAACAACGCCCAGGGCATCCTCGGGTATGCGGTCCGCTGGGTGGATCAGGGTGTGGGCTGCTCCAAGGTGCCCGACATCAACGACGTGGCCCTGATGGAAGACCGCGCCACCTGCCGCATCTCCTCGCAGCACATGGCCAACTGGCTGCGTCATGGCGTCGTCACCCGCCAGCAGGTCGAAGAGACCTTCAAGCGCATGGCCGCCGTGGTGGACAAGCAGAACGCTGGCGATCCGGCCTACCGCAACATGGCCCCTGCCTGCAACGACATCGCCTACCAGGCTGCCACCGACCTGGTGTTCAAGGGTTGCGAACAGCCGGCCGGCTACACCGAGCCCATCCTGCACGCACGGCGTCGGGAATTGAAGGCTTCGCTGGCCAAGTGATGGCCTGAAGAAGATCCGAGCCAGCCCCACAGGGGCTGGCCCGGACCTGGTGGGCTGGTCCGCGTCGCGCAGGTCGTCCCTTCCAGAGCTGAACAAGCCCCTTCGGGGGCTTGTTCGTTCTTGCGCGTCGCGAATGCTCAGCGCCCCTCGTCATCCCCCTGCATCAGCGCCTGATGCGCCGCATCGGCCTGGTGCAGCACGCTTTCCACCAGGCTTTCCGGGTTGGCCGGTGTCTGCACGAGCCCTTCGGTCTCGGCGATGGCACTGCCGTCGGTATCGCTGACTTCCGGCGAGGCAATGGGCTCATTGCCGGGCAGCACGTCCACGAACTCCAGCCACTTGGGCAGCTTGTACTGGGCCAGGTTATCGGCCAGATAGGCCATCAGGCGCTGCTGCATGGCCTCGTCAGGTGTCTCGTTGGGCTTGAGCACCACCAAGGCCTTGGGCCGGATCAGGCCTTCTTCTTCGGGCGCGCCGATCACGCTCACCTCGGCCACGGCGTCGTGGGCCTGCAGGGCGCTGGCGATCTCGGCCGGCGAGACGAACTGGCCGGAGATCTTGATCAGGTCATCGCAACGGCCGGCATAGTGGTAGAAACCTTCCGTGTCGCGCCAGAAGCGGTCGCCGGTCTTCACCCAGGGGCCCAGGAACACGTCACGGCTCTGCTGACGCTGGTTCCAGTAGCCCAGCGCGGCCGTGGGGCCATTGACCAGCAGCGTGCCGACATTGCCATCAGGCACGTCGACATTCTGCTCGTCCACCAGCCGGATGCGGAAGCCCGGCACCGGCTTGCCCACCGTCCCTTCGGCCGTCTCCGCCGGCGTGTTGGACAGGTAGATGTGCAGCATCTCGGTGGCACTGAAGCCATTGAGCACGGGCGTGCCCAGCCTTTCCTCGAAGCGGCGCTGCAGACTGGCCGAAAGCGAGTCGCCAGCCGAGACGCACAGGCGCAGCGACACCTCATGGTCATCGGGGCACTCGGGATCGGCCAGCAGCGCCGACAGCGCCGCAGGCACGCCGAACAGCACGGTCGGGCGTGCCCCCACCACCTTGGCCGGCGCAGCCCCCGTCAGATAATGCATGAGATCGCTCACGGTACGGCGGCCGGACTTGAGCACGGCCATGGCACCCGCCACCATGGGGAAGATGAGGGAGTTGCACAGGCCGTAGGCGCTGTAGAGGGGCGCCACCGACAGGCAGCGGTCCCGGGGGGTCAGCTCCAGCACGCCCTGCCCGAACAGCTCGCCCATCTGCACCAGGCTGGAATGGCAGTGGATGGTGGCGCGGGGATGCCCGTCAATGCCGGAGGAATAGAGCCAGAAGCAGGGCTCATCGCTGATGGTGTCGATGGTCTCGAGGTGATCGTCCTCGGCACCGGCCTCCAGGATGGCGCCGATGTCACCGCCATCGGCCAGTGGCGCTTCCGAGACCAGCAGCCGCGACAGCGTGGGAATGGAGTTGTGCAGACCATCCAGTGCCGGGTAGACCGAACGCGAGACGAAGAGCGCCTTGGCCCGCGAATCGCGCAGCATGTAGTCGTAGTCGTGCTTGGACAGTCCCGTGTTGACACAGACCGGCACGACCCCCGCCTTGATGGCCCCCAGGAAGATGGTCGGCCAGTCGATCGTGTCGGTCAGGCACAGCATGATGCGGTCTTCGCGCCCCACCCCGATGGAGTGCAGCCCACGCGCGAAGTGATCCACCCGCCGGGCCAGTTCGCCATAGGTCATGGCCACCCGCTCATCGACGAAGGCCACCTGGTCGGCACGGCCCGCCTGCAGGTTGCGCTGCAGCAGGTCGTGAGCGGCGTTGTAGTCACGCGGGATGCTGGACAGCACCACTTCGGTACTGTCTTCGGAACGCGGCGCTTCCTTGTCCATCGGGCGGTCTCCGGAACGAACGGCAGAAAGGGAAATGGTATGCCGAGTGCGGGGAAAAGTCTGGCTCAGCCCGCAGCCGCGGCCCGCTGCAGACGGTCCTGCACGGCGCGCCAGGCCGGCTCGACAGGCGGCTGCTCCACCAGAATGGCATCCACGCCCAGCGCATCCAGCTGATGCAGCGTGTCATACAGGTGGCGGGCCGCCAGGGCCGCCTCGGTGGGCTGGCAACGCCAGAAGAGCCCCGGCTGCTCCGGGGGCGGTTCCGGGCGCCAGACCGCGATGCGCCCCATGGGCAGGCCGTCGATGACCGGCGTCTGGGCGGCCGAAAGGGCTGTTGCCCGCTGCTGGAGCAGTGCGGCCAGTGCTCTCGCCGACAGCAGCCGCAGCGGCACCGACGGGGCATAGTGGGACGGCAGAGCCCCCGGCACCCGCGGCGCATCCGCTTCCCGGGTGGCCTGCGAATCCGCAGCGCGCACCGGCTGCCCCAGGCAGTCGGCCAGCGCCTGCAGGCTGATGCCACCAGGGCGCAGCAGCACGGGCGCACCGCGCGACAGGTCGACGATGGTGGATTCCACGCCCACTTCGGATGGGCCGCCATCCAGCACCAGCGGCACGGCACTGCCCAGCCCGCTGCGCACATGGGCGGCACGGCTGGGACTGATGCGTCCAAAGCGGTTGGCCGAAGGTGCAGCCAGACCGGTGATGCCCACCGGGGCCAGCGCCTGCATCAGGCGCTGAAAGACCGGATGAGACGAGACGCGCAGCGCGATGGTGTCCTGCCCCGCGCTGGCAAAGGGCGGCGCACCAGCCCGGCGCCTGAGCACCAGCGTGAGCGGCCCGGGCCAGAAGGCATCGGCCAGGCGCTGTGCTTCCGGCGTCCACTCGGCCCACTGCTGCGCCGCCTGGGCATCCGCCACATGGACGATCAGCGGATGGTCGGCCGGACGCCCCTTGATGCGGTAGATGCTGGCCACTGCCTGTTCATCGGCGGCGTTGGCCGCCAGCCCATAGACGGTCTCGGTGGGCAGGCCGATGACGCCACCGGCCTGCAACAGGGTCACTGCTTCGGCCAACGAAGCGTCGGTCATCGTGCCATCCGCCACGCCGTTCAACCTTCCACCAGCGGCTGCGCCACCTGATGACCGATGGCAGCAGTCTGTTCGCGCGCGGCGTCCAGGGTGTCGGCCACGATGTTGACGTGCCCCATCTTGCGCCCCATGCGGGCCTCATCCTTGCCGTACAGGTGCAGGTGGGCGCCCGGATGGGCCAGCACGGCAGACCAGTCCGGCTCGACGGGCTCTGCCGGCGGCGGCGCCACCGGGTACCACGCATTGCCCAGGATGTTGAGCATGATGACCGGCCGCACCTGCGCGGTACTGCCCAGCGGCAGCCCTGCCATCACGCGGGCCTGCTGCTCGAACTGGCTGCAGTCGGCCGCATCCAGCGTCCAGTGGCCGGAGTTGTGCGGGCGCGGCGCCATCTCGTTGGCCAGCAGCCGGCCGTCTTCCAGCACGAAGAACTCGATGCACAGGATGCCGCGGTACTCCAGCCGCTCGGCCAGGCTGACGGCGGCGGCACGGGCCTGCTCGGCCAGTGCCGGCGAGACGGCAGCCGGCACGGTGCTGACCGCCAGGATGCCTTGCCGGTGCTCGTTGGCAGCCAGCGGGTAGACAGCCACCTGGCCATCGGCGCCGCGCGCCAGCAGCACCGAGACCTCGGCCGCCAGCGGCACCTGCTGCTCCAGCACGCAGACCGGCGCCCGGCCGGAAGCAGCGGCCGTGAAGCGCTCGAAAGCTTCACGGGCGGCCTGCCGCGTGGCCACGCGGGCCTGGCCCTTGCCGTCATAGCCCAGCCGCGCCACCTTCAGGATGGCCGGGAACAGCGTGTCGGGCACACCGTCGATGTCTTCAAGGGTCTCGATGACCCGGTATGGCGCCACCGGCACGCCGGCCCCCGTGAAGAAGGCCTTCTCGGCCACCCGGTCCTGGGCCACGGCCACCGAGGCGCCGGTGGGCGCGACCCGGGTGAGCATGGCCAGCCGCTCCAGCGCGGCCGCCGGAACGTTCTCGAACTCGGTGGTGACCGCGTCGCAGAGGGTGCCCAGCTCCACCAGCGCGGCATCGTCCAGGTAGTCGGCACGGATGTGATGGTCGGCCACCCGGGCGGCGATGCCGTCGGCATCCGGGTCCAGCACGCAGACGCGATAGCCCAGCCGCTGGGCGGCCTGGCAGAACATCCGGCCCAGCTGGCCGCCGCCCAGCACGCCCAGCCAGCTGCCCGGGGGCAACGGCTTCCAGTCCAGCGGTGCCGGCGCAGGGATCGGCTCGTGGAACGCCAGTTTTGCGTGCCGGCCGTGGTGACGGGATGGGGTATCGGTCATCGCGGCAGCTCCATCTGGCGGGCGGCCTTGGTCTGGCTGCGACGATAGGCGTTCAGCGCCGTGGCAAGATCCGGATCCGACAGGGCCAGCTGCGCCACGGCAAACAGGGCGGCATTCACCGCCCCGGACTCGCCGATGGCGAAGGTGGCCACCGGAATGCCCCGCGGCATCTGCACGATGGACAGCAGCGAATCCTGCCCGTGCAGGTGACGGCTGGGCACCGGCACACCCAGCACCGGCACCGTGGTCTTGGCCGCCAGCATGCCCGGCAGATGGGCCGCGCCCCCTGCCCCGGCGATGATGGCCTGCAGGCCGCGCCCGGCCGCTTCCTCGGCGTAGGCGAACATGTCGTCGGGCATGCGGTGCGCCGACACCACCCGGGCCTCGTGCGGCACGCCAAACTGCTTGAGCACATGCACGGCGTGCTGCATCACGTCCCAGTCGGAACTGCTGCCCATCACCACGCCCACCACGGGCGGCATTCCGGTGAGAGTCTGCGTGACCTGCGTCTGAGTGTTCGGATTCATGGTCTCCCCGGCTTACAGCGACTGGCCGGTCAGCCGCTCATAGGCCTCGCGGTAGCGGTTGCTGGTGGCCTCGATGACGGCCAGCGGCAGCGGCGGCGGCGGCGCCTGGCGGTTCCAGGTCTTGATGGTGTCCAGATAGTCGCGCACGAACTGCTTGTCGAAGCTGGGCGGCGAGATGCCGGGGCGGTACTGGTCCACCGGCCAGAAGCGGGAGGAATCCGGCGTGAGGATCTCGTCCATCAGTACCAGCCTGCCCTCTTCATCCAGGCCGAACTCAAACTTGGTGTCGGCAATGATGATGCCGCGCGTGGCCGCGTATTCGCTGGCCTCGCGGTACAGCGTCAGGCTGGTGGCGCGGATCTGCTCGGCCAGGTCGGCGCCGATGCGGGCCACCATCTCGTCGAACGAGATGTTCTCGTCGTGCTGCCCCAGCTCGGCCTTGGCCGCCGGCGTGAAGATCGGCGCATCAAGCCGCTCGGCCTGGGCAATGCCCGGCGGCAGCGCAATGCCCGAGACACTGCCCTCGGCCAGATATTCCTTGTAGCCCGAGCCGACCAGGTAGCCGCGCACCACGGCCTCCACCAGGATGGGCTTCAGGCGCTTGACCAGCATCGAGCGGCCCTGCACCAGCGGAATCTCGTCGGGCTGCACCACCGATTCGGGCGCCTCGCCGGTGAGGTGATTGGGCACCACATGCTTGAGCTTGTCGAACCAGAACAGCGCCAGCGTGTTCAGCACACGGCCCTTGTCGGGGATCGGCTCGGCCATGATCACATCGAAAGCCGAAAGCCGGTCGGAAGTCACCATCAGCAGGCGATCCTCGCCCACCGCATAGTTGTCGCGCACCTTGCCACTGCCCAGAAGCGGCAGCGAATGCAGGCGCAGGGACGGCGCAGAACTCATGAAACGAAACTCCTTCGGGCGGATGGGGTGCCGGCCGGTGCCACGGTGCAAGGGACAGGACGGGAACAACGGACCCAAGCCTGCCCGCAGCCTTCCTGGGCCCCGGAACCGACAACTCCGAAGAATAACAGTCTGCGATCCGGTACAGTAGCCCATTGACCGAATGATCCCTGATCCAGCCCGGAATATCAGTCTTCCCATGAGCATGAACACCCATCCATTCACCGCCCGCCAACACGACAGGAACGCCATCTCCCCCTCCGCTTCAGCCGGTGTGCGCCCTTCGGCTTCAGCCCCCTCGCCGCACCGCCGGTCCGCACCCCTGGCCTGCAGCATCGCGGCCCTGTTGCTTCTGCCTGGCCTGGCCCAGGCGCAGATCAAGACCCAGCCCGATGGCCACTGGCGCCAGATCCTGGGGGCTGGCGCCTCGTTCGCCTCGGGCAACAGCAACATCAACAGCTTCAACCTGCACTACGACCTGGCCCGCCAGACCCGCCACCACACCGTGGCGCTGCGCGCCCAGGCGCTCTACAACACCAGCAACCACAAGACCAGCGCCCACAACAACACGCTGGAATTCAACGGCAAGCGCAACCTGGACGAGCGCCACTACATCTTTGCCAACACCAGCTGGTACCGCGACCGCATCGCCAACCTGTCGCACCGGCTGGCCGCTGCCGTCGGTCGGGGTTACCAGGTCACCACCACCCCCAACGACGACTGGAGCGTGTTTGCCGGTCTGGGCTACTCGGAAGACCGCTACACGGTGCCCACCATCGTGGCCGACCAGCTGCGCACCCGCTACGGCCGCGCCGAACTCACGCTGGGTACCGAGTCCCACCACCAACTCACCGACACCACCACCGCCCATCAGCGCCTGGTGTTCTACCCCGCGCTCAACCGCAATCACGACCGGCGCGCCGAGCTGCAGGCCGACCTGAGCGTGTCCATCACCCGCCAGCTGGCACTGACCGCCGCGGCCGAGCTGCGCTACAACAGCGACCCCGGCACCAACATCTACAAGATGGATCGGCGCTTCATCACCGGGGTGAGCTGGAAGCTCCTCGACTGAGGCGCGTCGGGGCCCCGTGGCGTGGCCCCCACACCCTTCCCCACCCGGCAGCCGACACCGGCCATTCGGGGCCACCTCCCTCAAGGGTCGCGCGGGCGATGCGCACAATCCGGGGCATCTGCCACCAGGGTCGCATCCGCTCATGGCCACACTCTCGCCCAGCCTCAACGCCATCCGCCAGGACACGGGTCTCTACCGGGAACTGGACGTGCTCGAACGCCTGCAGGAATCGCTGCCGGCAGGCTACGACATCTTCCACAGCGTGGCCTGGCATTCGGTGGAGAACGGCCAGGACCGCCACGGCGAGATCGACATCGTAGTGCTGGGCCCCACCGGCCACCTGCTGCTGATGGAGATCAAGTCCGGCGGCGTGCAGCTGCGCGACGGCGAACTCTTCAAGCTCTACAGCAGCCGCGAGCACGACGTGCGCCGCCAGCTGGCCGTGCAGCGCGCCGCGCTCCTGCACCGGCTCAAGGAAGCCGGCCTGCATGCCTTCGTGAGCCACTGCCTGGTGCTGCCCGATTACCGGCTGGAAACCGGCGACATCGTGGCCCTGTCGCGCGACCGGATCATCGACGCCGCCGACTTCCCCTTCCTGGGCACCCGCGTGCAGGAACTGATGCGCCATGGCGACTCGCAAAGCGACATCGAGTCGCTGCGCCGCTTCCTGTCCAACGAATTCCAGGTCTCGGTCGACCTCTCGGCCCTGGACCAGCAGCTGCAGCGCACCACCCAGCGCCTGGCCGAGGGGCTGGCCACCTGGGTACCGCGCATCCAGGCACCCAATGGCCTGATCCGCATCCAGGCCACGGCCGGCTCGGGCAAGACCCAGCTGGCGCTGCGCCTGCTCAACGATTCCGTCACCCAGGGCGGCCGGGCGCTGTACGTGTGCTTCAACCGCTCGCTGGCCGACCACATCAGCCGGCTGGCCCCGCCCGTGGCGGACGTGACCAGCTATTCCGAGCTTTGCGTGACCTACTACCGGCGCAACTACGGCGAGCCCGACTTTGCCGCCCCCGACAACTTCGACCTGCTGGCGCGCGTCTACTGCGAATCGGCCGAGGAATGGAAGCCCACCTACGACCTGATCGTCATCGACGAGGGCCAGGACTTCCAGCCCGCCTGGGTCGAGAGCCTGCTGCCGCAGCTGAAGGCCTCCGGACGGCTCTACCTGCTGGAAGACGACGCGCAGCGCCTGTATGACCGTGCCCGCTTCGATCTGGCCGATGCCGTGACGCTGACCTGCAACGACAACTTCCGCAGCCCGCGCATGGTCTGCGAAGTGATCAACGCCCTGCACCTCTCCGACCAGGCCATCACCCCGCGCAGCCCCTACGCCGGCGAGCTGCCGTCATTCCGCGTCTACGAGAACGAGAAGGGCCTGGTGCGCGAGACGGCCGAGGCCGTGCGCAACCTGCTGCATCGCGGCATCGCCATGAAGGACATCGTGGTGCTGAGCGGCCGCGACCGCTTCGCATCCACCATCCTGAACACCCGCTGGCTGGGCCCCTTCGAGACGCGCCGCTTCAGTGGCGACTACACCCCCGACGGCGACCCGATCTGGACCCACGGCGACGTGCTGGTCGAGACCATCCACCGCTTCAAGGGCCGCAGCGCCGCCGGCGTGGTGATCACCGAGCTGGACTTCGAGACGCTGACCGAACGCGAGCGCCGCGCCCTCTTCGTGGGCATGACCCGCTCGAACCTGGCCGTGGAACTGGTGCTGTCGCCCGCCGCCGAAAGCTGCCTGGCCATGCAGCTGGCTGCGTCCTGACCGACTCTTCCAGCGCATGCTGGAGGCCCTCATCGCCCGGTAGCCGGGCCTTGTGCAGGCTGCCCGATCCGGGGCCAGAGACGATCGCTTTCAGCGATGGTCCCGCAACCAGGCTGCCCGCGATGCGAACCGCCGCCTGATCACCTGGGCCAACCCGGGCAGCTCGGAAGCGGCCTGCAGTCTAGCCGGATCGGGGCGATGCTCCCGCTGCAGGGCCAGCAGATCCGCCAATGACATGGCGGCATTCGGCCGCTCGACCAGCACGACCTCATCCCCTTCCCGCACGCGCCCCGGCTCCAGGACACGATAGAGCCATCCGGTCAGCCCGTGCTCGTGGATGAACTTCGCCAGCCCGCTCACCTCGAAACGGTGATCGATCCGCCAGCAGACCGTACGCGGCTGCGTGATCTGCAAAAGACAGGTCCCCAGCCGCACCACATCCCCCACGAAGACATCCTGCTCGCACAGGCCGGACGAGGACACGTTCTCGCCCAGACAGCCCGGCACGAATTCTTCCCGCAACGCAGGAAAGGCATCGGCCAGCCGGGCGTAATGTTCGGCCGGATACTGATGCAGGGCCCGATCCGGCCCGCCGTGATAGCGCCTGTCCACCTGCTCATCCCCGGCCACGCCCCGCACGCCCACATCGATGGTGCGAACGCGCTCCTTGAAGATGCCCGACAGATCCCCGTCCTCCCCCAAGGGCTTTCCCTCCCCGATGAACAGCGCATCGGCCGACGCGGCGCCTGCTCTGCGCGATTTCACCAATCTCCTCACAATCTTCTCCATGGCAGTCCTATCATCACAGGCCTCGCCGGTACTTCCAACTACCTTGAATCTCGGCTCAACCCGAGCTTTTCCCGACTGAACCTGGTTCGGTCCGCTTTCTGAAGGAACATGCTGATGTTTTATGCAATCGTGGCCGTCAAGCTTATCCTGGGCCTTCTGGCCCTTGTGATGGTCATCAATCTGACCGGCAAGGGCAATCTCGCGCCCGCCTCGGCCAGCGACCAGGTACAGAACTATGTACTCGGCGGAATCGTGGGCGGGGTCATCTATAACGATGACATTTCCATCCCCGTCTTCATTGTCATTCTGGCCATCTGGTTTGCAGCGGTCCTGTCGCTTCGCTGGCTGAAGAAGCACAACAACCTGGTCAAGCAGCTGGTGGACGGGAAGCCCGTCATGCTCATCTCGCGCGGCAAGATCGATGTGAAAGTGGCGCGCAAGGCAGGCCTTTCCGCAAACGACCTGTCCTTCAAGCTGCGCATGCAGGGCATCTATTCCGTCAAGGACATCAAGCAGGCCATCCTCGAACAGGATGGACAGCTCATCATCACGTCCTTCGGAGAAGAGAATCCGAAATATCCGCTGATCACCGACGGAAGCATTCAGGAAAGCACGCTTGAGATGATCGACAAGGACGAAGCGTGGCTGAAGGCCGAGCTCAAGAAGCTGGGAATCGAGGATGCCAGCGACGTGTTTCTTGCCGAATACGACAGCGGCAAGATTTCCATCACGAAATATGAAGAGAAATAAGGAAATCGCCTACCGCCCGATCCGTGGGCCCGCGTCGCCGGGCTCCCGCTCCTGCCTCGGCAGCGGCCGCGTGCCCACGTAGGCCGCACCCAGCACAAAGAAAAGGGCCACGCCCAGCGCCAGCAGCCAGGACGGCCGCGCCCCGATCCAGAAGATGACATAGCCTGCCGCCATGCCGGCAAAGGCCATGCGTCGCCCCTTGCGGCTGATGGCCCCCTCTTCGCGCCACTGGCGCAGCGGCCGGCCGAACTGCGGATGCTCCAGCAGCCAGCGCTCGAAGCGCGGCGAGCTGCGTGCGAAGCACCCCACAGCCATGATGAGGAAGATGGTGGTGGGCATGACCGGCAGCATGGCGCCGATGAAGCCCAGCGCCACCATCAGCCAGCCGGCCGCGAACCAGAGCCAGCGCATGAAAGCCTCTCCGGATGGATCGGGAATGGTCCGAAGATGCTACTTCAAGCGCCCGCCTCCTGGCACACGGGCTGAACGACAGACCAACCGATAGCTTCCACGCCACTTCCCCCCGGGCTGTCGCCCCCTCTGACGCTCCCATACAGTCATTCTGCGTCCCGCCGCACCATCCTGCGCCCAAAGTTGCCGAATTCAGGCAGAATCCGGGTCGCGCAAGGCTGGCCACCGCGCCGACCCGGCCGGGCCGATCAAGAAAGTGCCCCATCGCCCCACGTCGTTCGCCCGTTGTTCTATAGTTATACAAGTCACAACGAGAACCCTCCTGCATGTCCTCGTCCAACGAGCCTACGGCCCAAGGGCCTTCCAGCGGCCCGGCATCCACCGGCGGTGTTTCCTCTGCTCCTGCAACGGCTGGCGGCAAGGCAGGCGCGGCCCCGGCCACTCCAACCCCTGCCCCCTCACCGGTTGCAGGCAAACCTCGCGTCACGGTCGCCGCGTCGGCCCATGCCGACGTGCCCGTCCCGCCGCCCGGGGCCACACCCACCGCCTCTCCACCACCCCCCAAGCGCCCCCGGCGCTGGAAAGCGCTCGACAATGACCTGAAGCGCATCGGGCTGCTGGAGCAGGCCACCGCCTTCGTGGCCCGGCCGCTGGTGGCACCCGGCATCGCCCTGGCCTTCGTGGTGCTGGTGGGTGCCGCCGCACTGGGGCTCACCGGCATCCAGCCCGGCACCTTCATGGTGGTGGTGGCCACCGTGGTGGGGGCCTACATGGCGCTCAACATCGGCGCCAATGACGTGGCCAACAACATGGGCCCGGCGGTGGGCTCCAATGCACTCACCCTGGGCAGCGCACTGCTCATCGCGGCCATCTTCGAAACCGCCGGCGCCATGCTGGCGGGCGGCGAAGTGGTCAACACCATCGCCTCCGGCATCGTCTCGCCTGAAGTCGTCCAGAACGCCGACACCTTCATCCTGCTGATGATGGCGGCCCTGCTGGCTGCTGCGCTCTGGCTGAACCTGGCCACCTACATCGGCGCTCCCGTCTCCACCACCCATGCCGTGGTCGGCGGCGTGGTGGGGGCCGGCATCATGGCGGCCGGCGCCGATTCCATCCACTGGTCCAGCATGGGCAGCATCGCTGCCAGCTGGGTCATCTCCCCGGTGCTGGGCGGCATCATTGCCGCCATCATGCTCGCCTTCATCAAGGCCCGCATCCTGTACCGCGACGACAAGATCGCGGCCTCCCGCTTCTGGCTGCCCATCCTGGTGGGCTTCATGGCCGGCACCTTTGCCACCTATCTGGCCCTGAAGGGCTTCTCGGCCCTCATCCACATCAGCCTGGGCGTCTCGGTGCTCATCGGCATCGTCGTCGGGCTGGTCGCCTGGAAGCTGTCGGTACCCATGGTCCTGCGCCAGTCCCAGGGCCTCGAGAACCGCAAGAAGTCGGTGCGCAAGCTGTTTGCCGTGCCGCTGGTGTGCTCGGCCGCGCTGCTCTCGTTCGCCCACGGCGCCAACGACGTGGCCAATGCCGTCGGCCCGCTGGCTGCCATCGTCCACACCGTCCAGGCAGGTCGTTTCGACGACTCGGTGTCCATCCCGTTCTGGGTCATGGCCATCGGTGCGCTGGGCATCAGCTTCGGCCTGATGCTGTTCGGTCCCAAGCTCATCCGTCTGGTGGGCAGCGAGATCACCAAGCTCAACCCCATGCGCGCCTACTGCGTGGCACTGTCGGCCGCGCTCACCGTCATCCTCGCCTCCTGGCTGGGCCTGCCGGTCAGCTCCACCCACATCGCCGTGGGCGCCATCTTCGGGGTGGGCTTCTACCGCGAATGGCACGCCGAACGCCGCTCACGGGCGCTGGGGGCCGTGCAGGGCAAGGTGCTGGCCCCCGAAGAGCGCAAGCGCCGTCGCCTGGTACGCCGCTCCCACTTCGTCACGATGGCGGCTGCCTGGGTGGTGACCGTGCCCGTCTCGGGCGTGCTCTCGGCACTGCTGTTCCTCATTCTGCAGCAGTTCATGGCGTGAGGGGGCGGCTGAACCAGCAACGTTGAACTGGATACCCGGGATCAGGCAGGTACACTCAAGCCAGCGGAGGGATCAAGCCATGCACGATGATAACGATCTGATCGATGAGCAGGCGTTCAGCTTCGAGAGCGACGAAGCTGAGCGCAGTTCTATGAGTCAGTGGAGCGGGAGATTGAACAGACCCTGGCCGAAGGTCTTCCCCCCATTGAAGAAGACGAGGCAGAACGGCGGATCAGGGCTGTCTGCACAGAACACCTGATCTCCCCGGTAACCTCCCGACCGCCCCGGTAGTCAAGATGTTTCACCATGACTACCCCAGACACAACAAACAGTCAGCATAGCCCCCGGTAAGGCATGATCAACAGACTCAAAAGGAGGACCACATGAGCAGCATCTTTACCAGGATCATCAACGGCGAGATTCCCGGCCGCTTCGTCTGGCGCGACAGCGAATGCGTGGCC
>ERZ773009.330-NODE-330-length-34056-cov-3.479545_pt1 | contig 34056 bp, 25 predicted proteins | sample MGYA00580663_ERZ773009 | MGnify/ENA primary metagenome ERZ773009 (study PRJEB29015, sample SAMEA2737969) | human oral metagenome | biome: human oral; feature: human-associated habitat; material: dental | place: China | collected 2026 ... | reverse complement strand
TGTTGGGCGAAGCCTTCCTCAAAGATGCGGTTGATAACATCTCCGACAAACCTCAGGTCTTTAGCCACTATCGTGGTGTGCTGTGGCCAATAGTCTGTGATGGGAACTAAGCTGCCCACAGCGGTCTCCGACTCCACATCAGGCACGATGCTTATGGTGCTACAAACCTCTTGTGACAACTGGGTTTGCACCTCAAAGGTGCGGATGCTCTCTATGTCATCTCCAAAAAAATCTACGCGATAGGGATACTCAGAGGCAAAACTAAAGATGTCGAGAATCGAACCGCGGAGGGCATACTCCCCAGGTTCGTAAACGTAGTCGCGACGTTTGAATCCTAATTCTTCCAAAGCCTTGACAAAAACAGTGACATCTTGTTCTTGCCCCACGCTCAAGGTGAGGGTTTGCTCGTCCATCGCTTTGGGGGAAGCCACTTTCTCTGCAAGCGCAGCAGGAAAAGACACCACAAAGAGGCCCTTACTAGCTCCTTGCTGCGCCTGAGATGTGACAGAAAGGGAGCTCTGGCGAGGCACCTCATTAGGCTTCTCAGACAGCCGTGTGAGCTTTGACAACACATCTGTGCGAAGTATCTCGTTGGCAGCATCGCGATGTCCATACTTCACTGCTCTACGATACGACGAAGGGAAGAAGAGCACTCGGTCGTCTCCCAAGAGTTGGCGCAAATCATTGTAGAAATATCCGGCTTCTTCCTCATCGTTCATCACCACCATATAGAGACCTTGGGCAGCATGCGCGGCCGCGGCGAGCATGACAGGGGCAGCAGAACCTTGCAATCCATCGAGAAAGACGAGAGGGTTCTGCTCCTTCCAACAGCGTTCGAGGGCTTTCACCCCAGGATAATGCTGAAAAAGCTGAATGAGTTCAGAGAGTTGCATAATGAAAATGGCATAAAGCGGAACGGAGTCGAGAGGTTATCACTCCCAACTCCGTTAAATCAAATAATAAGTCTGTGGTTACAACACAGCACAAGGTTTAGAACTTGTAGCGATTGTCTTCTACCTTAGCATTGTGACGGAGCACTTCAAAAGTGGCTTGTCCCAATTGCTGCATCATAGCCTGCTGTTGTTGTTGCATCACGGCCTTTGCATCAAACTTCTCCGTAGAGATGTTCTTGCGGTCGGTGACACGAGCAATGTAAGCTCCAGCAGCACCCACTACCAAAGGAGTAGTAGCTCCCTTCTTAGCAGCAGCGATGGCACCAGTGAGAACTGGCTCAGGCACACCTACAGCAGCTACTGTGGTCTGTCCTGCAAAAGTGACATTCTCAAGGTTGTCTACGATAGCACCCTTGGCTTTTGCTTCTGCGATAGACTTCACACCAGCATATTTTTGTGCTGCAATTTCAGCTTTCTTCTCACTCTTCACAATGGCTGTGAGATACTCCTTTACTTGCTTGCTGTCCCAAGCGTAATAACCTTCGTCATTCACCTTAGACAAACCGACAACAAGGAGGTGGTTGTTGGCTTCACCTACTTGGTAGAGAGGAGAGACTTCACCTTCATTGGCCACGTCAAACACCCACTTCACAGCTTCTTTTGAACCACGAACACCTGGGTTGTACATGCCTTCGGCACCAATGTTGCGATCAGAAGTCATGAAGTTGTCTTGATCTACCACGCGATAGCCTTCCTTAGCAGCATTCTTGACGAGTGCTTCGAGGGTTTGGTTAGCAGCAAGGAAGCGATTCATCTTGCTCACTGCAGCATCGTAAGTGGCCTTAGAGAAGTTGACAGGCACCTTCACCACAGCAGCGGTGTACTTGGTCTTCATCGCCTTGCGATCAAGCACTTGCACGAGCACCTTCATACCTTGCATATCCACCGTAGTAAATTGCTTGAGAGGGGCATTGAGAAGGGTTTGCACAAACTTGAGGTTGTCGCCTGCAAGCTGGGGAGTCTCAAACTGCTGAGCAGTCATCCACACAGAGTCAGTGGGAACGCCGAGCTTCTTAGCCAGTTCTGCCACGCTAGCACCACCATTAAGTGCCTTGAGCATGGAGTCAGCACGAGTAGCTGAAGCAGCGGCATCTGCAGCTTGTGCAGGAAGGGCACGATACAATATAGAGTCGGGTGACTGAGTCTTTGCCACAAGTTTCACGATGTTCATCGTGTTGTCTTGTGCATTGTATTGAGGAGCGGTCAATTGACCAGGAGCCATCTTGTCCAACTCAGCCTTAATATCGGCAGGGAAAAGGTTGTCAGAGAGGGGAAGATTCACATAGTGCATCACACTCTTTGAGCTGTTGACGATAGCAGCGAGGTCACCACCTTCTTGCAGCTTCTGATAGGTAGCTTGCATCTGCTCTTCGAGCGCCTTGCGGTCAGCATCGCTGGCAGTAACTTCTACGTCGATGTACTTAATATCACGAGTTTCGCCATCCAAACGGAAGAGCTCTTTGCGTGCCTTATAAGCAGTCTTCAAATCATCATCAGAAATCTTCACATCCTTGTCGGAGATTGCTGCGAAAGGCAAAGCGGCAACTTCAGCACTTGAAGCCATCGTGGCAGCTTCATATTGCATCTTTGCAGCAACGGGATTGGTGGTGAAAGAAGTCATGAAGAGCGTTTGATACTTCGTCATCAACAATTCGCGGCGCAATTGCTTTTCGGTATAAGACCAGAGCTTATTGATCATTGCCACTTGCTCAGCTACTTCAGGAGAAGTCTGCTGGCCTTGCATGGTCTTAGCTTGCTTCAAAAACTCTTGCAAAGCGGTATAATCAAAACGTCCGCTTTGTCGCATGAACATGGGGACATTTTGGAAAGCTTGAGCAGTACCGTCTTTGATGGCTTGCTCGATTTCTTTTTCCGTAACTTTAAGACCGAGCTTCTCAGCTTCGTGCTTCACGAGTTCAAATTGGACATATTGCTGCCAAACCATCTCGCGCACTTGATCCGTTTGTTCATCGGTGAGATTACCACCATTGCGGAGCTTGGCTACTTCTGAGGCTTCATTGACCATCTCGTAAAACTCTTGTTGCGAGAGGCTGTTGCCATACACAGAACCAGCGTTGTTGCTAGAATTTCTCAGCACAGACAAGGTGTTTTGGTCAAGCACCATGGTGAGGATGAAGAGAAACAAGCCCACACCCATCAGACCGATGATCCATGAACTGCTTCTGATTTTTTGTAATGCTGCCATTATCTATTGTATTTATTGTTTTTATTCTCAACTTATTAGCACCACTTCTAAAGAAAAGGGTACACATTTGGCGACAAAGTTACACAAAAAACCTCAAATAGCGGAAGGTTCTCCCTAAAAATAATGTTGCTACTTAGAGATTTTGCGCATTCTCCTCTGCAATGCAACAAGCACATACAGAAGGACATCGCCAAAACTTGCGGTCTAGCTCAACTCCATCAATTCGGAAGGCACCGTGCGACGCAGCACCTCCACCAAAGGTTTTGGAGAGAAAGAAAGGGCATCTATTGCTTCCTGCACAGTAGCTGCGGCCTTCTCAGGATGATTGTTTTCGGCACTGAGGTGACAGAGCCAGATGCGCCGAGTAGTGGGGGTCAAGTGCGTGCGCAAAGCCGCAGCAGTGAGCACATTAGCCAAGTGTCCGCGACCACTTGAAATGCGATCTTGAAGATACTTCGGATATGGCCCATGCTCCAACATCTCAGCATCGTAGTTGGCCTCAATCACCAAGTACTTGGCACGCTGCACAAAGGGAATCATCTCGTCGGTGAACTGGCCCGCATCGGTGATGAGACAGAAAGTGGGCAACTCCGCTGACTGATGCTGCATCTCTTCTCCTTGTTTCTGGAAATTACCTCCGACTTCTCCTGAAGAATCTCCGACGTTTTTGGAAGAATCTCCGACATTTTCTTGAGTAACTCCGAGATTTACCTGAGAAGTATGCACGTTATCGAAAAGACTGCCGAAGAGGTTCTCCTCCACTGGTTCCGCCTGGATCAGTTCAATGAAGTATCCGTTGTTGTCATTAGAGTCGTGCGGCACGGTAAAGGGAGTGATACGGAAATTTCCCACTTCAAAAGGGGTGTGCAGTTCGGTGTAATGTTTAAGCTCAGCCGGAATCTTTTTGGTCATAAAACGATTGCGGTCTATGCCTTCATGCACACGCTGAGAAGCATAGACAGGCGTGCGATAGGTTATCGCCATAGGGCCAACGGCCTTGATGTGATCCGTGTGGTCATGAGTGACAATGATGGCAGCAATCTTGGGAATGGTGAGCCCATAATTGCTCATATAGCGTTTGAAAGCACGAATTCCGATGCCCAAATCAATGAGAATCGCTGTGCCACGTGACTCAAGGTAATAGCAATTGCCGGAGCTTCCGCTACCGAAGCTAATAAACTTCATAGATTATATATGTACAAGATGTTTTGATGTAATGACACGTTTTGCCGAATAACAGAGTCGTGCCCCACCTCTTGGGATTGGGGCATCACTACTGTCTAACGAAACGCTTTCAATGATATCTTCTTTCTCCTCTATTGCACTAAATTAACGCAGAAGGATGAAGAAGGTATTTAGGGGGATATGGGGAAATCGCAACTTAAAATGGAAGTCCTACGGCAAAGTGTAAGGCCAAATCGCGCGACAAGCTGGGAGAGAATATGGGGTAATGCCCACGGCCACTCATCACGGATGGATTGATGGCTTTCATGCCTCCATCTAGTCGAATGATGAAGTAATTGAGATTTAATCTCAATCCCAAGCCATAAGCGACAGCGATTTGACGATAGAAATTGTTGAACTGGAATTGTCCATTGGACAAATCGGCATGATTGCGGGTGTTCCACACATTGCCAGCATCTACAAAGGCAGCTCCTTCAAATTTCCAGAAGAGAGCAGCACGATACTCTACCGAGAGGTCTAACTTCAAGTTGCCCGTTTGGTTGATGAAGTCGATATTGCCATCGCGGCCTACATAGCCACCAGGGCCGAGTGTGCGCACATTCCATCCTCGCACAGAGTTGGCACCACCAGCAAAATAACGTTTCTCATACGGAATGATTTCGGAATTACCATAAGGTATAGCTAGTCCAAAGGCAGCATGCACGGCGAGTGAACTGGCTTCTGTGAAGCGAAACGACTTGGAATAGTCGAAGTCGAACTTCACATATTGGGAGAAGGGGATGTTTAAGATGGCATAAGCGTTGTTGAGATTGCGACGTATCTGCAGCATCTTGGCCACACCATAGAGCACATTGCCTGCCGTTTCTACATTCGCCTTGATTTGATAACCATTGGTTTGGTTGAGTGAGCCCCCATTGCGCCCACGCAATGAATTGTAGACTATGCCATAAGCAGAGCGCATGATGAAGAGATTCTCATAGGAATTGCGCAACACGGCATAGCGCGGATTATCTCCTTCTAAATATTCTCGGCGGAAGGTGGAGGAAATCCAAGGCATAAACACATAGTTGAGCGAAACGATGTCAAACCTGTGCTGAAGATTGGGCTTGCGGTGCGCATTCCAGGTGGTAGACCATGTGCCTGTGAGCAAACGACGATAGAACTCGGGACGATTTTGAGAGTTATAAAGGAGGGAGAACTCTGTGATGCCTCGATAGGATCTAAACATGCGCTCACCAAAAGAGAGGGGCAACGAAGGGAATCTCAGTGCTGCTTCCGCGCCATACTCGATATAGTTTTGGTTGGCATAGCCTTGCAAACGACTGATCGTTTCGTAAGCACCGCGCAGTTTCAGCGAGAAATTCTCAGCTCCTTTGAAAAGATTGCGATGGGTATAAGTGAACGATGCCGCTCCTCCCAAGTCACCTGCCGTATTTGTGCCTTCGATGTCAAAACTGATGCCATGAGGTTTGGCCAACTGCACCGCCACATTGACATCAAGCGTGCTATCTCCCAGCTCAGGAGTGGCATAGTGGATGGTCGAAAAATTGATGGCTCCCAGACTATTCAAGTTCTGGTAGGAATACTGTGTCGCGACATCTCGGTAAAGACTATCTGGTTCGATAAAAAGATGTCGCGCATAAACTCTACGATTGATGCGCTGACCACCATGCGACACGAAATAGAGTTTTCGATAATAGGTGGTGTCGGCCTGTGCTTCTTCCAAAGCGTTTTCTTGCACAGTCACTTTACCGATGCGATAACGCTGATAGCCCAATCTGGATTCAACCTTGGGGGGAAGCAGAATGCGCAAAGTGAGATTTACAGCATGGCTATGTGCAGTGGTGTCGGCCGTGAAGGTGACGAACTCATTGTTGATGTTCATGAAACCCGCATTCTGCAAACGATGCACAATGCGGCTTCTTTCTTCGTTGAGTAAGCCCAAATCTAGTGGCATCCCTTTGTAGAGCAACGAAGAGGCTGAGTCGTGCTCAACGACTTGACGCACTGCTTCGTTGTCAAACTCGCGATAGACATTGACCACATAAGATCTCTGACGAGGGTGCATCGTATAGCGCAAATGCACTCGTCGGCCTTTCAAAGTGGAATCCACCGATACCGTAGCCTGCAAATAACCTTTGGCACGAAGTGCTGAGGCAAGAGAGGCTTGAGAGTACTGCATCAACGCTGGATCATACACCACAGGAGCTTCGCCTACGCGATGCATCACGCGATTGATGAGCAATTTTTCATTCGTCCCTGACAAACAATAGATGCCCAAAGGCACTTTTACGGTGCTCAACCAGCGAGAGTTGGCTTCTTGACGCACATAAGTTCGATAGTCAGATGGGAGCACTTCTGGCTGCTCACTGCGCAAACGCACACTCGAAAGGAGATATTGACCTTCTGGCACAAAACGCGTGGCCGAACAAGAAGACAATATCACCCCGATGCTGAGCAAAAGAAAGAGCTGATACGCTCGATTTCGCGCACAGCACCTATATATATGTGTGATTATAGGGAAGAACTTCACTAAGATGGTCTTTTTTTAATTTGCAAAGATAGTTCTTTTCAGAAAAAGCGCGTACTTTTGCAACATCTTTTTCACCTAAATTCCGACGCAACAACATGATTGGCAAAAATCGCATCAAACACATTCGACAATTGGCGCAAAAAAAGCATCGCGACACTGAAGGACTCTTCCTTGCCGAAGGGGCGAAAGTGCTGCGCGAACTCTTGCCCTTGCTCAGATGTAGCTTGTTGTGCGCCACTCCTGACTTTCTCGACGCTTGCCCTTCGGAATGGCTAGAACCCGTGGAGGAAGTTATCGTCATCACGCAACGCGAATTGGAGCAAATGTCGCAGCTCAAAACACCACGACATGGCTTAGCCTTGTTTCACATGCCCCTAGCTGTTGAAACAAAGTTTCTGACTGCAGCCACCGAACAACAGTTGGTGCTGGCGCTAGATGGGGTGCAAGATCCGGGGAATTTGGGCACAATCATTCGCATTGCCGACTGGTGGGGCATAGACCATGTGGTTTGCTCGCACGACACGGCCGATGTGTTTGCCCCAAAAGTGGTGCAAGCCACCATGGGAGCCATAGCACGAGTCAAAGTGTCGTATGTGGATTTGCCACAATGGCTCTCGAGTTTGCCCAGCAACGTAGCGGTGTGCGGCACTTTCCTTGATGGCGACAACATCTATGCGGCTCCTCTTCCACACTCTGGAGTTTTGGTGATGGGCAATGAGGGAAAGGGCATCAGTGCTGCCGTGGAAGCTACGGTGAATCATCGTTTGCTCATCCCGAGTTTCCCAGCTCATCGACTCACCAGCGAGAGTCTCAACGTGGCCATTGCCACTGCTGTTGCCGTTGCTGAGTTTCGCCGACAGGCCTAAGCCTAGAGTATCGTAGATTTTACGCTTGTCTACTGCCGACAACGGCAGTTTTCCTTAGGCTATTGCCTATTTTCCTCTTATATATAGACGTTCATTATGCTGCAAATCATATTTTCCGCCACACTCTCTCTGCTACTCATTGGTTGTGGTTTGACCTATGGTCTGTGTCGTACTTGGAGTTTTCGCAAACTCTCTCGCCTGATGCGCAGACAAGCCAAGGAGGCTCTCCCTTTTGTGGCTCCCACAGCAGGAATAGTAAACTCCCCCATAGCTCCTCGCGCCATCCGTCCTGAACTATCTGTAGTCATAGCGACTGAGAACGATGATTGGTGGATTGAACGCCATCTTCCGCTGTGGTTGCAGCAACAGACCACCTTCCCTTTTGAAATCGTGGTAGCCGATGCTTCCGACCATGAGGATGAAACACGCAACATCGTGCAACGCCTACAAAACGAACACCCGAACCTGCGCTACACCTTTGTGCCGCAAACGCATCGCAACCTCCATCCGCGCAAACTAGCTCTCACACTCGGTGTGCGTTCGGCGCGTGCTCCATGGGCAGTCATCGTGACTCCTCAAAGCACTCCAGCATCGCCTCACTGGCTTCAACGCATGCACCAACAATGCACTGAGGAGCGCGACCTCGTGCTAGGCTATGTAGAAGCGACCAGCGACTGGGAACAACCCAAAGCTCAACTAAAATCCATGGAATGGCAAGCCTCCAATTTTCGTCTTTGGCTGAAAAAACATCCAGCAGGCTGCGAGGCTTCCAATGTGGCACTGCGCAAATCATGGGCCATCCAACAAGGACTTTTCACCGATAGTTTGGACATTCCTTTTGGTGAATGCGCGCTCTTAGTCAGTCATGCTTCAACCGAGCGAGTGGGTTTTGCCTTACATCCAGAAGCCTTTGTGCAACAACCACTTCCCGACGAACCACTGGCCGAAGCGGCTCTACGTCGTGAAGAACGAACACTCCGACGTCGCCTATCACAAAGAGGCATCCATCCGCTCCGTTGTAAGAAAGTAGCTTCAACAGTTTTGTACTTTGGCCTAGTCCTATTCTTAGGCTCTGTTGGTTTTCGCACTTTTCAAAGTTGGCCAGAAGCGAATGCTTGGTTCAACGATACCATAACCCCGTTACCCTTCGTGCCTTACGAGCATTGGCAAATCCTTTGGGATATTCTTCCCACCCTATCTTTCTTATTGCTCATCATCCAACCGTGGTGTAGTCGTCGGAGAATCCGTCGTCTCTTCACAGATAGTCCGGCTTAATAAAAACGAGCGCGCTCAAACAAAATGTTTTAAGCGCGCTCGTTTTTAGAGCTATACACTCCCCCGCTTGAGACGAGGAAAGTAAATACACAAAAAAACCAGCAGGAACTTACGTTCCAACTGGTTTCAATTCTCTCAGTTGCCCAATCTGGGCGTGTAATCCGAAGATTACGTGTTGTAGCTTCAGCTAATTACTTAACGCTGTCAGCAGCAACAGAGTCAGTAGCTACGCTATCCATAGAAGCAGAGTCAGTAGCTGCACTATCCATAGAAGCAGAATCAGTTGTTGCAGGAGCTTCAGCCTTGTTACCGCAAGAAGCGAAAGAGATAGCTGCGAGAGCTACGAACATGAAAACTAACTTTTTCATTGTCTTTTGAGTTTAGAGTGAAACAATCAATTGCTATTAAAACAATGCAAAGGTACGGACTATTTTGAAGCTAACAAGTCTTCGGCCATTTTTTTTGAAGAAAAATCGACTTATACCTACATTTTCCACTAAAATGCACCTCTTTTCACATCTTCACATTACATTTTGGATATAAACATTCTCACTTTCTAGTCAAACTCAGCGCGTGATAGCCCCGTATTCAAAACTAAATCGTATCTTATTCTCACCAATTTAGGACATTCTTCCTCGTCTTTCTCTATAGGTTGTGACAGAGGCTAGCTAATTACAATGCGTTTCCTTAAAAAAGAATAACATATATATTAGTTGTATCATTATATTGGTTGTGTCCTATGGCGTTCATTCTTCCGCATCACCCAAAACTATTCCATCAAAACTCAGAGAGTTGCACCTAAAAGCTCGGAGAGTTTGAAAAAGTTCTCGGAGAAAATTCAAAAACTCTCGGAGTTTTTTTGAAAGAAGTCGGACATATTCGGAAAGAGACTTTGAGATTTCACTTCTCTGCCTGTTTTAGAGCGAATCGGCCATGGCTGCTCTTGCAGCAAAAACAGCGAGATTAAAGCCCCTCCTTCCCCCTTGTCGCGACAGAAATGCAGTCCTTACGGCAAGATGATGAAGAATGACAGCCAGAAATAACCTTTGGCACGGATGTTGCAAACCACATAGCCAAATAAAAAAGTCATTAACTCATCATTAAAACGCTGACAACATGGCCACACAAAAAGGACATATCGGCATCACGACCGAAAACATATTCCCCGTTATCAAGAAGTTCTTGTATAGCGACCACGAAATTTTCCTCCGCGAAATCGTAGCTAACGCAGTGGATGCCACCCAAAAGCTCCGCACCCTTGCGAGCAAAGGCGAATTCAAAGGCGACACCACTGACGTGAAGGTATCGGTGAGCATCGACAAAGAGGCAGGAACACTTACCATCAGCGACCAAGGTATTGGTATGACGGCAGAAGAGATTGACCGCTACATCAACCAAATCGCTTTCTCTGGTGCCACGGACTTCCTCGAAAAATACAAAGACGATGCTGCCACCATCATTGGTCACTTCGGTCTTGGCTTCTATTCTTCGTTCATGGTGTCTAGTCGCGTAGACATCGTGACCAAGAGCTATCGCGAAGATGCAGAAGCGGTGAAATGGAGCTGCGACGGCACTCCCGAGTTTACGCTCGAACCAGCCGAAAAGGCAGAACGCGGCACAGACATTGTGCTGCACATCGACGAGGAAAACAAGGAATTCCTCGAAGAAGGTCGCATCCAAACTTTGCTCAACAAATACTGCCGTTTCCTCCCCATCCCCGTTGCCTTTGGCAAAAAGAAGGAGTGGAAGGACGGCCAACAGGTGGATACCGCAGAGGACAACGTGATTAACGACACGCACCCTCTATGGACGAAGACACCTTCTACACTCACCGATGAGGATTATCGCAATTTCTATCGCGATCTCTATCCCATGCAAGATGAACCCCTCTTCTGGATTCACCTCAATGTGGACTATCCCTTCAATCTCACGGGTGTTTTGTACTTCCCCAAGATTAAGAATAACATCGAAATCCATCGCAATAAGATTCAATTCTATTGCAACCAAGTGTTTGTCACAGACTCTGTGGAAAACATTGTGCCCGACTTCTTGACGCTCTTGCATGGTGTCATCGACAGTCCCGACATTCCTCTCAACGTGAGCCGTTCTTATCTCCAGAGCGACCGCAATGTGAAGAAGATTTCGCAATATATCACGAAGAAGGTGGCAGATCGCCTCTCTTCTCTTTTCAAGAGCGACCGTGCTCAGTTTGAAGAAAAGTGGGACGACCTCAAACTCTTCATCCACTACGGCATTCTCTCTGAACCCGACTTCTACGATAAGGCGAAGAACTTCGCACTTCTCAAAGATATTGACGGAAAGGCTTACACTTACGAGGAATATCGCGAGGCCATCAAGGAGAACCAAACCGACAAAGATGAGCAATTGGTGTGTCTCTATACCAACGATCGAGAAGCACAATTCTCTTATATCGAAGCTGCAAAGGCTAAGGGCTACAATGTACTCTTGCTCGATGGCCAACTCGATGCACCTCTGGTGAGCCAGCTCGAACAGAAGTGGGAAAAGACTCGCTTTGTGCGCGTGGACGGCGACACTCCCGAACGCCTCATCCCCAAGAAAGACGAATCGGTGAACGAGGCGGACAAGGCTGCGAACGAGAATTTGACCTCGGTGTTCAATGCTGTGTTGCCTCAAGTGGAGAAGGCACAATTCCATGTCGAAACTTCTGCTATGGGTGCGGCTTCTGCTCCTGTGCTCATCACACAAAGCGAATACATGCGCCGCATGAAGGAGACTGCACGCTTGCAACCTGGCATGTCGTTCTATGGCGAAATGCCCGACATGTACAGTTTGGTGCTCAACACGGATCACCCTCTCGTGAAACAAGTGGGCGAAGGTGTGGTGTCCGCAACGGGCGAAAAACTCGCCCCTATTGATGCTGAACTCCGCGGTCTGCAAGCGCGTCGCACCGCACTCGAAGCTGCACAAAAGGATCTCAAACCCGAGGAGGTGACTCCCGAAGAGAAGGCTGAACTCGAGCAAGTGAACAATGACATCGCTGCTCAGTACAATCAGCGCAATGAGGCTCTCGCTGGCTATGCTCGCGAAAATCAGGTGGTGTCACAGCTCATCGACCTCGCACTCTTGCAAAACGGTCTGCTCCGCGGCGAAGCACTCAATGCGTTTGTGAAGCGTTCGGTGGATCTCATCCGATAAATAGTTCTTCGTTCTACATAAATCTGGTAGTGGAGTGGGCTTCGGTCTGCACTCCACTGCCTTCTTTGCTTTTTTATCCTTCCTTGAAATTATGCCCTTACTGAGTCTTTTTAGCCTACTCTTTTCGTTGTGGACGTGTCTGCCTTGGATGCAAACCGCAGCAGTGGCGCAAACTTCTGCTGTATCCTCTTCTCTTGCACCAGCGCAGTCGGACAAGGTGCCGCAAGGCGTGGTGTGTGCTGCTACAGATGCGGCGGAGGTGCAACGACTGCTTTTGGATAAGTCGCTCAAGACTCCACTAGATTTTGCCCGCAAATTCTTGGGTCGCCCCTACGTGGCTGCGACGTTGGAAGTGGCAGATCCAGAACAGGTGGTGGTCAATCTCCAAGGTTTGGATTGTGCTACTTTGGTGGAAACGAGCCAAGCTCTGGCAATGACGCGTCGCGAAGGCAAAACGGATGTGGCAAGCTACACAAGAAATCTGGAGAAAATCCGTTATTTCGATGGAAAAAATCGGGGTTATACCTCACGCTTGCACTATCTCTCGTTTTGGATGGCTGATTTGACGAAGCGCAAAGTGGCGAAAGAAGTGGTGCTCCCCCAAACGCTCACACTGCCCTTGGAGATTCGCCTCAACTATATGAGTACGCACGCGAATGCTTATCCTTTTCTCAAAAATCATCCCGAACGCGTGAGCGAGATGGCACGATTAGAGCGCAAATACTCCGGTAAAGTGGGTCGATATCTCCCCAAGTCTAATGCGGGACTTTCGCGCCAACAACTTGGAGCAATCCAAGATGGCGACATCATCACCGTAGTGACACAAAAAGCAGGCCTGGATTATTCCCACCAAGGTATGGCTTTTTGGGGCAATGATGGGAAGCTCCACATGCTCCACGCCTCGAGCGAGCGCAAACGTGTGATTGCCGACGAGCGCACTCTGGAGGATTATCTGAAAAGGATTTCCCATGCTAAGGGTATTCGCGTGTTTAGAATCATCAACAAGGGATAATTAGGCTGCGAAAGACGGAGAAGGCACTAATCTCTAACGCCTAAACTATAATCTCTAGAGTCTAATCTCTAAAGTCCCCAAGCCACGCTTGTTGTAGCAAGCAGAAAGAGTCTTTCTCTTTAATCTCCAACCGCGCAGCCCTCTAACGTCTAATCTCTAAAGTCTAACGTCTAAATAAGATGTCTACTCATACTATCTGTGCAGTTTCTACCGCTACGGGTGGGGCTATCGGTGTGGTTCGTGTGTCAGGGCCACAAGCCATTGCCGCCACAGAGCGCATATTTCGAGCTGCCAACGACAAACCACTGAGTGAACGCAAATCAAGTTCGCTCACCTTTGGTCATATCGTCGATGAAAACGACAAAGTGGTCGATGAAGTCTTGGTGAGCCTTTTCCGCGCGCCTCATTCTTACACGGGAGAAGATGCCACGGAGATTTCGTGTCACGGCTCTTCCTATATCCTTCAACGCGTGGTGCAGCTGCTTCTTGCCGCAGGTTGTGAAGCAGCCGCCCCAGGTGAGTTCACGCAGCGCGCTTTTCTCAACGGCAAGATGGACTTGTCGCAAGCGGAAGCCGTTGCAGACGTCATCGCCTCCACCACTGCCGCTAGTCACCAAGTCGCGATGAGCCAAATGCGCGGTGATTTCAGTAAGCAACTTGGAGTGTTGCGCGAACAATTGGTGCATCTCACCTCGTTGCTCGAACTTGAGTTGGATTTCTCAGACCATGAGGATTTAGAATTTGCCGACCGCTCGGCACTCGATGCCATTGCATCGCAAATCGAAAGCGTGACTCAACGTCTTGCCGACTCTTTTGCCACGGGAAATGTGCTGAAAAACGGACTTCCCGTTGCCATTGTAGGCAGCACCAATTCGGGAAAATCTACACTCCTCAACGCATTGCTCCACGACGATCGCGCAATTGTGAGCGATGTACACGGAACTACGCGCGATGTCATCGAAGATACCTTCACGCTCGGTGGTACGCTCTTCCGATTTATCGACACAGCAGGCCTCCGCTCCACGGATGATGTGGTGGAACAAATGGGCATTGCACGCAGCCGTCAAAAGTTGGAAGAGGCTAAAATTGTGCTTTTCGTAGTGGATTCTACGCAAGTGGCTTCGCAGATGGAGGCACTCGGCACGGAGATTCTCGAAGCGATGAATGGCCGTCCGCTCGTGGTGCTTTTCAATAAGTCTGATTTGATGGAGGAGCAAGCCATGAACGAGTTGCTTGCTCAACCGCTGAAACATTGGATTTCCAGTACTTCTCTCTGTGAAAATGCCGAAAACACAGGGGATTCCGCCGACCTTCTCTCCAACGCACAAGCCGTGACGCTCCCTTCACAACAAGGGCAACAGGTCGTAAAATTGGCAATCAGTGCGAAAGATGCCATCGGATTGGATGCCCTCACCGACACCCTCGTCCGTTTGTCACAAGAAAACACCACTTCTGCTGGTGACATCATCGTGACCAATGCCCGTCACTATGCTGCACTCACCGCAGCACTTGCCGACATTCGCCGCGTGCGCCACGGACTTTCCACCCACCTCTCTGGTGACTTTGTGGCACAAGATCTCCGTGAGTGTCTCTTCCATCTCGCCGAAATCACTGGCGGTGCTGTCACCACCGACGAGGTGCTGGGCACCATCTTCAAAAACTTCTGCGTGGGAAAGTGATTGGTAGAGGCGAAGCTTCCTCAATTGCAGAAAATACCCTCAGCAATTCGTAAAATCAATAAAGGCGTTCGTATTGAACGCCTTTATTGATACTAAAACATTAAGACCTTACCTAGATTTGTTAATGCCTCTACTGTTATTCCAGAAACTATATTATTAATAAGACTCTTCAAATCATTATTTTGAATAGTTTTGCTATCCAACAACCCGACCTCTTTCATTTTATTCAAGACTTTATCTTGCTGATCATTGGGAACAAGAAGATGAAACATCTTCTCAAAGGTTGCCTTATCTAAGGAAATAATATCTTTATTGAACGAACTATCAGCAAAAAGATTATTTGCTCGAAGATGTGCATTCAAAGCTACACGAAGATACTTGTCTTCCATTGCAAATTTGATTACTCCACCATTTGAAATAAAACCTTGCAATAAACATTTCCCTACTGATTCTCTTAAATAAACGATAAGAGAATCTTTTTCTCGATTAGCATACTTAACTTGGGCTTCATAAATCAGTTTTCTCGCCTTTGCTTCTGATATACGTAATGCTAAACTATCATCAAAACAATTTCCAGACAACAATCCGTTTTCTCTAAAAATATGATACAACAATATTTCAATTTCTGATTTGTTCATCACCCCAAAACCTTTACTTAAATAAGCTACCATAAACTCTTTCAAAAGTTTACTTGATTCATTAGGTCCTAAGTTTCTAATTTGATCTATCATTACAATGTATTTATAAAAGAAACAAGTAGTGCGTTCGGCAATCTGCTCCACTCAAAACCATAATATAGTAAGGATTGCTAAATTTATACTCCGACAATCCACCTCTGCAGGTCTGACATTCGAAGATTTCGTCCTCTTTGAATGGAATATCATTAACGCATTAAACGAAATGCAAATATACTATTTTAGTCCTACAATTATGAGTATCGGTCACTAAAATATCATTCTCTGCGCTATATTTCTTCAAAGTCCTTTGAAATAGGTACTTTTGCAGTGAGGACTGATACTTTATTCTAGGAGTACAAACGCTTTATTCGCAAGAGAGATAAGCGCAATCGAAGGCTATCTGATAGAGAGTAAGCACCAGAAATTTAGAAACTATTTAACACACAACCCACAATGGCGGAAGAACGAAAGAGCATCGAAGTTGTAGCAGCCGTGATCATCGAACAACAACGGGTGTTTGCAACACAACGAGGATATGGAGAATGGCAAGGATGGTGGGAATTTCCTGGTGGAAAATTAGAAACTGGAGAAAGTCCCGAAGCAGCTTTGCGCAGAGAAATTCAGGAAGAACTGGCTACTCACGTGGAAGTCGGGGAACGGCTGTGCACGGTGTCGCATGATTATCCGAATTTTCACCTCACGATGCACTGCTATCTGTGTCGAGTGGTGGCAGGAAATCTGTCACTTTTGGAGCACAATGCCGCTCGATGGTTGAGCCGCTCGGAATTGGAAGAAATGCAATGGTTGCCCGCTGACGTAGAAGTGGTGGAATTATTGAAGGAAATGCTCTAGAAAGCTGACTTGCAGCAGCAAAGAAATCGCACGAAACACGCTCAAAATTTGGCATTCCCACCAGATAGCCGTAATTTTGCAGTTGAATATGAATACAAACGACTTGACTACTCATAACAAGAACAATACTAAAGCCGCAGAAGCCCCAACAACGCAGGAGCAAAACGCGGCTTCTACTGCGCATGCTCCCTCCATCATCTCCAACAAAAAGGCGACTTTCGTCACGCTGGGTTGTAAACTCAACTATGCTGAGACGTCTACGCTGCGCGACCGCTTGACCGCGCGCGGATGTTTGCCTGCCGAAGAGAAGGAAACTGCCGACATCTGCATCGTCAATACGTGTAGTGTTACAGGAGAAGCTGATGCCAAGTGCCGACACGCCATCCGCAGTCTACACCGTGAGCACCCCAACGCCTTTATTGCCGTGATGGGATGCTACGCACAACTTTCGGGCGAAGACATAGCCAAGATCGAAGGTGTGGACCTCGTGGTGGGACAAGAACAAAAGGGGCGCATCATTGAGCTCATCGAGGAGCACTACGAAGCGCACTCCATGGGCGTGAAAGCGGAGACCGAATCGCATGGCGGCATCTTCTACACCACTCCACTCAAGGACATCAAGACCTTCGTGCCCTCTTGTTCCAGAGGTGAGCGCACACGCTATTTCCTCAAGGTGCAAGATGGCTGCAATTATTTCTGCACCTATTGCACCATTCCCGCAGCCCGCGGTTTGTCGCGCAATGGCACCATAGCAGAAGTTGTGGCACAAGCTGAAGAAGCTGCGGCAGCTGGTGGACGTGAAATCGTGCTCACCGGCGTGAACATCGGTGACTTTGGCCGCTCCACGGGCGAGAACTTCTTCCAACTGGTACAAGCTCTCGACCAAGTGCAAGGCATAGCGCGCTATCGCATCTCGAGCATCGAGCCCAATCTTCTCACGGATGAAATTGTGGAATACTGTAGTAAGAGCCGCGCCTTCATGCCGCACTTTCACATTCCCCTACAAAGCGGAAGCGATGGGGTGTTGAAACTGATGAAACGTCATTACGACACGGCACTTTTCCGCTCTAAAGTGGAACTCATTCGTCGCATTATGCCTGATGCCTTCATTGGCGTAGACGTAATCGTGGGCACGCGTGGCGAAACCGACGAATTCTTTGAGGAAGCCTACGAATTTATCGCTTCACTTCCCATTTCGCAACTCCACGTTTTTAGTTATTCCGAACGTCCTGGCACGGCAGCGTTGCGCATTCCTCACGTGGTGGATGCTCCCACCAAGCGCGAACGCAGCAAACGCCTCCTTGCACTCTCCGAAGAAAAGCGTAAAGCGCACTATCGCCAATTCATCGGTGCTGAAAGAACCGTGCTTTGGGAACACCTGCGCGAGGGAAAATCCCTCATGGGATGGACCGACAATTACATCCGCGTGCAGTTGGCTGAGGGCGCAACAACCACTCCCGACGAACTCGGACGCGTGCGCCTAGGCAATTTCACGGAAAATGAGGAAGCCTTGATTGCCACTCCCGTGGAATAATCGCTTCGCCCTCCGCGCTGCACCCGATTTTGCGCGTGAGGGTAGCTCTTTGTTTTCGTTCTGAAACGACTTTTCTTTTATGAAGAAGAGCAAAAGCCATTAAATATAACCAAGCATTCATGATAGCTGTCGTCATACTCAACTGGAACGGAGCCGAGATGTTGCGCCGCTTTCTCCCTTCGGTGGTGGAGCATTCCCACCCCTTAGGGGAAGTCATCGTGGCGGACAATGGTTCGACCGACAACTCTTTGGAAATCCTGCAACAAGAGTTTCCTGAAGTGCGCACCCTCGTGCTAGACCACAACTATGGTTTTGCCGAAGGCTACAACGAGGCTTTCCGCCGCTTGGAAGAAATCGCTCCTCATCACTACGACTACTACCTACTGCTCAATAGCGATGTGCGCGTTACCGCCCAGTGGCTCCGTCCGCTGCACACCTATATGGAGCAACACCCCGAGGTAGCAGCAGCGCAACCCAAGATACGTGCCGAATGGGCGCATGACACGCTGGAATACGCAGGAGCATCGGGAGGTTTTATCGACCGATATGGGTATCCTTTCTGCCGTGGTCGTCTGCTCTCTGTGGTGGAGAAAGACCACGGGCAATACGACGACATCGCCTCTATCTTTTGGGCAACGGGTGCCGCCCTCCTCATTCGACAAAGCGATTGGTGGCAAGTGGGTGGCCTAGATGGTCGATTCTTTGCACACAATGAGGAGATTGACCTCTGTTGGCGTCTGCGTGCTCGTGGTCGTGGCATCGTGTGCATCCCCGAGAGTGTGGTTTATCATGTGGGCGGTGGCACACTGCCGCAGGAACATCCGCGCAAAACTTATCTCAACTTTCGCAACAATCTCACGATGCTCTTTAAGAATCTCCCCGAAGCGGAGTTGAAGCCCGTAATGCGTGTGCGCTGTTTGCTAGATTTCGTGGCCTTTGTTCAGTTCTTGCTCAAAGGTGACCTCGCGAATGCCAAAGCCGTGCGCAAAGCGCGTCGCGACTTCCACCATTGGCAGTCCGATTTTGTGAAAGATCGACAAGAAAATCTATCTCGAATGGTGCTCAATCCTATTCCCGAGCGCGTCAATCGGAGCCTAATTGTGGATTTCTTCCTCAAAGGACAGAAAACTTTCTCTGCTTTTATGCAAAGAAGCTGATGGCTGTTTTTTCCCCTCTAATGTCAATAGCTCCCCGAGGCGAGCGAAGCCGAAGCCGAGCAAAAAAGGGCTCTGTGACCCTCTAACGTCTAATTTAAGTCTAGCTCATGTCTAGTCTCTATCTCATCCCAGTCACCTTGGGCGATACGCCCCACGAACGCGTACTTCCTGCTCACAATGCAGCGATAGTGCGTGGCATCCGTCATTTCATTGTCGAAGAAATCCGCACAGCGCGCCGATTTCTCAAAGCTGTCGATCGCAACATCGACATCGATAGCCTCACCTTCTATGAAATGGGAAAGCATGCCGACCGCGCTCGTTTCAGCGAATACCTCAATCCCCTGCGCAAGGGCGAGGATGTAGGCGTAATCAGTGAAGCCGGTTGTCCTGCGGTGGCAGACCCAGGAGCAGACCTCGTGGCCATCGCCCAACAAGAAGGATTGAAAGTCGTGCCACTCGTAGGGCCATCCAGCATCCTTTTGGCAGTGATGGCTTCGGGTTTCAATGGCCAGAGCTTCGCTTTCCATGGTTATCTCCCCATTGATGGCGGAGCGCGCAACAAACGCTTGAAGCAACTAGAAAGCCGTTCGCGCGAAGAGCACCAGACGCAGTTGTTTATCGAGACTCCCTATCGCAATGCAAAACTCTTTGCAGACATCCTCTCCGCTTGTTCTCCCAAGACCCGCCTTTGCGTTGCTGCTGGCATCACCACAGATCAAGAATGGATTTGCACGCGCTCTCTCAAAGCTTGGAAACAAACAGGCTTCCCCGACTTGGGTAAGACTCCTGCCATCTTCTTGATTTACGCCGGATAACAACTAACATCTAGGGATGATTTGCAGATAGCACTAGGGCAACCAACGTACGATGGCAAACCATGCTGCAACGATGCGAGAGAAGGCTTTTTCGCTGCCTAACGTCTAACAACTAAGGTCTAAAGTACACCAGCGCAGCCCTCTAACGTCTAATGTCTAACATCTACCCCCTCATGTCTAACTTTTTCTCCGTCGGTTTAGGTTGCTTCTTGGGTGGTTGCCTCCGTTATCTCCTCAGCCTGTGGTTGGGCGCGCCCAACTTCCAACACTTTCCGTGGGCTACATTGATAGCTAATCTCTTGGGCTGTCTACTTCTCGGGCTTTTCAATGGATGGATGTTGCAACATTCCTCCTCCACTGTCCTACGCCTCTTTCTCACCGTTGGACTTTGTGGAGGTTTTACCACCTTTTCCACCTTCACCAACGACCTCTTCCTTCTCGCACGTGGTGCACAATGGGGCACTACCCTCGCTTACACCTTGGTCAGCCTCATCGGTGGGCTTGTTCTTTTGGTGGTAGGCTACAAACTCACCACATAAGCAGAAAGAGCACTCCACGAAACCTTCCCTACTTCAGCATTTTTCCAGCCATCTTCCCCCAAGCTTCTACATAAGAATGATGCACTTCAATCTTAATTTCTCTACTATAGCAAGCACGCTCTCATGACCTATCGTCCCGACATAGACGGACTGCGCGCAATTGCCGTATTAGCCGTCATTCTCTTCCACCTCAACTCCTCGTGGTTGCCTGGAGGCTTTCTTGGAGTGGACATCTTCTTCGTCATCTCTGGCTATCTCATTGGAGGCATCCTCTATCGCGAGCTTTCCACTAACACCTTTTCTCTCAAACGATTCTATCTCCGCCGAATGCGACGCATCATGCCCGCCTTCTTTGCCGTAGTGGTGTTCACTCTCATCGTTGGTGCGCAACTGATGGTGCCAGGTAGTGATGAGTGGAACACGGCACGTAGTTCAGCCAAGTGGAGTGTGTTCTTTGGGGGAAACTTCTTTTCTGCACTAAACACGGACTATTTCGCCCCGACTGTTGAGGGGCAACCCCTCAATCACCTTTGGTCACTTGCGGTGGAAGAGCAGTTCTATTTCATCTATCCGCTCATCTTGTGGGCAATCATGGGGATATTGAAGCGCATCCTCCCACCTGCTTCCTCCTCACTCACAAGTTGGGTCAATGTTGTGCTCACCGCACTCGCCATCGCGAGCTTTGCCCTAGCCTTCGTCCCTTTCAGTGTTCACGGTGCAGCCTTAGTACCCTACTATCTTCCTCATCTTCGTTTTGGAGAACTCCTCATTGGAGCCATCCTTGCTGTGGCCGTTTCGCAGGGCAGCCTGCAACCATCAGTCAAAACGGCAACAAGTGTGGGTAGTCTCAGTATCGTTGTCCTCATCGCCTGCCTCGTCCTTCCTTTTCCTAACACGACTCCGTGGTTTCCTGGCTTCGCGGCGGCACTTCCCTGCATCGCCTCGGCAGGAATCATCTATGCCGGTGCTCGTCCCTACTGGTTCGCCAGTGTACTTTCGCATCGTGCAGTAGTCTTTGTGGGAAAAATCTCTTATTCTCTCTACCTTTGGCACTGGCCTGTGCTTGCCTTTGCGCACTACGCCTTGGGGCAAGAGCTCAGCTACTCAGTACTTGCTATTTGTGCTCTCCTCATCGTTCTGCTGAGTCTTGCTTCCTACTATCTCATCGAACAGCCTCTTCGTCACCTCCAATGGTCGTTTGGCCGCACAGGATTGGTCTATTATCTCTTGCCAACGCTCCTTGTGGCTGGCCTCTACATGCAGGGACGCACCACTCCAGAAGAGATGCGCCCGTATGTGCAACGTGGCAGTCTAAATATTGCAGAACGTAATTTTGCCTATAAAGCTATAGGCGACTCTACGGCTGAGAATCGTGTCCTCATCATTGGCAATTCCTACACCATCCAACTCCATGATTTCTTCGATAAAGTAGCCAAACACGAAGGTTGGAAAGCTACTTTCTCTGGAGTTACCACCCATTTCCCTAACTTGACACCACAGGTCAAACCTCTAACAGCTAAAGAGTATGCTCAACAATTACCTCTCATTGGCCAAAAAGGAGATGCAAGACAACTAAATGCCCTACGCACTCGTCGGATTGCTGGAGAATTAGAACAGTATAACACGGTTATTATCAGTCTTAACTGGTGGCATGAAGAATTTCTTGAGAAAGCTCTTAAACGAGTAGAACAAAGCATCGCCCGCTTCCAGAAAGAAGGCAAGCAAATCATTTTGGTGCACAGCTGCTACACCTACAACACATATCGAGTGGCAGAAACTTATCATAAAGTGATGGGAAAAGGGAATTGGTTATCCAACATACTCCCTGCGCCCATCCTCCAAAATGAAAAATACGCGAAGGCTGTGAGCAATTACCAAAAAGTAAAGCAGACCATCAGTACACGCTACCCTCAAGTGCGCTGGGTAGATCTTACCGAATTCCTTCCAGCTGACTTGATGGTTGAAGGAAAAACGGTGCTCTGCAACGGCACACACATCAACATCTATGGGGCAAACTATCTTGCCGATTGCTTCATTCGTAGTGGTCAGCAACTAGTAGCTGCTACACATACAGTTTCCTCACAATAATACGTTAGAATAGTTGAGCATCTAGTGCTACATATTCTGAGCATGAACAAATCGCAGAGAAAGCAACCTCGCGGGGACTTCCATCCACTTTGAGCGAAGTGCTTCATAAAGATAGGAGAATGGCAACAAAAACTCCAAGAGTTTTGAAAGAAAGTCGGAGATTTCTCAAAATAACTCCGAGTTTTTCATGGCATTTCTCTGAGACTTCCCAATGCACATCACAGCCTCTTCAACAATCGTCGCCACACTTCCTTGAGAAATCATCAAACATAGTAAAAGAAATCGCCCGCACCTCAAAGATTGAGATGCGGGCGATGTTTTATTCTAGCTTAGCCATCTATGATCCAATACAAACCATCAGGCTAAAGCTCAATTCAGGAATGAATTATTCTGCACTCTTTTCAGCAGCTTCTTCGGCAACTTCTTCCTCAGCAGTAAAGAAATCCTTGTATCCAGCTTGCACGAGGAGGTTGTACCATTGCACCAATTTGCGGATGTCGCTCACACGAACACGATCGCGATCCCATGCAGGAAGAGCCACCTCGTCCATAAACTTAGTGAGTTCTGCTTCAGTAGCTGTCTTGTAGCCAAAAGTAGTAGGCTCACCCTTTAGGGCATCGCAAATGTTTTGAAACACTTGCATGAGGGGCACATCGTCAGCTTCGGTGTACATCGTAACGTCGGCAAGAGAAGTGACACGATCACGAGCACCAGCGGTGGTGCGGCGGTGAGTTTCGTCGATAGTTTCTACGATGAGCGTGTTGTTGCCACGACCCACGAGCTTGAAGAGTCCAGCTTTGCCGGAGATTGCGAGAATCGTTTCTTGCATATTGGTCTATTTTGTTTATAGTTTCGTTTGAAAATGCTGGCTGCAAATTTACGGCTTTATTTCTAGTTGTGCAAAGAACGACCTAAAAAACGCAGCGTTCATCAGCACAAATATTAGTCCTTAATAAACTTGAAATGACGGAAGTTGAGCTGTTGCTCCGCTCCGCTAATGTTGGTGATGCGGATAGCACGCACGGTCATTCCCCCTAGTTCATTACCAGTGTGAATCACCTGATCCTTTTCGTTGTAGTGAAGGAGAGCCACCTTCTGCCAAGTGCCGACAGGACGGAGACATTCAAGCTGGAAGAGGGCTGCTGTGCCCGGCTTTCCAAAGTTGAAGTCCATGCCACGAAGCGTTACAGGACGATCGGTGGTGAGCGTGAAATGAGAACCCACGGGCCAAGTGATGATTTCGTGAGAAGGAGCAACTTTCACCTCGCTACCATAAATGCTAATGGGCTGGAGCTTGAGCTGAGGCACATCAGTTTCGATGGTGAAGGGCTGATATTGTGTCACCACTTCGTAGTGAGTGCCAGCTTGTGCATTCATCTTCTCGGTAGCTACTGAGAAGAGCTTGTTGAGAGCTGGGAGAAAACGAAGGGTTCCCAACTTGATTCCAGTTTGATATTCGTGGAGCACATTGCGGTTAGCTTCGAGATCATACATTTGCTTCTGCAAAGCACGAGCACGATTGTATTGTGCATCGAAGCTCATCAAAGGTGCGCCTTCCGTAGCCGTGGCATTGTTCTGTCCGTTTGCCACAAGTTCTGCGAGATAGGTCACCGCTTCTGCATATTGTGCCAAGTACTTACCTTGCATCAACCAAGGTAGCAATTCCTCGATGAGCCAAGGATTGGTCTTATCGGTCATGAGGAGGTCGCAGGAAGTAGCGAGTGACTGAGCGTGCTCACGGAGTTGTGCTGCCGTAGAGAGGTCGCCCTTCATAGCTTGATCGCAGAGTGATTTTAGCTCACGGCTTTCATCGCGACGGAAACCATGACCATTAGGTCCAAGATCTTCATTGTAGGAAGCAAACACCTGAAGAGCTTGACTCTGCGCAGGAAGCAGGTTTTCTATAGCGCGCTTCCACGAGGTCATGGCATCGTAGGGCTTCATATTCCACAGATAGTCTGCGAGAGAATAGAGAGAGATTTTAGAACTCTCGGCATATTGCATTGGATTGCTCACAAAGCCAGAGAGATCATCTGCGATGTCAAGTCCGTTGCCATAGGTGGGGCCAAGGAGGATATGGTCGCGCACGAAATCATTGACAGGGAAGTTGAACCAAATGTAGCCTTTGCGACGTATGCGCTCGTTGATCCAGTTCATGCCTTCCTTCTCGATGGTGTGCACCACGCTATTGCCCGTCCACATCACTTCGATGCCAGGGCGAAGGTGCTTGCCAAGGGTATGGAGATATACGTCGCCCTTACCACTCCATGCACGATTGTAAATCGTGGGACAAAGCAAAAGGGGAGAAACATCGCCATGCTTGCGCACAAACACAGAGTCTACATAGTTGAGCAGCTCAGCTTGCTTCTCGCCGCGTGATCCTTCGCCCGAGATGTCATCGAAGAAGACGGCAAAAGAACGGATGCCAAGACCATACATCTTCTCGAGCTTATTCACAAGATTATCACGATCTTCATTCGTCCATTTGATATCGAGGCCAGGGTGTATCGCCCAATAGAAGTTTACCCCACGTTGGCGCGCACGAACATTGAGCTCTTGCAGCAATTTGGCTTCATTCTCAGGATATGCTTCGCGCCAATGCTGGCGGTGATAGGGATCATCTTTCGGGCCATAGATGTAGACATTCATCTTGTTGCGACCATAGAAGTCAATCTGGCGCAGACGGTGTTCGTGACTCCAAGGACGACCATAGAAACCTTCGATGGCACCGCGGAATTTCACATCGGGCCAGTCTTGAATGGTGCAAGTCTCGAGTTGGCCATTTGCCATCATTTCGCGCAAAGTCTGAACACCATAATAGAGGCCACGCTCATCGCGACCCGCAATGACCACTCCTTTAGGGCCAACAGCCATGTAATAGCCTTCCTCGTGTTGAGGCACTAGCTTCTTAAACTTATTGACACTGCGATCACCTACCACGCCGAGAGTGACACGAAAGCTCGCAGCTTTAGCGAGTTGCTCAACCCCTATCTCCGAGAGTGCAGAGAGGGCATAGGAAGATTGTCGCTGACGATCAGCTGTGACCGACCATACTTTGGGCGCAGCAAAAAGATGACGCGTCGAAGTGACACTGTGTGGCACTGGATTGACCAATTCCACTTGGGCTTTTGCCCCCATGGCTAGGCCAGAACATATCGTGAGAGATAGCAAAAAGGCTTTCATTGTGTGATTTTTGTGAAGTTAGCTGCGCAAATATAGTACAAAACGGCCGAAGTTCCAAAAAAAGTAGTTACTTTTGTAGGAACGACTGCACTTTATAGGGCTTATTCACTAGTGAGGCCATGTTCTGCATGTGAAAGCCTGCCGTAAACGTGCATAACAGCAACGATTTACCTCAAAGAATAACCACAAAATGACGAATATTGTAGACCGTTTTCTCAAATATGTGAGCTTCGACACGCAAAGCGATGACAGCACTGGCACCACCCCTAGCACCGAAAAGCAATTTAGATTGGCCGAATATCTCGTGGAGGAATTGAAATCCATCGGGATGGCTGAGGTGGAAATGGACGAATTGGGCTATGTTTATGCCACACTTCCTGCCAACACGGACAAAGCTGTTCCCACCATTGGCTTCATCGCTCACATGGACACGAGCCCTGATGCTTCGGGCGAGAACGTGCGCCCACGCATTGTGCAGAACTACGACGGCACGGACATCGTGCTGGATGCGGAAGCAGGCATCGTGACAAGTGTGGAAAAATTTCCCGAACTGCTCCGCCACGTGGGCGAAGACATCATCGTCACAGACGGTCACACGCTTCTAGGAGCTGATGACAAGGCAGGCATTGCCGAGATTGTCACAGCAATGGAATATCTCATTGCGCATCCCGAAATCAAGCACGGTAAGGTGCGTGTTGGTTTCAATCCCGACGAAGAAATCGGACTCGGTGCGCACAAGTTTGATGTGGAAAGATTTGGTTGCGAATGGGCTTACACCATGGACGGAAGTGAGCGCGGTGAACTGGAGTTTGAGAACTTCAATGCGGCTTCGGCCAAGATTGACATCACGGGAGTGAGTGTGCACCCTGGCTATGCCAAAGACAAGATGGTCAATGCGGCACGCCTAGCCACCGAACTTGTGCAGAAGATGCCCGAATTTGAGACACCCGAACACACCACGGGCTACGAAGGTTTCTTCCACCTCACCAACCTCTCCGGAACGGTGGAGCGCGCGCAGTTGAGCTTCATCATTCGCGACCACGACCGCGAGCGTTTTGAAGCCCGCAAGGCGATGCTCCGCGGATTGGTGCAAGGCATGAACGCCAAATATGGCTACGAGGCTCTCCAGCTCACCCTGAGCGACACCTATTATAATATGCGTGAGAAGGTGGAACCTATGATGCACATCATCGACATTGCAAAAGAAGCGATGGAAATGGCGGAGGTGACACCCGAGATTAAGGCCATTCGTGGTGGCACCGACGGAGCGCAACTGTCGTTCATGGGTCTTCCCTGCCCCAACGTCTTTGCTGGTGGTTTGAACTTCCACGGAGCGCATGAATTTCTCCCCATTCCCAACCTCGAAAAGGCGAGCGAAGTGGTGGTGAACATCGTAAAAATCACCGCAGAGCGATAGGACGTTCATCGAGAGAACTGCTTCATTTCTTACACCTTTCTTATGAAATCCTGGTATCCCGTATTGGCTGCATTGCTTTTGCTTTGTTTGGCTGCTATGCCCTATGGCTACTACGTCTTAGTTCGCTTCGTAGCCATGATACTATTTGCACTATTTGCCTATGAAAAATGGCAAAAAGAGCAACACACATTGGCAATAGTTTTTGGCGCACTTTCCCTACTCTTTCAGCCCTTTGTCAAAATTGCACTGGGCAGAGCTATGTGGAACTTTGTAGATGTCGTTGTCGCCGTGGGACTTCTCGTTCTATGGTTGAAGGGAAATCATAAAGAGAAGCACTGACCTTTCGATAAACTGCTTACAAAACAATTGAGAGCATTGCAACACTAGATTGCAATGCTCTCAATTTTTAGAATTAGGGGTGCGTACATTCCTCGCAACGCACAAATAAAATAGAAATCTTGGATTAAAACACTGGAAGAAAGTAGAAACTGTTTTGGGGGCAAACTTGCCTTATCAACAGCTAATCCTCACACATCATTAGCAGACTATGGTTTCTCCTTCAAGGCTTTCTTCATGGCTTTGGAGTTCTCCTCTCCCATCTTGGCTGTTTGAGGTTTATCCATTGCTGCAGGAAGATAACCCGCTGCGAAGAGATAGTGACGAATCAAGGGATGTTTGCGAAAAGAAGCAGGAGCTTTCTCCACAATCTCTTGGAGTTGCTTAGTCATCACAGGAAAGGGCTGCTGCTCTGTGAGCATGAGGAAATAACCTTCGCCCAACACATTGTTGGCATTCTCCAGAACAAACTTGACTTCGAGCTTTTCGATTTTCTCCAACAAGGCGTGTCGCTTAGGCTCTAGCTTTTCGATGACAGCAGGCATGGACATTCCAGAGAATATCATGCGATTGGCTGTGCGATCCAGCTCCCACAGTTCATTGTCATATCGGGCGCGCTGCGACATAAACTCCGACAAGCGGTCGTTAAGTGGGCCACCCGTTATGGTTTGTGCATAGTTGTCCACTTGCAACAACAATTGTCCGCCTTCCAACACCACAGGCATGAGGTGCTGATCACCGACATAAATCTCTGCTAGTGCGATACTGTCGATCGTCCCTCCGAAAGAGAAGCGACCATGAACGACGACACAAGAATCGAGATTGACACTTTTGACTGTTTCTCCCTTAGTACTCGGTACGCGCAGGTAAAGTTTTTTCCCATCTAGACACGCCAACGATGAGTTTCCATCGATGTTATACTGCGAAGAGCAGGCGGTCAGGCCGATCAACAAAAGAAAGAGAAAGTAAATCTGGCGCATGATGGATAGGTTTAGAGAAACAATTGTATGGCAAGCTAAGCTTGATATTTTGCAAATGTACATCTAAACATGCAAATCTCCAAACAGATTCTAGGAAGTATCGCGGGAGAATAACTTTCTTTTGGAATCTAGTAGAAAGAACTTCATGGACTGACCACTATTTTAAGTGATCTATCGATAAGTTTATAGTGTAAAATAGAGCCACATACGAGCTTAAGAAAGTGTTACGCACCAGTTGGCTCTGGATTTTGCAGTTGTTGTTGCTGCCACTTCTCTCGCGCCATGTCTTGCATGTCCACCGCTTCGTCATATTCGTCCACGATTTCCACACCCAACATCGTCTCAATCACGTCTTCCATGGTCACGATACCACGCATCGTGCCATATTCGTCTGTGATGACAGCTATGTGTTCCTTTTGTTGTAGCATCTTTTCCCAGATGTTAGACACCACTTCATCATCTTTGAAGGTGAGGATTGGTCGCACCAACGTGCTGATTTCCTGTGCAAAGTGGTCTTCCGACAACCCTTCCAAAAGCTCGGAACGCAACACATAGCCTTTGATGTATTCCTCTTCGGCATCATACACTGGCAAGCGACTGTGCACATCGAGATGCTCATCATCACTTCGGAAAAACTCCCCTAGCGTCATCGTTTCATTGACAGCCGCCACCACAGTAGCGGGAGTCATGATTTCATCTGCACGAATCTCACCCAGTTTAAGGAAACTACGAAGGGCTTTGCTCTCCTTAGCTTTGAACACCCCTTCTTCCACGCCCACATCCATCATGGCCTGCACTTCTTCACGACTCACAGAGGTTTGCACCTTCCCACGATTGATGAGCACGGTGATAAACTCTGACAACAACACCAACGGATAAGTGATGACGATGAGCACACGAATCACACTCGTGGCCCACAATGCGAGTTGTCGCCAGTAGGTTGCCCCTATCACTTTAGGGATAATTTCTGACACTACCAAAATGAGGATGGTCATCACCGCCGAGGCTATAGCCACTGCATCGCCTTCGCTACCAGGAGCTCCACCATACATTTGCCATAGTTCTGCCGCTTGAGCACCTACTCCCGCAGCACCGACAGTGTGAGCTATGGTGTTGAGAGAGAGTATCGCAGCAATAGGGCGATCGATGTCGGCTTTATAGCGTTTCAGCACCGATGCTATTTTGTAGCCCTCTTGCTCTTTTATTGTGGCATACGAAGCCGTAGAAGCCAGAAGCACCGCTTCTAGCACCGAACAGAGAGAGGAGAGTGAAAGTGAGAGAAATAAATAAAAAAGGAGTAAGCCCATTCAGAGTCGGCATGTCCAGCATGCCTAATTTGGTTTGATGTGCAAAAATACATTTTTTCTCAGGCAATTACAAATACTTTGGACTATTTTTGTACCTTTGCACCGGTTAAATCCATATTATTCAACTCTATGTACCAAAAATCATCCCCAAAGGGAGCGCAATTCACCTTCCGCAGTTTCAGCCGCAAGGGCTACTCCTTGTTTGCTGCACTCGGTAGTGAAGTGAAGATTGGCGTTCTTGCGGTGGCCACGCTAGGCACAGCAGCCCCTTGTTTAGCTGCTACCAGCAAAGCTCAGCGCGTAGCTCAAGTGAGCGACCAAGAGCAAGTGGCAACCCTCGACGAAGATCAGCGTTTGAGCGAAGTGGTCACCACCGCTTCCCGCACTCCCCTCGCTGCCAACCAAGCAGCACGCCAGGTGATGACCCTCAGCCGCTCAGAACTCGCGGCGGCGGGTGTCACGAGTATTAACGACGCACTGAAACTCTGCGCAGGAGTAGATGTCCGACAGCGCGGTGCGTTTGGCATTCAGACGGACATCAGCATCAATGGCGGCACCTTTGACCAACTCACTATTCTTGTCAACGGCATCGCCATCAACAACCCACAGACAGGCCACAACGCGGCCGATTTCCCTCTTAATCTTGCTGACATCGAGCGCATCGAGGTGCTCGAAGGCGCGGCTTCTCGTGTGTTAGGCACTCAGGCTTTTTCCGGTGCCATCAACATTGTCACACGACAGGTCGGCCCAACGCTCTATGCCCGTGCGGCTGGAGGTTCGTATGGCACAGCTCAGGGTGAGGTGCGTGGTCTTTTCCGCCACCAATTCACCAATGGCAACTTGTTCACCTCTAGTTTGAGTGCAGGTTATCAGCGTTCAGATGGTGCCGTGCGCAATGGCGATTTCAAAGGTGGCAAAGCCTTCTGGCAAGGTTCGCTCGATGCAGCTCAATACAAAGTCGATGCGCAAGCTGGCTACACCAACACTGACTTTGGCGCCAACACCTTCTACTCCATCGCATCGACCGACCAATGGGAAAGCACTACGCGCTATTTGGCTTCTGTCAAGGCTGAAACCAAGGGAAAAATCCACATCGCTCCCCAAATCTCTTGGTTGCGCAACTACGACCATTTCCAGTTTTTCCGCAACACCCCCACGTATGAAAATTTCAATCGTGGAGATGTTCTTACGGCTGGTTTGAACTTGTGGACAGCATGGTCGCTCGGTCGCACTGCCATCGGTGGTGAAGTGCGCCACGAAAATATCTATTCGGGCAATCTCGGCCGTGACATCAATGTAGATCAGCGTTTCCGCATCCCTGGACAGTCGCTCGACAAGAAAGACAATAAAGGCATCTGGCGCACTCATGATGGGCATCTAGCAGAATACACCAAATCGGTGGATCGCACCAACGTGAGTCTCTTTGCCGAACACAATGTGTTGCTCCACGATTGGACACTCTCGTTAGGTGTTCTCGCTCAGCGCAACAACGCGTTTGGCAAGGATTTCCGCTTCTATCCTGGTGTTGATGTGGCTTATCGCCCTGCGGCAGACTGGAAGGTCTATGCTTCGTGGAACAAGTCGCTCCGCCTCCCCACCTTCACCGAACTCTACTATAAGAGTCCTTCGCAAGAGGGCAACATCGGTTTGAAGCCTGAGGAAAACAGTGCATTCCGTCTGGGTACTACCTTCCGCCCCACGGCTGGCGTGACACTCGACGTGGCAGCACAATACAACCACGGCACCGATGTGTTGGACTGGGTGATGTATGATGCCAAAGACAAATTCCATGCACACAACTTCCAGCTCGACAACTATGGCGTTTCTGCCAGTCTTTCCCTTGATGGCGCGATGGTATTTGGTGAAAATCAGCCCCTTCACCGCCTGCGTTTGGACTATGCCTACCTCACGCAGACACGTAAGGACAAGGAGGTCTATTTCAAGTCGAACTATGCCGGTGAATATCTCCGCCACAAGTTTGTCGCTACCCTCGACCATCGCCTCATCTCTCGCTTGAATGCCTCATGGGTGTTCCGCTTGCAAGAGCGCAATGGCAACTATGTCGTGGTGGATCGCACCAACCCTGCGAAGCTCAAAGCCACAGATCAGTTGATGCCCTATGGTCTGCATGGTCGTCTTGACCTCAAACTCCACTGGGATGCGAAGAATTATTCGCTCTTCTGCGATTTGCAAAACCTCACCAACCATCGTTTCTACGATTTGGCCAATGTAGAGCAACCCGGTTTTGTGGTCATGGCAGGAGCCAGCTATCAATTCTAGTGTCTCTCACTTGTTTTTATATTGCGTTTACCGCCACCTTCCTCATGGGGAAGTGGCGGTTTTTGTGTCCTCCGCTAATTACCCCCAATTCGAGATAAGGAGTTCTCTTTTTCTCTCTAAAGAGTTCTAACTAAAGCCCCCCCAAGAGTTTTTTTTTCGTGTATTCACAATTGAAAACCAAGCAAATAACAGAAAGACATTCCTCATGAAACTTGTTGGCAAAGCTACGGACTTGTATTGCAAATAATTTCTGCAAAGAATATGTGTTGGAAATGCAGAAAAAGGCTCCAATATGAAGAACCGTTTAATAGATGCCTTCCATAAGATTATGCTTCGTAAGAGAGGTATCATTAAGACTATTAATGACATGCTTAAAAACGTGGCTCAAATCGTTCATACACGTTATAGAAGCCTCTCCAACTTTATCGTAAATCTTTTGGCTAGAATGGCGGCTTATGCTTTCTACGATACAAAACCCTCTATCAATATGGAGTTTGAAATGGAGGGAGAAGCAGAAGTGAAACAGTTCACACTTTTCTAAGTTTACTTGCGTGAAAGAATGAATCTTCGGCCTAAAAACAAGGTCAAAAGAATTACTGTGGACTATAAACTGAGTAAAAAGGAGGAGACCTTAAACCGAATTGGAGTTATGAGAGAGACGAAGAGCAAATTACATTTATCCGAGAACAAGCGGAATATTAAAAAAACAGGCAGAAAAGACAGAGAGAGAGCCTGTCTGGACACATCGCAGGCAGACGAACTTCAGAAGCAGACTGAATATATAAAACAACGGAAATAAATGCTTATCTTCAACACCCATTAAAAGATTTAAGGGAATGAGAAAATAATTCTTCATTCCCTTTGTCTATACTATTTCATTTCATAACTTTGCGCTATCAAGCAGAGACTTTGAAACAGACGAATCTCCCGTGAATCGAATCAAAGAAGTGCTTGAGGAGAAAGGAATCAAGCAAGCATGTCTTGCCCAAAAAGCTCGAAAAAGGCTTGAGCATTGTCTATGCATATGTATGCAACCGCCGTCAACCAAGCCTAGAAACGCTCTTCCAAATAGCGGAGATACTGGGAGTGGACGTGAAGATTTTAATTGGAAAGCAAATGGTAAATCTGTTTTAAGTATAAATAACAAGAAATTATGAGTACAGAAGGAATCGCTACTATGCAAAATGAAGATATAGAAATAGAGGATACCTCATCAGAGCAGGATAAGAGGATTACCTATCCATTTAACCCCAATGATATTGAGATTGAAACTCCTCCATTTACAATTGGATATTTGATTGATAGAATGGAGCATGGAGAAATTAATATGAACACCGACTTTCAAAGAGAAGGTAATTTATGGACTGAAGAAAAACAAAGCAGATTGATTGAATCAATTTTATTAGGATTGCCACTACCTGCTTTTTATTTTGATACAGCGAACAAGAAGTGGGATATTATTGATGGACTTCAACGATGTTGCTCCATAGAAAACTTCTGTATAAAAAAAACGCTTAGGTTAAAAGGCTTAGAGTTTTTAGCAGAAAAAGATGGCAAACAGTATTTAGAGGGGTTAGGCTTTGATGATTTAGACAGAGAGTTACAGCGTGGTATCATTACTCGTCCGATTACTATTAATCTAATAAAAAAAGCCCCTAGAAGCATTCGTTTTATTTTGTTTAAACGACTCAATACTGGAGGCTTAGAGCTCACTCCACAAGAAATTCGTAATGCCGTATATCAAGGATATGCCGCTGCTACCATAAAAAGTATGGCAAAACTACCAGAATTTATTCAGGCGACGGGAGGGAAAATATCAACAAATAGGATGCAAGACCGAGATTTTGTAAGCCGTTTTGTTGCATTTTACTTAATTGATTATTCCAAATACCAACCCAGTCTTGATGACTTTATTAATCGTAGCATGGATTTGCTTGAAAAAGAAGATGCAAAAGACATAGAGAACAAGTTTAGGAAGGCTCTGAATCTATCTTATAAAATATTC
>ERZ773009.329-NODE-329-length-34085-cov-4.761622_pt1 | contig 34085 bp, 24 predicted proteins | sample MGYA00580663_ERZ773009 | MGnify/ENA primary metagenome ERZ773009 (study PRJEB29015, sample SAMEA2737969) | human oral metagenome | biome: human oral; feature: human-associated habitat; material: dental | place: China | collected 2026 ... | reverse complement strand
TGAACTATTTACAATTTTTCTTTACTAACAAGTGGCATAAAGGACATCATCGCATCACTCCAAATTCCGGAAGACCCAAAATATGTGCGGAGCATCAACACAACATGTGCGAAGGCTCCGCACATATCGTGCGAAGGCTTAGTACCATTCATAAAGTTTGCTTTCTGTTTTCTCTTAGAGTTACCTTATCTTCATCCACAGTAATAAATACAGCAGACAACGGTAATCATAATTATGAATTTTGAATTCCTATCTTCATCCACAGTAATAAATACAGCAGATAACGGTAATCATAATTATGAACTTTGAATTATGAATTCTGAATTAAAACTAATCATAATTATGAATTCTGAATTATGAATTTTGCATTAGATAAATCATGGTTCTGATTACCTTATGTCTATAAACGAAAAAACCGCAGGACAATGTCCTGCGGCCAATTTCTCTCTTTTTCTGTTCGTTCTCTGATTACTTAACAGAGTCAGCAGCAACTGAATCAGCAGCAACTGAATCAGCGTTAGCGCTATCAACCATTGCAGAATCTGCAGTTGAGTCAGCAGTTGAGTCAGCGTTAGCAGCTGGCTTAGAGTTGTTACCACAAGATGCGAAAGAGATAGCTGCGATAGCTACGAACATTAAAACTAATTTCTTCATTTTCTTTGCTTTTTAAATCTGTAAAACAATCATTTGTTTGTTAAAACGATGCAAAGGTAAGTATTTTTTTTATACGGCAATAATATTTTTAGAACTTTTTTTGTTCTTCTTTTGTAACAAATTCGTAAGCTATTGATAATCAGTATGATATGAATATTAAATAAATGTTAAAGGTTTTAATGTGTGCCTACACAATTTAAAATCCCTTTGTTTTTAGCACCTTTAGAGCTTTGTTTTAGCGTGTAAAATCTTATTTTCTGGCTCTTTCTTGTTTTTTCTGATGAGTAAACGGGCTTATTTCTTTGGTTTTGTCTTCATTTTACTGTAACTTTGCAAGTTATATGATAGATACAGCAGCATTTCAAGGCAAGACAGCCAAGTTCTATACGTTGGGTTGTAAGCTCAACTTCTCAGAGACAAGTACCTTCGCGCGTACCTTATATAATATGGGCGTGCGTGAAGCGAAGAAGACTGAGCAGGCAGACATATGTCTGATTAACACCTGTTCGGTTACTGAGGTTGCTGACCATAAGTGCCGTCAGATCATCCATCGTATGGTTCGCCAGAACCCAGGAGCTTTCGTAATCGTGACAGGTTGCTATGCTCAGCTTGAGAGTGCAACGGTAGCGAAGATAGAAGGTGTTGACCTTGTGTTGGGTAGTAATGAGAAAGCCGACCTCGTACAGTATCTTAGTGATGCTTGGAATAAGGTCGATACAGCTAAAGAAGAGACGTCAGAGGGAGAGTATCACTCTGTAAAGACGAAGGATATTAAAAGTTTCCAAGCAAGTTGCTCACGTGGTAATCGTACACGCTACTTCCTAAAGGTGCAAGACGGATGTAATTACTTCTGCACTTATTGTACGATTCCTTTTGCTCGTGGATTCTCACGTAACCCGACTATTCAGTCACTTGTTGCGCAGGCAGAAGAGGCTGCAAGAGAGGGTGGAAAGGAAATTGTGTTGACGGGAGTGAATATAGGTGACTTCGGTAAGACCACAGGTGAGAGCTTCTTAGGCCTCGTAAAAGCATTAGATAAGGTAGAGGGCATACAGCGATTCCGTATTAGTTCGTTGGAACCCGACTTGATAGATGATGAGTTGATAGCGTATTGTGCAGAGTCACGAGCGTTTATGCCACATTTCCACATCCCACTTCAGAGTGGTTCTGACGAGGTGTTGGAGTTGATGCACCGTCGTTATGACACGGCACTCTTTGCTCGTAAGATAAAACTTATTAAGGAAAAGATGCCCGATGCATTTATCGGAGTGGACGTGATGGTAGGTTCTCGTGGCGAGCGTCCAGAGTATTTTGAGGATTGTTATAACTTCCTCGACTCCCTTCCAGTCACCCAACTCCATGTCTTCCCTTATTCGGAACGTCCAGGAACAGCGGCATTGTCAATCCCTTATGTGGTAGATGACCGTGAGAAGAAGCACCGTGCGCATAAGCTATTGAAGCTCTCTGATGAGAAGACACGTGCCTTCTATGCTGCGCATATAGGGCAGGAGGCAGACGTCCTCTTTGAGAAAGCGGCACGCGGAAAGGCTATGCACGGCTTTACAGATAACTATATTCGTGTGGAACTGTCGCCTGATCAGGCAAAGGAAGAATATGACAACCAGATTCTCCGAGTACGATTGGGAGAGTTTAATTTCGATCAAAGTTCATTAAAGGCAGAACTCTTATGAAAGTAGCGATAGTCATATTGAACTGGAATGGACGAAGCATGATGGAGCAATATCTCCCTTCTGTGCTGAATTATTCACGAGATGAGGCAGAGGTTATCATAGCCGACAATGCTTCAACAGATGACTCTGTCGCATGGTTGAAAGAAACTTATCCACATGTTCGGGTGATAGAATTGGCTGAGAACTACGGCTTTGCAGAAGGCTATAATCGTGCGCTAAAGCAGGTAGACAGCGAATATTACGTGTTGTTAAACAGTGATGTTGAGGTGACGCACCACTGGCTAACGCCCCTCATCGAGGAGATGGACGCTCATGAGGACATAGCAGCTTGCCAGCCAAAACTGCTCTCCGCTGCCAATCCTGATGCTTTTGAGTATGCCGGTGCATCGGGAGGTTTCATCGATCGTTATGGCTATCCGTTCTGCCGTGGACGTATCTTTGACACGGTAGAGGATGATAATGGGCAGTATGATAACAGTGAAGAGGTACTTTGGGCAACAGGAGCTTGCTTGATGATACGTGCCAAAGACTATTGGACAGCAGGTGGATTAGACGGCAGATTCTTTGCTCATAATGAAGAAATCGACCTCTGTTGGCGTCTGCATCAGATGGGTAAGCGCATCTTCTGTTTCCCTGAAAGCTATGTTTATCACGTTGGAGGCGGCACATTGCCTAAGTCAAATCCACGTAAAACCTTCCTGAACTTCCGTAATAACTTGACCATGTTATGGAAGAACTTACCAGAGGATGAATTGAAACATGTCATGCGCGTAAGATGGTTTTTAGACTATTTGGCTGCATTTCAAACGCTGATTCTGAATCATAATTGGGGTGAATTTAAGGCAATCTTCTCAGCACGTAGGGCCTTTAAAAAGTGGCGACATGAGTTTGAGAGATTACCTATTCGTCTTGATGGAGCGGTAAAACATCGAGAAAACCTCCCTTCTTGTACGAATGATGGGCGTAAGAAATATGCTCTTCTTTGGCAATACTACGTGAAGGGTCGTAAGGTGTTTAGCTCCTTATCTGAATGAAAATGAGATATGGTTGCATATTATTTTAATATTTTTAGCAGAACGCTTGCGTTTTAAAATATATTTTAGTAATTTTGCAATCAATACTCAAATATTGTAAAAACAATCTGTCAGTAATAGCCTGTGAGATATCTCTATTGTATATTATTAGTTGTTCTGTTCACCTGTGTAGGCTGTCAGTTCAAACTTTCATCTGATGGCATGAATAAAAATTCACTGTTATTAGAGATAGATCGCTATGACCGTTTGGAATACCGTTACTTGACAACAGGTGATTTCTCTGCGCTCCAGCAGATGAATACAGAGTATCCGATTGAGACACGTACACTGATAGAGGATGTCGTAAAGATTGGTGAGATAACCGATCCAGACATCAATACAAAGTTCTTGAAGTTCTATCAAGACACAACTTTACAGTCTGTCATTGCTGCTGTAGAGTCGGAGTTTGCCAATACAGAAGACCTTGATCATCAGTTTAGTGGAGCTTTCAGACGACTGAAACAGGCTTTGCCGAACATTACAATCCCAAGAGTCTATGCGCAGATATCGGCTTTAGACCAGAGTGTTGTCGTGGGTAATGGTACTATCGGTATCTCGCTCGACAAGTATCTCGGTCCTAATTATCCTTTGTATGCGAAGTTCTATTCGCCAACACAGCGTAAGCAGATGTCACGTGAATACATCCTTCCAGATTGTATGACATTCTATTTGATGAGTATCTATCCTTTACAGCATTTTGAATCGCGTCCGCAAGTGGAGCGTGACTTGCAGATTGGAAAGATACAATGGATTGTCAATCAGATAATGACAAAGCGAACCTATCACAGTCGGTATGAGGAGGCTGTAGACAACTATATGAAGAAGAACCCTAAGACCTCTTATGAGGAACTGCTTCGTATGACAGATTTCTCCAAATTTACAGTTGTGGAGAGTTAATGAACATAGCTTGACGAAATCAAAAGAAAGATACTATCCCCTCTCAGAACCAACGGCATCGACCGTATGAAAGGTTTTGCAGAGGGGATAATTGTATCACCAAGTTATCAGTGTTTAACCTCTAATCAGTCGTTGGAAGATAAATTGCTCGTATCTCAGTGATATATTATAAGGTAATATGCCCTCAGCACAAATGGTGCTAAGCCTTCGCACCACATGTGCGGAGCCTCCGCACGAGGCTTGAACAGGGTAGGGGGATTTTATAAGTATCATCTTATTTGAGGCAAGATACAAATAGTAGACATACAAGGTGTGTTTTTAAGTAAGCGGCGTAAATAGTTTATCATCTGTTGATAAGCTAATACTTTTTATGTGGATTTTATAGTGAACGATTAAATTTATCGTCATGTAATAACAAAAATGTCAGTTTGTTTTTGTTTATCTTCTTTTTTTTATATTTTTGTAGCAAGGTCTTTTATTTACTAACGCTTAAATAATAATTTATGGAAAAGGGGAGAGCCATTTGTAAAGTCTTGAAGGATGTCCGTCAGAAAATAGCAACTGAGAATGGAATAAGCTATCATCCTGAAGAGTGTCATCATAAGGGTGAATGTACAGGTACGTGTCCTGGCTGTGAGAAGGAAATCCGTTACCTTGAAGAACAACTGAAGAATAAACAGCATAGCGGCTTAGGCTTGAAGGTGGCAGGTATCGCTGCGGGCGTCTGTGTGACAGTATTGCCAATGGCTGCTATGGTACAAACAGAGAGTAAGATTAGTCCTGACTTTAAGGCTAAGACGATAAAGAATGATTCTATAAGGGCGGTAGACCTGACCAATGGTCACCCTGATGCTGTTCTATTACGTGGGAAGGTGTTCGATACAAAGACAAAGGAGCCTATTATTGGAGCCGTTGTTGGGTCGCAGGACACAAAAAAAGGAGATGTCACCGATATTGAGGGCGACTATGCTGTGAAAGCTCTGCCAACTGATACACTGGAGGTGAGAGGTGTTGGTTATTATAAAAAGAGTGTGACAGTTAAAGAACTCTTAGATAAAAAGAATAATGATATTTATATCACTGAGGACTCGGCGATGATGAATGAAATTATAGTCTTCGGTGGATGCGATAAAATGTTCGGGAAGCATAAGGAGAAGAAAGGACCAAAGTCGCATAAGGAAAAGAAGTGTAATAAGAAATAATGTTATGGCAAAGGGAAAGAGTACTTGTAAGCTACTAAAGGATATTCGGCAGCAGATAGCGGATGCGAATGGTATTAGCTATCAGCCTAAGGAGTGTCATCACAAGGGGGATTGTGCAGGTACTTGTCCTGCTTGTGAGGAGGAGATACGTTATCTTGAACGTGAGTTAAAGGCACGTAAGGGTAATGGCTTCGGTATGAAGGTGGCTGGTATTGCTGCAGGTATCTGCGCTACGGTAATGCCGATGACAGCTGCTGCGCAAGCTGTTAAGTCTGATAGTACGGCTAATCGTCCTGTACATACAGCTAAGAAAGGCGATGTAAAGGTAGTAGACCTTTCTGATGGTTGTGCATCACCTGTGGTTGTACGTGGAATGGTTATAGACGCAGAAGATAAAGAACCTGTGATAGGTGCTTCTGTTGTTATAGACGGAACAAACAAAGGTGATGTAACAAATATTGATGGACAGTTTGCCTTGAAAGTACCACCAGACACTTCTTTGGTTATTTCATATATCGGATACAAGACAAAGAAGGTTCATGTAAGCTCTCTTTTGCATTCTGATAATAATGTTATAGTGCTTGAGGAAGATAGAGATGCAATGTTAGATGGCATTGTAACAATAGCTACACTACCTACTTGTAAAGATGAAAATAAAGGTAATAAAGATGACGTGAGTGGTTGTAGAACTGATAAGCCTAAGTCGCATAAGGAGAAGAATAAAAAGAAGTGTAAGTAAGGATTAGTATTATGGTAAAAGGAAAGAGTACTTGTAAGCTGCTGAAGGATATTCGGCAGCAGATAGCGGATGCGAATGGAATCAGTTATCAGCCTAAGGAGTGTCATCACAAGGGGGATTGTGCGGGTACTTGCCCTGCTTGTGAGGAGGAGATACGTTATCTTGAACGTGAGTTAAAGGCACGTAAGGGTAATGGCTTCGGTATGAAGGTAGCTGGTATTGCTGCAGGTATCTGTGCTACGGTAATGCCGATGACTGCAGCTGCGCAAAACGTCAACTCTAAGAGTACTTCTAATCTTCCTGTGCGTACAAGCCAAAAAGATACTGTAAAGATTGTAGACTGCTCAAATGGTAATGCAGCTGCTGCGGTTGTACGTGGAATGGTAATAGACAGTGATAATAATGAACCATTGATAGGTGCTTTTATCTTAATAGAGGGAACAAACAAGGGTGTGGCAACAAATATAGATGGTTTGTTTGCTTTGAAGTTACCACCAGATACTTCATTGGTTGTCTCATTCATTGGTTATAAGCAGAAAACGGTTAGTGTAAGTTCTCTTTTGCGTTCTGATAATAATGTTATTGTACTGGAAGCCTATGATGCGTCGGTGATAGTAGGAGGAATTGGATCTGTTTCACCAAACTACGATGATGTGTATGGTCGTAGAACTTACAAGCCTAAGTCGCATAAGGAGAAGAATAAAAAGAAGTGTAAGTAAGGATTAGCATTATGACAAAAGGAAAGAGTACTTGTAAGCTATTAAAGGTATTCGGCAGCAGATAGCTGATGCGAACGGTATCAGCTATTATCCTAAAGAGTGTCATTACGAAGGGGAGTGTGTGGGTACTTGTCCTGCTTGCGAGGCGGAGATACGCTATTTAGAGGCACAGTTACGAGAACGGAAACGCAATGGATGGGGTATGAAGGTGGCTGGTTTGGCTGCTGGTCTTTGTGTTGCTACGGTTCCGCTTACATCATGTCAGAACACTCCCAAAGCTTGCAACGTTGAGAATAAAGCTCAGGATTCTACTGATATGCCAGTTATGGATAAAGTAGTGATACCAAAAGCACTCACTGCATATTTGAAGAATGCTATTGTTATTATTGGACGAGTGCTCGACTCATCTACTGGTAAGGCTGCTCCAGAAGTTAATGTTATGCTATTAGGAGGTAAGAAGAGGCTGTCTTTGGGCGAAGATGGAAGATTTGTATTGCAGGTTAATCGTAATGACACCCTCGTGTTTTCATCTTATGGATTTGAAGATAAGGTGATAGCAGTGAAGTCTATTCGTAATCCTGATGATATGGTTGTCCGTTTAGAACCCTCTCTTGACAAAGTAGGGGAGATAGACAGGGAGTATTTAGAGAAAGAATTAGCCGACAGCACTGCTCCTCAATCACATAAAGAGAAATGCAATCAGAAATAACAGCACCGTTTATTGCCATTAATCGGCACAGGCTCACCACGGATGGCGAAGGCGTAACAACATTGGTAGGCTTTCATGGTTGTCCGCTTCATTGCGAGTACTGCTTAAATGCTCAGTGCTTGCAGGCTGATGGTGTATGGTGCAGGCTGACACCCGGTGAGTTGTATAGTGAGGTGGAGATAGACGATCTTTACTTTGTGGCAACGGGTGGCGGTATCTGTTTTGGCGGTGGTGAACCCCTTTTACGTTCAGACTTCATCAAGGCCTTTGCCGAGATCATGAATCCCGAATGGAAGTTGACAATAGAGACATCGCTCAACGTACCGCTTGAGAATGTCAAAGCTATTGCCTCGTTGGTGCAGATGTGGTATGTAGATATAAAGGACATGAACCCTGATATCTACAAAGCGTATGGACGTAAAGAGAATAAGCAGGTCGTTAGTAATCTTCAATGGTTAGTAGCGAACGGATATGCTGATAAGGTAATCATCCGTCTACCCTTGATACCTGAATATAACACAGATGAAGACCGCCAGCGAAGCCAACAACAGTTGGAAGAGATGGGCTTTACAAACTTTGATAAGTTTAATTATATTGTGCGGTAGTAGCATTCATCCTATACAATATACATAGCTCATCTTTCGTTTTTTACTTTAAAAGCATTATCTTTGCAATTAATAAAAGAAAGAGAGTATGAAGAAACCACTTATCATTTTATCAATTATATTTCTGTTGTTGCCAATTACAGTAACAGCACAGAGCTTCGATGCCTTATGGCAACAAGTAAATCAAGCTGAGCAAAAGGACTTACCAAAGACACAAATCAGCTTGTTAAAGAAGATTGAACAGAAAGCACAGAAAGAGAAAGCCTATGGGCAAATCTTGGCAGCAAGTCTGTTAGCATCAAGGTTACAGACAGAGATTGCACCCGACTCTGCTGAGGTGGAGTTAAAGCGATTGAAGGCAAAGGCAAAGATGGTAGAAGGGAAGGATGAAGTCTTGTCGGCTGTCTACAACTGTATCTTGGGTGTGATAGGACGGAATGAAGAAAGTGGAAATGCTGACGAATACTTCAAGAAGGCACTTGCTAATCCTTCTCTACTGGCAAGTCAGAAAGCAGCTGACTTTAAGCCTTTGATAAAGATAGGTAAGAACGATGATATCTTTAAGGGTGACCTGTTGCATGTTATTGGTATGCAAGTGGGTAACTACGACAAATTACATAGCTATTATAAAAGCGTTGGAAACCGTGAGGCTGCTTGTTACACGGCATTGATGGGGATAAAGGAAGAGAAAGAGAGTATTCCAAAGCTCGACTCACTCATGCAGGCATATAGCGACTTACCGATATGTGGAGAAGTTGCGTTGAAGCGTTATGCTTGTATGGGAGAAGATACTCCGGTTGAGGAAAAGATAGCCTATATTGATAATGCCCTTGTCCGTTGGGCATCATGGAATAGAATCATATCATTACGTAATGCTCGTGCAGAACTGACAAGACCGATGTTTGAAGTGAGTTTCGATAAGCGTAATGTTAGTTCGACGGAGAAGAATAACTGGGTTAAGCTGAATACGCGCAATGTATCAGATGTAGTCGTAACGGTCACGCGTACGAAACTATCAGGTAATCATTCTCTCAGTCTTGGAGATAAAGGCGACATGGCTAAGTTGAAGGCAAGTCTGTTGCCTGCTATAACGCAGACGATAACCCGTACTTTCACTGGTCATAAGGATTATGAAGAGGTGAAAGACTCTTTCTTAATGCCTACATTACCTTTGGGTGTTTACCTCATTAAGGTAGAGACGCCTAAAAAGAATTTTACACCAGAATATGCTTTCTACTATGTTAGTGACCTCTATGTAATGAGCGAACTACAGCCAAAGAAGAAAGCACGGTATGTTGTTGTCAATGTTGTGGATGGGCAACCAGTAGCAAATGCAACGGTTCAGGCTACCTATCCAAATTATAATGATAAACCTTCTATCGTCAAAAAACTGGTTACAAACAAGAGTGGAGAAGTAGTTTTTGATTCGGAAAGAACTACCCCTGATATCTATGTCTTTACGAATAAAGATAAAGCCTTTGAAGAAACTCAACTGGAGGGTTCGTATGATTACGACAAGGTGAACTATGATAAGATGGTAACCCAGGTCTTCACGGATAGAGCTATCTATCGTCCTGGACAGACGGTGCATGCTTCTGTCATTGCTTATCAGAACACAAAGCAAGACTATAAGACTAAGGCTGCAGGCGGACAAACCTTCGATATGGTTCTGAAAGATGCCAATTATAAGGAGATAGGACGTAAGTCAGTAACCACCGACCGTTTCGGTACTGCTGCAGCAGACTTTAATCTTCCAACAAGTGGACTGACAGGTAGTTTCTCTATTTATGCTGATTTTGGAACAAAAGGATCTAAGCGTTTCCAAGTAGATGAGTATAAGCGTCCAACGTTTGATGTAAACTTCGACGAGTATAAGGAGAAGTATGCTGTCGGTGATTCTATCAAGTTGATTGGTCGTGCCAAGAGTTTTGCTGGTGTACCTGTACAAGGTGCAAAGGTGCATTATGTCGTTACACGTAATATAAGCTATTGGTGTCGCTTCTATGAAGACAGTGAGGAAGTGAACGAGCAAGATGTTGTCACAGACGACAAGGGAGAGTTTGTTGTTACCGTGCCTTTTGTCTTATCTGATAAAGCCAAGAAAGAACTGAAGTCTGGTAAGGGTTATCGTTCACTTTTCTATAACTTTAGAGTTGAGGCTTCGGTGACCGATGCCGCAGGTGAGACACATGACGGTTTTGCTTCATTGCCATTAGGAACAAAGGAGGCAAGTCTTTCTTGCAATATTGCTGAGAAGAATCTGCGTGACAGTCTTAAAACGATTAAGTTTAATTATCTGAATGCTGCAGGATCTCCTGTTGATGGAACTGTGAAATATGTAATTGTGCCACAGCAGAAGGATAAGAATAATTATGTTTATAGCGATTACAAGACCGCAAAGGCAAATGAGAATGTTGCTATAAAGGGTTTAAATTCTGGTGCTTATCGCCTACATGCTATTTGCGGAACAGATACGATAGATGAGGATTTTGTCGTCTTCTCTTTTGATGATAAGCGTCCAGCTATTGAGACACATGACTGGTTCTATCTGAGTGGAAACCAATTCCCTCGCGATGGTGGTCCTATCTATATGCAGGTAGGTTCAAGTGATGAGAATCAGTATGTTGTTTATTCTATCTTCTCAGGTAATAAAGTGATTGAAACAGGTTCTTTCAATCAAAGCAATAGTATACAGACACGCAAGTTTGTATATAAGGGAGAGTATGGTGATGAGATATTTCTTAATTATGCTTGGGTAAAGAATGGCATAATGTATTCTCATTCAGAAAGGATTATGCGTCCGTTACCAGATAAGAGCTTAATTGTGAAATGGAAGACTTTCCGTAATAAACTTATCCCTGGTCAGCAGGAGGAATGGACAGTAACCATTAATCGTCCTGATGGCAAGGCTGCCAATGCTCAACTGATGGCAACGCTTTATGACAAGAGTCTTGATCAGTTCTTGTCTAATTCATGGAACTTGGGCAACTTCTTCTCGCTTAACTATACATCTGTTAATTGGGAGAGTCCTGACTATTCTGGTTTGGGTCTTTCATGGGAAGCTAATATCAAACCTTTTGATGTAGACTGGTTGTCTTTCTCGAGATTTGATAGTCGCTTCTTAGAAGATTATGATACGCCAGATGCTTATATTTATTCAGTAACATCAGACCGAATGGTAAGCATGACACGTACCGTTAAGACAATGGCTTTTGCAAAGGAATCTTCTATGAATGAGGTCGTTAAGGTTGGCTTCGGATCTACAAAGAAAACGGAAGTGAAATTTACTGCTCCTGTTGTCAAGAAAGATGAAGAGATAAAACAAGAGAAGGACGAACCGAAGAATGTAAAGCCTTCTATGCGTGAGAATCTTAATGAGACTGCCTTCTTCTATCCACAGTTGCAGACGGATGGGAAGGGTAATGTAAGTATTAAGTTTACGCTTCCAGAGAGTCTTACTACGTGGCGTTTCATGGGATTGGCACACGATGAGGATATGAACAATGGCTTCCTTTCTGATGACATCGTTGCTCAGAAGACCTTGATGGTGCAGCCTAACATGCCTCGCTTTGTACGTATGGGTGACGAAGCAATGGTTTCTGCTCGCTTGTTCAATCAGTCTGAGAAGGATATCAAGGCAAAAGCAAAGATTGAAATCCTTGACCCTGCAACAGAGAAGGTGCTCTTTACGGAGAGTAAAGCCGTTGTTTTGAAGGCGCAGGGGAGTGGTTCTGCAACTTATAGCTTAGCTTCTTTATTAGCACAGAATGCAAATAAGCTTACAGCTGACCAGTCCTTGCTCGTTGTTCGCTTCACGGTTGAGGGCGATGGCTTCTCTGATGGTGAGCAACATTACCTCTCAATACTTCAGAATAAGGAGTATGTAACAAACACCTATCCATTCACACAGAATGATGCTGGGGTGAAGACGATTAATGTTGGTAAGCTTTTCCCAAAGAAAAGTACGGACCAGAAACTGACAGTAGAGTACACCAATAACCCTAATTGGCTGATGATTCAAGCATTGCCTTATGTCGCAGATGCAAGTGAAAAGAATGCTATCAGTCTTGTTTCGGCTTATTATGCAAATCGTTTGGGTAAGCAGATTATGAGTACTTCCCCATCGATTAAGCAGACTGTTGAGCAATGGAAGAAGGAAACTGGTAAGGAAACGTCAATGATGTCGGCTTTAGAAAAGAATCAGGAACTCAAGTCTTTGACACTTGACGAGACTCCTTGGGTAATGGATGCTAAGAATGAAAGCGAACAGAAACAGCAACTTGTGCGCTTCTTCGATGAGAATCAGTTGCAGAACAAGTTGACATCAACATTCTCAAGTCTAAAGAAACTGCAAAACTCTGATGGTTCGTTCTCTTGGTGGCCAGGAATGAAGGGAAGTCTTTATATGACTGTTGCGGTGGCAAAGACACTCGCTCGTCTGCAGAACCTTACAAGTCCAAGCCCAGAGGTAACAAACATGATTAACGCTTCTTTCCGCTTTATGGATAAGAAGGTAGCTAAGTGTGTGGCTGAAATGAAGCGTGATGAGAAGAAGTATAATACGATACTCTTCCCATCTGATGACCTTTGTGATTATCTTTACACCAATGCTTTGTTCTATCATGACCGGGCTACAAATGACATAAAGTACCTCATCGATCGCCTGACCAAGAAGCCTACGGATTTGACTATCTACGGTAAAGCGAATACAGCAGTAATCCTTCAGCAGTATGGTAAGGTTGAGAAGGCACGTGAATACCTGCAGAGTATCAAGGAATATACAGTTTATACAGAGGAAAAGGGACGTTACTTCGATTCTAAAAACGCTTATTACAGCTGGCGTGATTATAAGATTCCAACAGAGGTGGCTGCTATTGAGGCAATAAAGACAATTACTCCTACTGATGGTAAGACTCTTGTTGAAATGCAGCGTTGGCTCTTGCAGGAGAAGCGTACGCAGGCTTGGGATACACCATTGAACTCGGTGAATGCTATTTGGGCATTTATGAATAATGGTAATTGGTTGATGCAGAATGGAGAGCATGCTACGTTGATGCTTGATAATAAGCCATTGCAGACAACACAGCCTACGGCAGGTTTGGGTTATGTGAAGGCGACACAGTCTGTTGATCTCCAATCGTCTGAAACTCACGATTTAGTTATCAGCAAAGCAAGCACTGGCACAAGTTGGGGTGCTGTCTATGCACAGTTCTTCCAGACGTCAACAGATATCTCTGATGCTTCATCTGGCTTGAAGATTAAGCGTGAGGTCTTGGTTGATAGCGTACTGTTGAAGAGAGGAAAGAACCTTAAAGTTGGTGACAAGGTGTGTATCCGTTTGACGATAATTGCCGACCGTGATTACGACTTTGTGCAGGTTGTTGACAAGCGTGCTGCCTGTCTTGAGCCTGTTAGTCAGTTGAGTGGCTATCATTGGGGATATTACATTGCTCCAAAGGATTACACGACTAATTACTACTTTGACCAGATGGCTAAGGGTAAGCATGTCGTTGAAACAGAATATTATATTGACCGAGCAGGTGTTTATCAGACAGGAACCTGCACTGCGCAGTGTGCATACGCGCCAGAGTATAGCGGACGTACAGGTGCGGAGGTTATACGAGTTGATAAGTAGACAAGTAAACGAGTTGACAAGTGAACGAGTTAATTGATAGAGTTGTCGAGTCAAAGTGTTGTTTTAACTCTATTCATTTTCAAGTAGACGAGAAGACGAGTTGACAAGTAAACAAGTTATTTGATAGAGTTGTCGAGTCAAAGTGTTGTTTAGACTCTATTCATTTTCGAGTAGATGAGTAGACAAGTTGACAAGTAAACGAGTTGACGAGTAAACAAGTTATTAGATAGAGTTGTGGAGTAGGGGTATTGGTTTAACTCCCCTAACTTCTCAACTCATTAACTCCTTAAAAAGAAATGCTTCAAATAGAGATAGATAACGGTAGTGGTTTTTGCTTCGGTGTGACCACTGCCATTAAGAAAGCCGAAGAAGAATTGGCAAAGGGTACAAAGCTCTATTGCTTAGGTGATATCGTACATAACAGTATGGAGGTGGAACGCCTCACAAAGAAAGGACTCATCACCATCAATCATGAGCAGATGCGCGAACTTCATAACGTGAAGGTTTTGCTGCGTGCGCATGGTGAACCACCTGAGACGTACGAACTTGCAAGACGTAATAACATTGAGATTATCGATGCTACTTGCCCTGTGGTTCTTGCCCTTCAACGTCGTATTAAGACACAGTATGAGAAAGGTCGTCAACCTTCTTATATGATATCGTCAAAGGGTGGGGCTGCTGTTGATGAACCTTTAAACCTCAAGCCAGTAACGAATGAAGCGGTGGAAACCTCTACTTCTTCTGTTTCTCTTCCTCCTGCAGTAGGCGAGGGACAAGAACTTAGTGCCTCCTCTTCCATTGTTATCTTTGGAAAGAATGGTCATGCCGAAGTGCTCGGACTTGTTGGTCAGACTCATAGTCAGGCGATTGTGATAGAGAAGTTTGAAGATGTGAAGGCGTTAGACTTTAATAATGACATCTATCTCTACTCACAGACGACAAAGAGTTTGGATGAGTTTCATAAGATTATCGAATACATTCAAAGTCATATCTCACCCAAAGCAAAGTTCCAAAGCTTTGATACCATCTGCCGACAGGTTGCTAATCGTATGCCAAACATTTCAACCTTTGCTGCTCGTCACGACTTGATTCTCTTTGTGGCAGGCCGTAAGAGTTCAAATGGTAAGGTCCTCTTTCACGAATGTTTGAGTGTAAACCCAAACTCCCATCAAGTTGAGAGTGCAGACGAAATCGACATGAGTTGGTTTGAAGGAGTTGAAACAGTAGGTATCTGTGGGGCTACGAGTACGCCAAAATGGCTGATGGAAGAATGCCGTGATGAGATACTCAGACATACGAAAGAATAGCTTTATAATCCTCAAATAAAGAGATTAAACGCGAAAAACTATCAAGTTGTGATAGTTTTTCGCGTTTTTTTTATACCTTTGCGTCGTCAATCAAGATTTAATGTGACTTTTATTGCAACACTTGGGTTAGGTTTTTTCTTGAAATGACAGAATGCAGGGTAATATTTGTTGGGCCTTCCAACAGTTTAATATGATGGAGTATGTCAGTTGTTGATGATAGGTTTTAGGGATTTATATGCTCCTCGAAAATCTTTTTTATATCGCTTCAAGAAGTGTGAGAATCTGACTTTTATAATTAGAGTTCTACCTCTTCCCCTGACATCTCAATTCTTAATAATAAAGCATTGTCGTACTGTACACATTGTACGAGGTGTCTTGTTCGTGGACATAACATTACTCTAATCAACAAGGGAAGATGTCATGTTGTCCCATATTATTTAAGTGAAGTATTCATCAATAGTGTTGCATAGTAGACTTATGAAAGAACAAAAGAGTTTCCTTGTCCCTATGGCATTCTTAGGGCTTATGTTTTTCACTTGTGGATTTGCCTTGGGTATAAATTCATTATTGGTTCCAGTATTGAAGGTGTCGTTAAGTGTTTCTTCAATGGAAGCATATATGCTCATTGGTGCAACATTCTTGCCTTTCCTTATCTTCGGCTATCCTGCGGGAATGTTAATTAGCAAGATAGGATATAAGCGTACGATGGCTATTGCGTTCGGAATGTTTGCTGTAGCTTTTGGAGTGTTTATCTTCTCGGCAGATGCAAAGAGTTTTCCTTTATTTTTGACAGCTTCCTTTTTCTGTGGAACAGCTAACACCTTCTTGCAGGCAGCTATAAATCCTTATGTGACAATATTGGGACCAACGGAGAGTGCTGCAAAGCGTATCTCTATTATGGGTATGATCAACAAGTTAGCTTGGCCAGTGTCACCCCTCTTTATTGCTCTTTTCGCAGGTGCTTCAGGTAGTGTTGCGATAGATGATTTAGGTAAACCTTTTGCTGTGATTATTTGTCTGTTCGTTGCTTTAGGTGTAGTGGCTCTTTTGTCACCATTGCCAGAGGTGAAAGCAGCAGGTGAGGATAGCAGTGAGACTGATGAGGTTGACCAAGAAGTATCTGCTTATGCAAACAGTAAGAAGTCTGTTTTCCAGTTCCCACACTTGGTTCTGGGTGCTATTGCCATCTTTTTTTATGTTGGTGCAGAGACTATCGTGTTGGGAACGCTCATTGACTATGCGAATGAGTTAGGACTTGCTCATCCAGAAAACTATTCTTGGATAACTCCGATTAGTATTAGTATTGGATATATAGCAGGAATCATTCTGATTCCTAAGTATCTTTCTCAGACACGTGCTTTGCAGATTTGTTCATTCGTAGCCTTGTTGGGAACGACCCTCGTTGTTCTTCTTCCTGGAGTTTACAGTATATATAGTGTCGGTGTCATGGCTTTAGGATGTTCACTGATGTGGCCAGCGTTTTGGCCTTTGGCATTGATGGATTTGGGTAAGTTTACCAAGAAGGGTTCGTCACTCTTGACGATGGGACTTATTGGTGGAGCAGCAATTACAGTACTGTTTGGTCTTTTAAAGGATGTTTCAGATGCTCGATATGCCTATGGTCTTTGCTTTGTATGCTTTGGTTATATCTTGTTCTATGCGTTCAAGGGCTATAAGTTACGTTAATAGATTCTTATCTAACGACGTTATAAGTTTCTGTATAATAACCTTTCCATTAGGTTGGAAGCAGTATTCTTATTACATTAAATAATCCTAAGTTACAATAGTTTACGGGGTTGCCTTTACGAAGGTAATCCCGTTTTTTGTATACTATCTTATAAACGTCTTCTTTTATCATTACGAAATATCTTTACATAACTTCGGGTTAAATCTCCTTTTCATGCGTATAAAATAGCATTTCTAAAGGTATTTGTAACTATCAGGTACACAGTATGTTACTAACCTGTATTTTAAAAGGTGCTTATTAAGAGTCTAAAAGGGCGTTAGTAAGACTTCAAAAGGGCTCCTTTTAGAAGCCAATTAAGCCTCTTTTCGAAGGCTAAAGAGCATATATAAAACTCAAGGTGCGTGAAAAATATTTACATGCGCTTATTGATTGTGGCTAAGGTGAGTGATAAAAGACAGAAAGACAATGTAAAGAATAGGCAAAGAAATAATATTTTAGGTTTCAATCAAATATTTGTGATAGATGTTATGAAATGATATGTTTTTAATATATAAACTTAAAAAATATTTGCAAGGTTTTTGTTTTTTGTGTACTTTTGTAGATTCGCTGTTTAAAAAGCGGCTTTAATAAAAAAGAATATCAGTATAATTTGTATTCTACTTTTTTAATTTATAAGAATAGTTCTAAACATTAAAGTACCAGAGGGGAAATGAGAAAAGAAATGCAAAAAAGTAATCTCGTATTACGAATTTGGGCAGTACTGGCTCTGATGTTAATGCTTAGTATAGGGTCAACCGTATCGGCACAAACACAAGATGTCGATAAGATGGTGGTGACGCTGTCTATGAAGCAAACAGAAATGAAGACCTTCTTAGATGAAGTGTCAAAGCAAACAGGATTACAATTTGATGTGAGTCCTGAGCTACTATCTCAAGCGGAGAAAGTTAACATTGACGCACAAGCGCAGCCTGTTCGTGCCGTGTTAGGACAAGTCTTTAATAAGACTGGTTTTAGCTATAGTATTGATGGCAACAGCGTGAAACTTGTTCGTAAACCAACACAAGAGAAACGGAAGGGAGTATATGGACAGGTAACCGATAAAGACGGTTTGCCTCTGCCTGGTGTAACCATCCGAATGAAAGGCTTTAATGGCGGTTATATTACGAATTTGGACGGTCAGTATGAGATTAATACCGACTTACCAGAGGTTACGCTCACCTTTAATTATATAGGATATAAGCCTTTAGAGAAAAAGGTAAAGAATGGTACGGCAGGTAACTTCACGATGCAGGAAGACGTTGGTGAGTTGGGTGAAGTTGTCGTAACAGGTTTTGCTACAAAGAATAGAAACAGTTTTACCGGTTCGCAGGTATCTATAAAGAAAGACGAACTATTGTCTGTTGGTACAAAGAATGTACTTACAAGTTTGGCTAACTTTGTGCCAGGTCTTAGCGTGTTAGAGGATAACCTTGGCGGATCTGACCCAAATAAGATTGCTGATATCAATATTCGTGGACGCGCTACCTTCTCAGGTCAAGCTAACTTACCTGTATTCGTTGTTGACGGTTCGCAGGTAAAGGTAGACTATGTCAATGATATGGATATGAACGATATTGAGTCAATCACCGTACTCAAAGATGCGTCGGCATCAGCACTCTATGGTGCGAAGGCTTCTGCAGGTGTTATCGTTATCACAACAAAGGCACTCAAGGGTGGTAAGTTGAGATTTAATTATAACGGAACATTACGTTTGTCAACTCCAGATTTGAGCGATTATAAATTACTTTCAGCATCACAAAAGCTTGAGTACGAGCGTTTGGCAGGTCTTTACACAGCGACCAACTTAGCGGACCAATATGCGCTGCAAAATAAGTATGCATACTATTACAACCAGATTCAAGACGGTGTAACAACCGACTGGATAAAGAAACCATTGCGTAATGCGGTTTCTTCACAGCATAGTGTAAGTATCGATGGAGGTGATGAGCACGCACGATATAACTTAGGTGTGCGTTATGGAGATGAGGAAGGTGTAATGAAGGGTTCGAGTCGTGAGCGTTTGTCAACAAACTTCAAGCTCTCATATAACCTTTCAGGTAAGTTCTTTATCAGTAATACGGCTACTATCTCATCTGTAAAATCAACTCAGTCGCCATACGGTGACTTCTCTGAGTGGGTGAAGCAGAATCCATATGAATATCCATATGATGAGTATGGCGCATTGAAACCAAAGTTGAATTATGACCTCTCTAACCCTTTGTATGAGGCATCGTTAGGTAGTTTCAACAGAGGAAATACGCTTGACGTATTAAACACAACAACACTTCAGTTATGGTTGGGTGAGAAGTTCAGAATTGATGGTGACTTCTCAATACAAAAGACGAAATACGAGGGACGTAACTTTGTGTCACCATTCTCGGCAGATCAGATTAAGAACGTAGCCGATGTGTCACGCAGAGGACTACTGAGAGAGACTTTCACCAGTACAACTACTTATCAGGGTAAGTTGATGGTGTCATACAATAACTATATATTTAGTAAGCTGTTCCTTACGACGATGGCAGGTGCAACGATTGAGTCAAACTCTGTCGATGGTAGTAGATATGGTTCTGTAGGTTATTATTCAGACAATGTAGCCCACCCATTGTTGGCAGGAAACTATCCAACAGGTAAACCAGGTGGTGTAGATAATAAGTATAATGGTGCAGGTTTCTTCGTAAACCTTAACACAATATGGGATAATCGTTACTTCTTAGATGTAATTTATCGTTATGAAGGTTCGTCTAAGTTTGGTAAGAACTCTCGTTTTGCACCTTTCTGGAGTGTGGGAACAGGATGGAATATTCATAATGAGAAGTTCCTTAAAGGTTCACCTTTCCAGTTGTTAAAGCTTCGTGCAAGTTTGGGTTATCTTGGAAACATCTCGTTTGAACCCTATCAGGCGTTGACAATGTATACCAGTTTGGCAGGTCTTAACTATATAAAAGGTATTGGTGCCGTACCAATGGGTATTGGAAACAAGAACCTTAAGTGGGAGAGAACACTCAGTGCCAACCTCGGTCTTGACCTCACAATGTTCAAGGGACGATGGGACTTCTCGGCAGATGTTTATGTAAAGAATACAGACAACTTGTTACTTGACATTACTAAGGCTCCATCATTGGGTATTACCACGTCACGTGAGAATGTCGGAGAGGTAGAGAACCATGGTTTCGAGTTCCAGACACGTGTTATCCCTATCAAGAATAAGGATTGGGAGTGGTCGTTGAGCCTTAACTATGCTTACAACAAGAATAAGATTAAGAAGATTAGTAATGCGCTTCGTGAACAAAACGAGAAGAACCAAGCAAAGGGTGGTGTGACACCATTGCCTATCTATGAGGAAGGTCAGTCGTTGACAGCATTGAAGGTAGTTTCTTCAGCTGGTATCGACCCTATTACGGGTAATGAGGTATTTATTAAGCGTGACGGTAGCCTTACGTTCGTTTACGATCCTAATGACAAGGTAGTATATGGCGATACCACACCATTCGGTATGGGTTCAATCGGTTCTTACCTTACCTATAAGCAGTTCTCAATGGGAATGTCTATGCGTTATTCTTTCGGTGGAGCTGTCTATAACCAAACGTTAGCAAGTAAGGTGGAGGGTGCCGACCCACGCTATAATGCTGACGAACGTGTGTTTAGCAGCAGATGGAAGGAAGTAGGTCAGCAAGCAAAGTACAAGCGTATCAGCGATTCAAGCGTACCTATGCAGACATCACGATTTGTTGAGACAAATAATTATATCACGTTGAGCAGTCTCTCGTTAGCATACGAAGTGCCATTGACATTCATTAAGCGATATGGCTTGAAGCGTTTACACTTGGAGATGTTGGCTAACGACCTCTTCTATCTCTCATCTGTAAAACGTGAGCGCGGATTAAGTTATCCTTATGAGCGAAGCGTAGAGTTCTCAGTAAGACTTGGATTTTAAACCGATGATGGCTGACACATTAATATAATGGTGAAAGACTATTTAGGTAACAATAAGAAAGAAATGAATATGAAGAGAATATCATATTATACAAAACTATTGGTAGGTGCTGTCATGATGCTATCTGTGGTATCGTGTAACGACTTTATAAATGTTCAACCAGCAGGACAAGTTGATGAGGATGAGCAGTTCTCATCTATCCGTGGTATCCGTAATGCGATGTTTGGTGTTTATGGTAGCATGGCAACGTCAGACTTATATGGTGGAAACTTAGGCTTTGGTTTCGTAGACCAGTTAGGACAGATATTTGGTTACGATAACTCGTCAGAGACAAGCTACTTCGTAGGTCAATACGATTATATGCGAAGTGATGTGCGCTCTATTGTTGATGCCATCTGGACAAAGCAATATCAAGCAATATCATACGTCAATAATATAATTTATCAAACAGAGAATGCTAAGTTTGAGCATGCAGAGCTGCCTTTGATGCGTGGTGAGAGCTATGGCTTACGTGCCTTTATGCACTTCGACCTCGTTCGTCTTTTTGCTGAAGACTATGGTCAAAGCAATGCGTCAACACGTGGTATACCATACTCAACGTCTTTCGACCTCAATAATAAGAAGTTATTGACTTTGCATAAAACGTACGAGGCGATATTGTCGGATTTGGATAAAGCTGAAGAACTTTTGAAGAACGATGATGTAGTAAACGTTGAGACAACTGCTTCCAGTGACTATCTTAAAGGACGTGCTGTGTTCTTTAATAAGTATGCTGTGGCTGCTACAAAGGCAAGAGTTTACTATGCTATGGGTGACGTGACGAATGCGGCTAAGTATGCTAAGCAGGTAATCGATGCAACCAATAACTTCTCATTGAAGAAGTATAGTTTATTGAGTGATGTAAAGCGTTTCCCTGCAGCAGGAGAGTTGATTTTCGGCTTGTATAACAATACGCTTTCAAGTACTATTTCTACGCTTTTCTTATCACAGACAGCACGCGGTACATTTACTGAAGGACGTAGAGATCTTGAGAATCTTTATGAGACATCAGCCTTCTCGGCTACAAGTACAGACTTGCGTTACACTGGTTATTACAGACAGAATACTACACCAGATGGTTTGAAAACCTATTCTTTTGTAAGATTCTTAGAGAGTGATGCACAGGTGAATAGTAATCCTTTACAGGGTTTGACACTAATCCGTTTGCCAGAGATGTATTATATCTTAAGTGAATGTACATACGATAGTAATAAGACAGAGGCTGTTAGATTACTCAATGAAGTAAGAAAAAGTCGTGGATTAGAGGATGTTGATAGCGCAAAGGTAGCAACACGCGAGGCTTTCAATAAGGAGATGTTGCGTGAGCGTATGCGTGAGATGCCTGGAGAAGGACAAACGTTCTATGCGTTGAAGCACTATAACAAAGCATTTACTGACTTTAGAGGTATTACCACACGTCAGCCATCTAATTCCATCTTCGTCTTGCCTTGGCCAGAAACAGAGAAAGAGTTTGGAGGACAGTAAGTTATTAAACACTTTATGAAAATGAAAAAAACAATAAGAAATATACTACTTGTTTGCGCTGGTGTAACCATGTTTGCAGCATGCAGCAACGTCGACTTTGATGGTGAACACAGTTCTGACGGCATGTTTGAACCAACAAATCAAGTTAGCTTCTATTATGCACAACCAGGTGATACCGTTGTGAATTACTCATTCGGAGTAAAGCCTGTTGATACACTTACACACGTGGTTTATCTCCCCGTGCAGCTCGTAGGTAATCTTTCTGCTGAGGCGCAGCCCTTCAGTGTAGAGGTAGGTAAGGGTACAACGGCTGTTGCAGGGAAGCATTACACACTTAATGCTGACACCTTGCGTTTCGCTCCTAATGCTTATCGTACCTATGTTCCAGTAACATTGATACGTGCTAACTTGTCAGAAGATAAGGACGATTCAATACGATTGGTATTGAACTTAGTGGGGAAGGATAAGTTGGGAACAAGACTTACCAAGAGCAATACGGTAAAAATAACCTTTAACAATGTACTCTCTAAGCCTGATTTCTGGGAAGTGATGGAGAGTTACTGGGGTTTAGGAGCCTTTACCAAAAACAAGTATCGTAAGTTACTTGCTTATTATGACAGTAATGAGGCTACTATCAGAGATATCATAGAAGGCTCTGATGTAACGGCACAAGGCTATCTTTATCAGCATGTGCAGGAGGTAATTGCTTACTTTGCAGCGCATCCAGATGAGTTGTAAAAGGTAGGATAAGTATTGTTACTTGTCTTAAGGTATAATCGAGTGTAGACTGAGTATCGTTTCTATAAGGGACTTTAGCTTACGAAAAACTATGATTATACCTTATGATAGAATGAACATTGGTAAACAGATAAATAAGAAATAAGATGATAAAGAAATATTTATATCTTCTCTTGGCACTCCCATTAGTGGCATTGTCATTTCAATCATGTATAAAAGATGAGTCTTATGGTCCTTCTGGCAATTCGTCTAAGTTATCATTGGCACAGGATTTACAGGAGAAATACACCCTTAATAGATGGGATACATTGAAGATTTCGCCTAATGTCGTACAGACAAATGAGCAAAAGAAGGTTGACTATGAGTGGGAAGTAAATGGTAAGGTTGTATCGACCGATGCTTCTCTTAAATATGTTTGTAAGGACTTCGGCTCTTTCCCATGTCGATTAAAGGTGAGCAATGGAGATAATATTCAATATTATGAGTTTGGACTAAATGTACAATACTCTTATGTTGATGGTCTTTATATATTAGCAAGCAATAGCGGAAAGACAATCGTTTCTTATCTGCCAGAGGAAGGAAGTACAAAGACTTTTGACTTAGATGTTCTGCAAAAGAATAATCCAAGCATTGATTTCACACGAGAACCTAAGGGAATTGATTATGCGTTAGCACGTGATAACAAGACTCCACTCTTGTTTGTTGCCGTGGGAAGTCCAAGTACTATTTATGAGTTCGACGGCAATCTGATGAATATGCGCTTCACTACTAATACTACAGGTGATGTTACATATCTTAGAAAGAGTGCCTTGACATATCCAAAGTCAATGCTGACAATGGTAAATCATGTACCAAACCGATTGACACTCTCAGAGACAACACCCTTCAACTTAGGTAATTCTATAAAGGATGCTTTAGGCTCTGACATATCTTTAGCTGATGCTGCAACAGCTTGGAAGCAACAAGACCTACGTTATGTACAAGGCTACGTAATGTTTGATAATGCTGAAGGACGATTGGTAGCACAAAAGGTACAGGCTACAGGTAAGGTGCCTGTTGAGTTATTGAAAGGTAAGTTTACGGGTGAAACACTTGTTGGTATGGGACCGGTTGATAACGAGCGTAACATCGTTTTACTCACATGGAATGCTACTTCATCAAAGTTTAAGTGCTATTATATCTTCCCAGGCTTCTATCCTTCTACAGTTACAAAGGTTGAGGCAGCTGTTGTAAAAGATGAGGCTATTGTACCAGCTACTGCGGGTTTGACTACACAATCAGTTGTACGCGTATCTGCAGAGAAGAACTTAGTTTACTATTCTGCTGGTAATAAGCTGTATGCTTACAACGTGTTGTCTGGTGGTAATTTCTCACAAAGCGCATTAACAAGCTTCGGTGATGCTGGTGAGACTATCGCTGATATGCTCATCTTGGAAGGAAGTAATAAGCTTTATGTAGCTACAAATGCAGCTTCAGGTCAGCTTGTGGGAAGCATTTACTGTTTTGATATGAACGAGAATAAATTGCTTTGGGCGAAAAAGAATATTACTGGACGTATCAAGAGCATTACATACAGACAATAATGAACGGGTGTGTGTCAAAATAGACATATCCTCTTTGTTGACAAGAAGGTTAACCCTTTTTGACGGAAAGGTCAACCCTTTTTGACGGAAAGGTCAACCCTTTTTGACGAAAAGGTCAACCCTTTTTGACGAAAAGGTCAACCTTTTTTGACGGAAGGGTCAACCCTTTTTGAAAAACAGTCGACTATTTTGATAAAAACTGTTGACCCTTTTGTAGACAGATTAAGTTTTAGGAATTTAAAAGAGAGGATGTGTCTATTTTGATACACTCTCATTCAAACCATAATTTCGACATGAAAACAAACAATATAATGGCAACACTGCGCACAATAGGAATAGGCTTATTACTATTGTGCGTTAATGTTAGGGCTTTTGCCGATGATAAAAAAGGCGACGAAGATAAAAAAGCTAAGAAGGAAACAAAATACGATAAACTATTTAAGGACAAGAAGAAGGAAACTGCAAGTAGTAAGTTTATCACTGTACATAAGAGTGATGGGAAACTCTACTTGGAGGTTCCTGTCAAATACTTGCATAAAGAGATGTTGTTGGGTGGTGGTATCTCCTCAACAACAGACCCAACCTATCTGACCATTGGTACAAAGAGTTTCACTCCTTTGCATTTCTTCTTTGAAGTTCAAGACAGTAACTTGGTTATGAAGACACCTAACAGTGTGGTTTATTCAGATGGTAGTGCAAGTGCTGAGATGCAAGAAGCCTTGAAGATTAGCTATCGTGACCCAGTCTTGATGGGCTTTAAGATTGCTGCTTACAATAATGATAGTTCGGCTATTGTGATAGATGCAACAGATCTCTTGGCACGTCCTAATACTATGTTACCTATTATTCCAAAGAAGTCGGGTGATTTAGCATTGTCAGCTTCGCCTAAGAGCGAAATGTCTTATGTTAGAACAATTAAGAGTTTCGATCGTAATATAACGATAAACGTTGATTTCAACTATCTACTCACTGCCTCACTCATGTCTTTACCAGTTGCCAGTGAGATTCCAACAACCGTAGGTGTCACCTATAGTTTAGCGTTATTACCAGATAGTAAGATGCGCCAACGCGTAACAGATTCGCGTGTTGGTATAGCATCTGCATCTAAACTCACTTTCGATAATAACATAGCAAAAAGCAAGCAAACATTCATAGCACAACGTTGGAACCTCGTTCCACAGAATCTTAAGGCTTACGAACAAGGTAAGTTGTCAAAGCCTGTTAAGCCTATATGCTTTTATATTGATGATGCCTTCCCTGTTGAATGGAAGAATGCGATAAAGCAAGGAGTAGAACTTTGGAATAAGGCCTTCGAACAAGCGGGTTATCAAAAGGCTATTGAAGCCTTAGACTTCCCAAAGAATGACCATAATTTCGATGCAGACGATATTGCCTATTCTTGTATTCGATACGTACCAAGTACAGCTGAAAAGGTTACATCTTCTTTCTTGGCGAACCCACAAACAGGAGAAATCATCAATGCTTCTGTGTTTGTTCCAGCCAATGTCGGTGATCAGATTTACCGTTGGTTATTCTTAGGTTCAGCAGCATCAGATGCCATAATGCGTACTTCTCATCTTCCACAAGACAAGTTCAATCAGGGGTTGAAGTATATGGTAGCATGCGAAGTAGGGCGAAGCCTTGGTTTGCTTGATAATATAGGAGCTTCGTATTCCTATCCTGTTGACTCACTTCGTAATAGCACATTCACACATGCCAACAATCTTGCTGCATCAATAATGGCTAATACACCTTTTAATTATGTTGCTCAGCCAAGTGATAAGGGTATTGTTTATATGCCAGAGAGTGTTGGACAGTATGACAAGCATGCTATCGAATGGGCTTATCGTTATTTCGACCCATCAAAGACAAGTTTAAGTGCTGAAACCGATGCACTTGAGAAGATGGTTGATAAGCGTGTACAGAATCCTCGCTATCGTTTCTTCCGAACCTCTTCATTGATTTGGGACCCACGTGTACAAGAAGGTGCATTGGGCAGTGATGCGATTAAGGCAAGCGAATATGGATTGCGTAATATGCAAATCGTTGAGAACAACCTTTATAATTGGGTGAAGGACGATGATGACAGTCGCATCAAAGAGAAGTTATATCTGGCAATCTCTCAGCAGAGATATGCTTTTTTCAAACGTGTGTTGAGCAATGTTGGTGGTATCTTCTTAAACGATATGAAAGTAACATCGGGTGTTCCTCGTTATGAGGTAGTACCTAAAGCGCGTCAGCGACAGGCGATGTTATGGTGCTTAAATCAGGCAAAACACTTCAAGCAATATGCTAACCCAACCTTTGAGCGTAAGGGATTCATGGCTATAAGCTATTACGATCAGCTCTTAGAGTTTATTGGATATGACCTCTTTGGTGTTCGTACACGTTTGGCAGTAGCATCACATCTGTCATCACAGAGTTATAGTCAGAAAGAATATTTCGACGACCTTTTCTCTTCACTCTTTCAAAGTGCACAATTGTGTAAGGCTCCATCTCAGGAGGAACGAGTGTTACAGCGTGCTTATCTAACGTATTCACGCGCGGTTATCGACAAGGCTAACAAGCAGGGTGGTAATGGTCCAGCAGCACTTCAGTCTACATCGGTTAACGGCAGTCAGACGAGTAGCACTGCCTATGGTAACCCTACAGCCTCCCTCGCACCAACAGTTGATGCTGCTTTGTTAGATGGCTCGGCTATTTACTTCTACACTTCACTGTTGAAGCTTAAGCCAATGTTGGAGAAGTGTGTCAAAGCAAACCTCTCACCTGATGCGCACTCACATTATTCTATGTTGCTCTTTAAGGTGAACAAAGCTTTGGAGGATGGACAATGAAATATTCATTAATATCTAATCAGTTAATGCGTCGCATACTATTATTTCTGCTTCTCTTCGCTATGGTGGCTACATCGGGAGTGGCTTTCCCGTTTTCAAAACGTAAGAAGAAGGCGCAGAGCACACAAACAGAAAAGAAATCGGCTTATGAGCGTGCCCTCACCGAGCAATTAACGGAGTCGGTGCGTGGTAGCTTTGTATCGTTTCATAAGACTGACGGACGTATATTGATGGAGCTTCCGAAGCAGTCTTTGGGTCGTGACATGATTATTGGTGTAACCATTTCGTCAGTGTCAAATCCTAAGATGGGCGACTTAGGCTTTAAGAATTCCAACTTAGTGCATGTACGCTTCATAGAGAAAGATAGTTCTGTGGTGATGCAGGTGGTAAATACCGACTTGTTTGTGCCAAAGAAGCAGCCCTCAGCTACGCTTGCAGCAAGGCTGAACTATGATAATCTTGACTTCTTTTCATTCCCTATTAAGGCACATAACGATTCCACTGGAGCCGTGCTGTTCGATGCTTCGCCCTTTATTCTAAAGGAGAATCGCTTCTTCCCAGTGATTGCAAAGAATGTAGGGTCGTACACAGTAAACGCATCTTTGAAAGATAATCTTACAAGGGTGACGAAACTAAAAGTCTTCGATGAGAATGCCTGTGTCGGTATGGATAGGCATTACATCATTAGTCTCTCTGGTAAGAAAGGTTCGCCTATCACCAACTATCCCGTAACGATTGGCGTAAACTTTACGTTAGCTCTGTTACCAAACGACTTGATGACACCTCGTTTGAGTGATACACGTGTGGGAATGTTTCTTATGAACAAGGATGTTCTTAAGAAGGATGGGTCAATTGATAAAGCTACATTCGTTAAGCGTTGGCGACTTGTACCGAAGGATACAGCTGCCTACTTTGCGGGCGAACTCTGCGAACCAACAAAGCCAATCGTCTATTATGTAGAGAATACATTCCCTCCACTTTGGAAACGAGCTATCAAAGCTGGTGTTCTATGGTGGAATAAGGCTTTCGAACGTATTGGGTTTAAGAATGTCATGCAGGTGGCAGACTTCCCAGAGAACGACCCTAATTTCGACCCAGATAACTTCAAGTATTCTTGTATCAGATACTTACCTACTGACGTTGAGAATGCTATGGGACCTTCGTGGACAGACCCTCGCACAGGAGAGGTAATCAATGCTACCGTTCTTGTTTATAATGATGTTGTAAACACGATTAACAACTGGCGATTTGTTCAGACGGCACAGATTGACCCTCGTGCACGTGGAGCGCAGATGCCTGACAGTATTATAGAGGAAACACTCGAGTATATTATTGCCCACGAGATTGGTCATACGCTTGGATTTATGCACAACATGGCAGCATCTGCAGCACTTCCAACCGACTCGCTGCGTTCCCCTGCCTTCACGCAGAAGTATGGTACAACGGCTTCCATCATGGATTATGCACGTTTTAATTATGTTGCACAACCTACTGATCACGGCGTTAAACTTACTCCGCCGCGTCTTGGTGTCTATGACTACTATGCTGTTGAGTGGGCTTACAAGCTTTTCCCTGGTTCGAAGGGGTTTGAGGATGATGCGAAACAGCTGCGTTTGTTGGCTGATAAGCATGAAGGCGACCCTTTCTATCGTTATGGCTTACAGCAAACGGGAACGAAGTATGACCCTTCTGCTATTGAGGAAGACCTCGGTGACGACCCTGTAAAGTCGTCTACCTATGGTATGGACAATCTTCGAATGATTCTCAAGAACCTTGATCATTGGATTGGTGATGAGGATGGCGATAATCGTAAGGCTGAGTTATATAATGAGGTGCTGTCTCAAGCTATGCATTATGTACGTAATGTTAGTATTAATGTCCCTGGCATCTATCTCTATCAAACAAGCGAGAAGTCGGGCTTACCACGCTATAAGGTTGTGCCTAAGGCTAAGCAAAAAGAGTCTGTGCAATGGCTTCTGAAGCAAGCACGCACGTTTGCTACATTAGGTAACGATACGATTGAGAAGAAACTACCATTCGGAGCAAATAAGCCTTTTAAGATTTTAGCTCGTGATGTGCAGTCGCTTGCTATGATGGCAACGTCAAAGCTTGCTATTTCTTATTATCTTGACTCTACCTCTTACTCACCAATTGAGTATATGGAGGATGTTTATCAAGATGTCTTTGGCAAGACGATTGCCGGTAAAGAGAATCTTTCGGTGGCTGATCTCTCTATGCAACGACTCTATGTCGACTTATTGCAAGAGGGGGTTTCTGATATGAAGCAAGCACCTAATGTTCATAATCTTCAAGCGTCTTTGACTTCTGTAAATAGTGTTATCACTAATATGTTACGAAGGAACGAGGCTGGAAATGAGCATGCGGAATGTTGTTATTTGGCAGACAGACAACGAAGTTTAGATGATGATACTCATTTTCTTAACTTCGGTAATGGTTATGGTGAGCCAGAACCTTTGTGGGGAACAACTGTCAATCGCACTTCAGAGTTCCAATTAGAGTATGCGCAGAAGTTGCTTTCTTTGTTGGAAACAACTATTCCACGTGTTTCTTCTCCTGATTTGAAAGCACATTATATGCTTCTTGAAAAGCGTTTGAAGAAGTATTTGAAATAATAGAATTCTTCAATTCAATAAACTTAAAGCTCTCTATAATTCTCATAATTATAGGGAGTTTTTTGTTCTTTCGGAATATGAAGTGATAAACTAAGCTCTAATATTATAAAGTACACAGCGTCTATTTATAGTTTGCAGTTAAATCTTACGTAGGGAATAAAAATGTTTGTACTCGGAAAAATGTTTACATAAGTTCAAGGTCTGCGTAAGTAAAAACTAAGAAAAGGGGCCTTTCTTTCGCCTTTGTAACTAAAAGATAGTCAGATAGTTGTAAAATAGCGTGTGTAAAGGTGCTTTCTAAGGCTCTTAAAGGGCGTTAGTAAGACTTTAATTAACGCCCTTTTGAAGTGCTATAAGGCATCTTTTCATGTGCAAAAGAGCGTAGATTGAAAGCGAAGATATGAAAAAACAGAACAAAAAAGTATCTTCATTGTCTCTGTTTTTGTATGAACGAGACTTTTATTATCGCTCGTAAAAGTTGCAGAAAGCAAGTAATTTTAGAGGGTGAAAGACGTGCTTTCTCTCATTTTAATAATAGTGATAATGCTTATTAGTGATAGAAATAATGCTTATCAGTAGGAAGTTTTCACAGCTTATTTAGCTGCCACATAGCTTATTTCTTTTTCTTTTTGAATAAGCTGAACTTATTAAAAGGACCTGATGATTGCTTACCACCAAACATACGATAGAGTTTCCACGTAAGGATAAGTCCATCCAATACGCCCGCACCAACATTGAATGCACCAGAGAAGCGCTGAGTAGGCGTATTCTTGTCTTTCGGCTTATGCATAAGCTCATTCCACAACCCCGCAATCTTGTTGCTATCCTTGGTCAAGTCTGTACGCAGCTGCGCCTTGCGCAAGCGAATGTCGCTCAGCGACCTATAATTGGTTCCAAAGTGAGTGGTCTGTTCAGTCATAAGCTTATTTTGACATTAAAAGACTTCCTAAGAATCTTACCAATGGGCGTTCAATAAGACTGCGACGTAGTAAGACGAAGAAGATGAGCAGTAGCAAATAGCCACCACCAACAATGAGGAAAGCCCAAATAAGTGAGCCCACCAATGTCTGCAATGCAAAGGCTGCTGCAAAGGAGAGATAAATTAGGGAAATTAATAAGATAGTGCAGAAGACAACCATGATTGTAATCACGGTCAGTAATCGCACGACCTTTTCAATTACATCGAGCTTCATGTACTCTGACTGAAGCCCGATATAATGCTTTAGCACCTCTACGAGTTGTGCTATTGTTTCTACGTTCTTATCGTTTGAGAACATCCTTTATAATTTAGATAGCGTCTGAAGCTGCATCCTTGATATCCTCAACGAAATCCTCAGCTTCCTTGCGGCTGAGCTTGATATCATGCTTCTTGCAGAAATCGTCAACAGCATCAGAAATCTTTGAACGTGTGTCTGTACCCTTCTCTGGAGCCAAAAGAAGTCCGAGAGCTGCGCCTGTGATGCTACCACAGAGGAATGCGCAAACATAACCTAATGTCTTCATAATCTCTTATTTTTTATTGTTAATGAATAGTTCTTTCTTTATCAATGGCAAATATAGCCAAAGTTTCGCATATTAGCAATAGTTAGGAAGTATTTTTGTGTTAAAAATCTTACAAATAGTTTATTTAACAAACTTTATTGACGCTGCTTTCTTACTTCTGCTTCTTATTTTGTAACTTCGCACGATAATTACATAGTAAATTAATAGTATAATCAATAAAAACTAAGGGATTATGAAGAAATTTATGGTTTTGGGCGCAGCTATGTGTGTGGCAATGGCTTTCACTGGCTGTAAGTCAAGCGAGAGTGCATACAAGAAGGCTTACGAGAAGGCTAAGTCTCAGGAGCAGAATACTACTACGAATAATGATGACAACGCAACTCAGCAGGATGCTGTTGTAGCTCCAGTTGAGATGCAGCCAGCTACTCAGGCTCCAGTTGTTGATAATTACGACAATGAGCCAGTACGCCGCGAGACTGTTTCTGTTGTAAATGGTTCTGGTTTGAAGGCTTACAGCGTAGTTGTTGGTTCATTCGGCGTTAAGTCTAATGCTGAGGGCTTGCAGCAGCGTTTGAAGAATGCTGGCTACGATGCTCAGGTTGCTTACAATGCTGGTAACAATATGTATCGCGTTGTTGCTTCTACTTACGACAGCAAGGCTTCAGCTGTTCAGAGCCGCAATCAGCTCCGTGCTACTTACGCTGATGCTTGGTTGCTCTCTCGATAAATGAGTAGAATTTTAGCGATAGATTACGGTAAAAAACGTACAGGATTAGCAGTCACCGACCCATTGTGCATCATCGCCAATGGGTTGGCGACTGTTCCTACGTCTGAACTTTTTGAGTTTTTGAACCAGTATATCGCAAAGGAAACGGTCAGCCAGCTCGTCATTGGCAAACCTATACAACCCAATGGTCAGCCAAGTGAGAACCTCGCTCGTGTGGAGCAATTTGTCAATCGTTGGCGCAAGGCACACCCAGAGTTGCCTATTGATTATTATGACGAGCGATTTACATCGGTTATCGCTCATCAAGCAATGATTGCGGGTGGGGTTAAGAAGAAGACTCGACGTGAAGATAAGGGGCTTGTTGACGAGATTTCGGCAACAATTATCCTACAAGATTATATGAGGTCCAAGGGGCTTTAATCCGTTTGAGGCTTATGCTTGTTAAACTTCGAAACGTTTGGAAATCAGACTCGTAAAGCCTTGAGCCGTTTGATTCTTAAGCTGAAGCGCTTTACACTATTTGATGATTAAACTTGTTGGACACCTATTAAGTTTAAAAGAAAGATAAGAATATGGTATTACCCATTTACACATATGGTCAGCCAGTATTGCGAAAGGTAGCCGAGGATATCCCCCTCGATTATCCCGACCTCCAAGAGCTGATACAAAATATGTTTGAGACCAACACCGCCAGCGATGGCGTAGGTTTGGCAGCACCACAGATTGGCAAGTCTATCCGTGTCGTTGTTGTCGACTTGGATGTGCTCTCAGACACCTTCCCTGAGTATAAAGACTATCGTCATGCATTCATCAATGGTCACATCCTTGAGTATGATGACTCTGAGACGGAGACCTTAGAAGAGGGATGCCTCTCGCTGCCAGGTATTCACGAGAGTGTGACACGTGCAAAACGCATCTACGTTAAGTGGTATGACGAGAATCTCGTTGAGCATGAAGAGTGGATTGATGGCTATCTTGCTCGAGTTATCCAGCATGAGTTCGATCATCTTGAAGGTCGTGTATTCACTGATCGTCTCTCGCCATTCCGCAAGCAGATGATTACCAGCAAGCTCAAAGCCCTTCTGCAGGGAAAGGTTCGCTGTCACTATCGTGTGAAGGCTCCACGTAAGTAAGCCTATGTTGCGTGGTATCGTAGTATCCTTGCTTTGCCTATTGGCATTACCGTCAGCAGCCCAATACAATGTCAAGAAGATGATGGAGGAGGGGAGGCGGACGCTTGATCAGGGATACTACGTTACTTCCATGCAGATTTTCTCCCGTATCGTTGCCCTCAAACCAAACCTATACGAAGCTTGGTATTTGATGGCATTATCAAAGTATCACCTTGAAGATTATAAAGGTGCTGGTGATGATTGTCGCCGTGCTTTGACTTTACAGCCTTATATTGCTGATATCTACGAACTTTATGGTATGTCAAATATCCGTGTGGAGTGTTACGACAGTGCTATCGTAGCCTTTACGCATGCCCTTGACATAAGTCCCGACAATCGCGACTATTGGTTTAATCGTGCTTATTGTCTCTATCAAGTGGGCGATAGCAAGGCTGCCCTTCAGCAACTTGATTATATCCTCAAGCGTTGGAAGACCTTCGATGCAGCCTCCCAGCTGCGTGCCGACATCGTAGC
>ERZ773009.328-NODE-328-length-34086-cov-6.305927_pt1 | contig 34086 bp, 36 predicted proteins | sample MGYA00580663_ERZ773009 | MGnify/ENA primary metagenome ERZ773009 (study PRJEB29015, sample SAMEA2737969) | human oral metagenome | biome: human oral; feature: human-associated habitat; material: dental | place: China | collected 2026 ... | reverse complement strand
AGCAAATGGCAACAAGCCTGAGCGTTAAGCCCTGCTCGCAATATGGGAATAGAAAAGCCCCCCAAGGCGCAAACTTGGGGGGCTTTTTGCATGTCGGAAATGGTATCACCACCACATTCCAGCCATCCATAGTATAGCATATCCAGTTGTCTGTATGCAAGCTAAACCCGTCAAAATCGAGGGGGTTAACCGTGTCGGATTCGATGGCGGTTGTCTCCTAAATCGGTGACTTTTTACGGCTCACATACGCCACAAGGCTTGTAGCCGTCTGCGATTGCTTCATCGCGTGAATCGTAGGGAACAAAGTGGGGCGCGTCGGGGTGTTTGATGGTGCGGCAGTCGGCGAAGTGGAATTTGCCGGATTTCGTGTTCGCGAGGTAGTCTGACGCGAGGACGGGCATGGCAATCGAGAGCGCCATGGTCGCGATGGTGGCGAGTGCGAATTTCTTGAGCATGGGATAGTCCTCCTTTGAGAGTTCGTTAAATAATTTTACGGGAAAAATAGCTCCTCTTCGCATATTGGCGATTTCACCGCTTTCCCAACGCGATATGGTAGCCTCGCTCACACCGACTTTGTCGGCAACTTCTTTCATTGTAAGGCCTAAAGCCAACCTGTTCTCTCTAATAACATCTTTCACGTTCATAATAATAGCACCTCCCTATTATAATGAAAAGCGTCCCTTTATGCAACGAATCCCTTGCATAAAGGAACTTCTTCCTATATAATACCAATTGTAGAAGAGTGAGCGGATGGGAGGCGGCGAGGTGAAAAAATACGATGTCGCCATTGTGGGCGCGGGTCCGGCGGGCGTTTTCGCGGCGTATGAGCTGGCGGAGAAGAAGCCAGGCCTTTCCATCGTCGTCTTAGAGAGCGGCAACGACATATATCATCGCTGCTGTCCGATTGCGGCGGGCAAGGTCAAGAGCTGCATCGGCTGCAAGCCTTGCAGCATCATGCGCGGCTTCGGCGGCGCGGGCGCCTTTTCCGACGGCAAGTACAACTTCACGACGCAGTTCGGCGGCTGGCTCGGCGAGTACATCAGCTCCGCCGAGGTCATGCGTCTCATCGAATACGTCGATGCGATCAACATGCGCCACGGCGCTCCCGCGAAGGTGTTCAGCACGAAGGGAAGCCGCATCGGCAAGCTCGCCTTGGAGCATGATCTGCATCTTTTGGAAGCGAGCGTGCGCCACCTCGGCACGGAAAACAACTTGAAGATGCTCGAAAAAACGTATGAGTACATGAAGGATCGCGTCGAGTTCCGCTTCCATGAACCCGTCAGGAATATCCTTTCCGACGGCGAGGGAGAAAACGCCTTGGAACTGGAAAGCGGCGAGCGCATCGCCGCCGAGTATCTCGTCGTTGCGCCGGGGCGCTCGGGCGCCGAATGGTTTTCCGAGGAGTGTCGGCGGCTGCGCGTCGAGCAGAAGAACAATCAGGTCGATGTCGGCGTGCGCGTCGAAGTGCCCGACGAGATCTTCGACCACATCACGTCGGAGGTCTATGAGGCGAAACTCGTCTATCGCACGAAGCGCTACGGCGATTCCGTGCGAACTTTCTGCATGAATCCGCACGGTCATGTCGTCATGGAGAATACGGGCGGCATCATGACGGTCAACGGTCACTCGTACAGCGATCCAAAAATGCAGAGCCACAATACGAACTTTGCGCTCCTGGTGTCGAATCACTTCACGGAGCCGTTCAACGAGCCGCACAAGTACGGCAAGAGCATCGCGTCTTTTTCCAATATGCTCGGCGGCGGCATCATCATGCAGCGTTACGGCGATCTCGTCAAGGGCAGGCGCACGAACGCGCACCGCATGAGTCACAGCTTCATGGAGCCGACGCTTCATGCGACGCCCGGTGATCTCTCGCTGATCCTGCCCAAGCGCCATCTCGACAACATCATGGAGATGGTGCAGGCGCTCAACGCCGTTGCACCGGGCATGACGAATGACGACACGCTGCTCTACGGCGTCGAGGTCAAGTTCTACAGTTCGCGCATCGTGCTGTCCAATGAGCTGGAAACGCGCCTCAAGAACGTCTTTGCCGTCGGCGACGGCGCCGGCGTCACGCGCGGCCTTTCGCAGGCGGGCGCGAGCGGCGTGCACGTTGCCCGCGTCATACTCTCGCGCATGGGCGCAGGTTGAGAAAGTGCTTAATCTTTTAGTGACTTTGGCCGATAGGATAATATAAGGGAGTATGTTCTTTTTTCAGGCAATATCTTATTGGACGGAAAGAATAGGGTGAGCTTAGTGAATAAAATCAAGATCATGATTGTCGACGACTCGCGCGTCAGCCAGGCGATGCTTGAGGGCATCCTCAAGAAGGCGGGCTTCGAGGTCTGCGCCGTAGCGAGCAACGCTGCCGAGGCCGTTGAGAAATACAAGGAGACGCGTCCGGCCGCTGTGACGATGGACATGAACCTGCCCGATGCCAACGGCATTGAGACGAGCCGCCGCATCCTCGCCTTTGATCCTGACGCCACGATTGTCATGATCAGTGCGATGAAGGATGCGAGCCTCATGACGCAGGGGCGCGAGGCGGGCATCCACGCTTTCCTGCAGAAGCCTGTGAAGCCCAATGAGATCGTCGATATGCTGATCATCCTGTGCCAGAAGAAGGGGAGCGCCGTCACGATGCTGCGCGACTCTTATGTGGCGACGTTTGCGCAAGGGCTTCAGCGCAGTCTGTTCAGTCTTCTTGGCATGGAGAGCGAGATCGAGGTTTCCGTCGATGAAAGCCCCTATCTGACGATCAAGGGCATCGCGGTCATCATCGGACTCACGGGTTCGCCCATGGGACGCGCCGTCGTCCACATGGATACTGATACCATGCGCCGCTTTGCTCTGCGCATGCTCGCGATGGATGAGCATGACGACATCGAGGAGGACGAGATCAACGATTCGGTCGAGGAGGCGGCGAACATCATCGTCGGCCGCGGCGTATCGAAGGTCAATGATATCTTCCGCGACAAGGAAATGCGCCTGACTCCGCCGGGGACGATCAGCGGCGCGAACATCCGCATTGCCAATCCGAAGCTCACCTCGTTCGAGGTCGTCGCGAAGACGGAGATCGGAAACATCTGCTTGAATCTTGGATTTGCGGAGGGGGAATAAAGAAAGATGGATGCAAAACTTGTCAACCCTTTTATTGACGCCTTCACCGCTGTCATGCCGCAGATCGGCTTCCCCGAGCCGAAGCGTGCCAAGGTCACGGTAAAGCAGAAGAACGCCGTGAGTCTCGGCGTTTCTGTCATCGTCGGCTTCACGAAGCAGATTCGCGGCAACGTCGTTTACAACATGACGGAGGATACGGCGAAATTCATCGCCTCCACGATGATGATGGGCATGCCCGTCGAGAACTTCGATGAGATGGCGCAGAGCGCGATTTCCGAGCTCAGCAACATGCTGACGGCGAACACGGCGACGCATATCGCAGGACTCGGCTTGGAGGTCGATATCTCCACGCCGTCGCTTTCCATCGGTGAGGACTTCCAGATCAAGATCAGCAGTGATGGCTACCTTGCCGTCGATATGGATCTCGGCGGTCATATCGTCGAGCTTGATATTTCTGTTGCGACGACTTGACGCCTGTCTTGCGTGAAAAAGGCAGCATTTTCATCCAGTGCCGCAGTTTCCCTCACGAGAGGGGATTGCGGCATCTGTTTTTTAGAGATAATGGTTCGCAGTGCAGGACGGAATGTGTTATAATGGGAAGGACTTTTTAAAGGGTGTACTGGACATAGCCTTGGTGCGCCATGATTTTGCATGACGCTTTGCGTCATGCGTGCGAGGAGCAATGAAATGACGAGAAATGATTTGTGCTGGTGCGGCAGCGGCAAGAAGTACAAGAAATGCCACATGGATTTCGATGAGCGTATTCGCTCGATGAAATTCGACATCTATCGCGGGCAGGTGCGTCCGCCGCACAGTATCATCAAGAATGCGGCGGACATCGAGGGCATCCGAAAGAGTGGCGTCGTCAATGATGGGGCGCTCGACCTCATGGGCGAGATGGTGCAGCCGGGCATCGATACGGCGACGCTCGACAAGGCGGCGCATGACTATATCATCGATCACGGCGGCATTCCCGCGTGCCTGAATTTCGAGGGCTTCCCAAAGAGCGTCTGCATCTCGATCAACGACGTCGTCTGCCACGGCATACCGTCGAAGAAAACGATCTTGAAGGAAGGCGACATCGTGAACGTCGACATCACGACGATCTTGGACGGCTACTATGCCGACGCGTCGCGCATGTACATCGTCGGCGGCAGGACGACGCCGGAAGCGGCGCGTCTCGTCGAGGTGGCGAAGGAGTGCATGAACCTCGGCATTGAGGCGGCCAGGCCGTGGCACTTCCTCGGCGATATCGGTGCGGCGTGCGACGCGCACGCGCGCGCCAACGGCTGCTCCGTCGTGACGCAGCTCGGCGGACACGGCGTGGGCAAGGACTTCCACGAAGAGCCTTTCGTGCCGCATGTGGGCGAAGTCGACACAGGCATGCTGCTCGTGCCGGGCATGGTGCTGACGGTCGAGCCGATGATCAACGCAGGCAAGTACAAGGTAACGGTCGACAAGAAGGATGGCTGGACGGTGCGCACGAAGGACGGCTCGCTCTCGGCGCAGTGGGAAAAGACGATTCTCATCACGGAGACGGGAACGGAGGTACTTTCGAGTTGAATTTTTCAGAACTTCACTGCCCGGAAGTGTTGATCGACGCTCTCGCGCGTCAGGGCATACGCGAGGCGACTCCCGTGCAGGAGCAGGCGATTCCTGCCGTGCGTTCGGGACGCGACGCCATCGTGCAGGCGCAGACGGGCACGGGCAAGACGCTCGCCTTCCTGCTGCCCTTGCTTGAGCGCATCAAGGGAAATGCCCAGGTCGCGCAGGCTCTCGTCGTCAGCCCGACGCGCGAGCTGGCCATGCAGACGGCGCACGTCGCCAAGACGCTCGCGGATGCGGTCGGCATACGAACGGCGCTCGTTTACGGCGGGCAGGACATCGAGCGGCAGAAGGACAAGCTCCGACAGAAGCCGCAGCTCATCATCGCGACGCCCGGCAGGCTTCTCGATCACCTGCGCCGTCACTCGGTCGAACTCTCACAGGTCAACAAGATCGTCCTCGATGAGGCCGACGAGCTCATGCGCCTCGGCTTTGTCGAGGATGTGGAAACGATGCTCGAAGCGCTGGCGGGCGATCACCAGCTCATGCTCTTTTCGGCGACGATGCCCGAGCGCATACGGGCGCTCACGCGCCGCTACATGAAGGAGCCGCGCGAGATCACGGTGCAGCCCGAGTGCGTGACGCTCGCGAATATCGAGCAGGTCATTGTCGACACGCGCGAGGATACGAAGCTCGACAAGCTCTGTGAGCTGCTGAACAAATATCAGCCGTACCTTGCGATGGTCTTCTGCCATACGAAGCAGAAGGTCGCGCATGTGACGCTGGAACTCGCGGGGCGCGGCTACCTCGTCGACGAGCTGCACGGCGACCTCACGCAGACGCAGCGCAACCTCGTCATGCGCCGTTTCCGCGAGGCGAAGCTGCAGATCCTCGTCGTCACCGACATCGCGGCGCGCGGACTCGACATCGAAGGCGTCACGCACGTCTTCAATTATGATCTGCCGCAGGATACGGAGTGGTATATTCACCGCATCGGCAGGACGGGGCGTGCGGGAGCAAAGGGGCTTGCCGTCACCTTCGTCAATGCGCATCAGTACGATCAGCTGCGCCGCATTGAGGCGGGCATCAAGGCTCGCCTCACCAAGGAAAAGTCGGAGAGAAGCGGCGGCAAGAACGTGCGACGGAAGACGGCGGCGAAAGCGGCAGCGGCGAAGCAGGAGAACGCAGACAAAGAGCGTACAGCGCCCGCGAAGAGCGCACCGCCGCCCAAGCGCGGCAAGGCGGCGCAGCGTGCACGCCGCGTCGCCAAGAAGCGCGTGGGACGCCCTGCGGCACGCTCCAAGAGCGGTACGAAGACGAACGCCGGCAGGCGTTCGCATCTCGGCAAGCGGTAGAGAGCGCACAGTGGCGGAGTATTTGTTCGGTGCAGTTTGGCGGGATTCAGCATGCTCTGTCGAATAGCAATGAAGAAGGGTGCAGTGGAATTTTTCCTGCTGCACCCTTCTTCGTTATGTGCCGGTATCGTTTTTGAAGAACGATGCCGGTGATATCATTTACACGTTTCAGCCTATGTGAAACTTGCCTACAGCTTTCTGCAGATCCTGCGCCATGTTCGCCAGCGTAGAACTTGCCGTGGCGATTTCCTGCATGGAAGCCGCCTGCTCCTGAGATATGCCGGAGACATTTTCTGCCTCGCTCTGCACCGAATCCGATACGGCCTTGAGCTTTTGTACGGAGGTTTCCATACGCACGTTCTGCGTGTGAATCTGCTGCGTGCTCGTCAGGATTCCTGAAACCTTTTCGGACAGTTCCTTGACGACGGCGGCGATGCGGTCGAAGCGCTCGCTCGCCTGATGCACCTGCTCGACGCCCGCACCGACGCGCTCCTTCTGATCCTGCATGACCTTGAAAGTCTCCTCAATGCGCTTCGAGTTGTCCGTGATCAAGGCGGTGATTTCCTGCGCGGCGTTTTCCGACTGCTCGGCGAGCTTTCGCACCTCTTCGGCGACGACCGTGAAGCCGCGTCCCTGCTCGCCTGCACGCGCCGCTTCGATGGCGGCGTTCAACGCGAGGAGGTTCGTCTGCCCGGCGATCTCCGTGATCATCTCGACGATTTCTGAGATGCGCTTGGAACTTTCGTAGAGGGCGGTGACGGCGTCCGCCACGCCTTTGGCACTCTCATCGAGAACCTGCATGCCCTCGACGGCGACGTTCAAGCCCTGCTGCCCTTCGGTCGTCGCCTTTTCCACGCGCGCGACGGCATGGGATACGTCATCGACGCCCGCGTTAATCTGCTCCATGGCCTCGGTGATGTCGCCGACGGCCTGCATGGATTCATTGACGACCGCGCCCTGCTCCTGCGTGTCGCCCGTGATCTTGACGACGGCCGCCGATGCCTGCTGCGCGCCCTGCGCCGACTGATCGGCGGAAGCCGTGAGCTCCTCAGAGGAAGCGGCGAGCTGCTCCGCCGTCTGTGCCGTCTGGCGTATGAGGCTCTGCAGTCCCTGCGTCATCTGGCAGAAGCTGTTGTGCAGGCTGCCGATCTCATCCTGACGATCGGTTGGCGTGAGCTTCGTCGAGAGGTCGCCCTTCGCCACCTTGGCAGCGACGGATTCGAGATTTTCGATAGGAAGCGAGATGGAGCGGGCGATGTAGAAGAGGATGCCGCCCATGAGCGCCAGGGCGAAGAGCGCACAGCCGATCATCAGCCACTTGAGATGGGCGATGTCAGCGAAGACTTCCTCCTGCGGCACGAAGAGAACGAGATTCCAGCCCGTATCACCGACGGGGTGCACGGCGTAGAACATGTCGACGTCCTGATAGCTCCCCTCGAAAAAGATCGGTTCTCTGGAAAGATACGTCTTCTCCTTATCTTCGCCTTCGTCTTGAATCTTATCATTAAGCGTCAGCACGGGATGACAGATGAAATGTCCGCCCGCGTCGAGCATGAAGGCTTCTCCCGTCTTGCCGACCTTGAAGGAGGCGACCTTCTTCTCAATGTTTTCAAAGCGAACATCGGCTGCGACAACGCCGAGAAGCTCGCCGTTATTCCGCACGGCCTTGCTCAAGGTCACGACCTTGATGTTCTTGAAGCTGTCCATGTAGACATCAGACAGCTGCACACCGTCGTTTTGCACGGCATCCTTGTACCAATCGCGCGTCGTCGCGTCAAATTCGGCTTTCGGTACGACGCCTTCCTCACTGTCGAGAAAGTCGCGTTCTGGAAAGCCGATGAAAAGCGTATTGATATCTTCGCGCTTCATGAAGCTCTGCCCGACGGGGGCAAATGCCTCGTTGGACGGCATACCCGCAGTCCAAGCCTCGGTCAGTCCGTCGAGGATGCCGCGCTGCTCCTCGACCATCTCGGAGATCTTCTCGGCGTCGAGCTCGACCCGTGTCATCATCTCGCGCTGCGTCGATTCCTTCAGCAGCGTACTCGCGTTCCGGTAGCTGAATACGGATACGGCGAAGAAGATCAGGCAGAAGGGGATGCCGACCCAAAGCAGCAGTTTTACTCGTAGTTTCATTTCACACCTCGCTGTGTTGCATTTGTTTAAAGCGTCTTAATATAGACAAATTATACTATAATACTCCCAATAAAGCAAGACGTGTGACCTATAAAATATTTTTTATTGAGCTTGTATGATATGAGAAAATTGTTATTGAGAATATATCCGCGCTTCCTTAACACCTGTCAAGAAAAAAACTTGACAGGCTGCCGTACCTTGCGTATAATAGCGTGGTCAGGGGATTTCCCCGAAAAGTTTCTGTTTTAGAAAACAGATCTTGCATGAAAGCGGGTGACGACGATGCTCGAAAGGCTCTTTCATCTGGCGGATATGCTCGATCTGTACGGCATGCTGCTCACGGAAAAGCAAAGGCGCTGTCTGGAGCTCCATCTCTTCGACGATTTTTCCCTTTCGGAGATCGGCGAAGCGCTCGGAATCTCGCGGCAGGCTGCTTCCGATATGATTCGTCGCTCGGAGCAGGCGCTGGAAGGCTGCGAGGAAAAGCTCGGCCTTTTGCGGCGCCGCTCGGTGGAGCAGGCGGAGCTTGCGGCGATCAGCGCGGCGGTGGAGAAGCTGCGCACAGAGGACAACGATGCCGCTGTAAATGAAGTCTTGCAGCATATTTCACGGCTTCTGGGGACGAGACGGGAGGTACGTCATGATATTTGAAAGTCTGGCGGATCGCCTGCAGCAGACATTCAAGAAGCTGCGCGGGCATGGCAAGCTGACGGAGGACGATGTAAACGAGGCGATGCGCGAGGTGCGCATGGCGCTCCTCGAAGCCGACGTCAATTTCAAGGTCGTCAAGGATTTCATCAAGAAGGTCAAGGAGCGAGCCGTCGGACAGGATGTGCTCGACACCTTGACACCGGCGCAGGTCGTCGTCAAGATCGTCGACGAAGAGCTCACGGAGCTCATGGGCGGCACGCAGAGCCGCCTCAATATCTCGTCCGTGCCGCCGACGATCATCATGATGGCGGGGCTGCAGGGCGCGGGCAAGACGACGTCGGCGGGAAAGCTCGGACTTTCCCTAAAGAAGCAGGGTAAGAAGCCGCTGCTCGTCGCCGCCGACATCTACCGTCCCGCCGCTGTCAAGCAGCTTGAGGTTCTGGGCTCTCAGCTCGACATTCCCGTCTTTTCCATGGCGCAGGGAACCGACGCCGTGACGATCGCCAAAAGCTCGATCGAGCATGCGCGCTCGCACCTCAACGACGTCGTGATCATCGATACGGCAGGGCGCCTGCACATCGATGAGGCGCTCATGCAGGAGCTCAAGGACATCAAGGCGAACGTCAAGCCGCATGAGATCCTGCTCGTCGTCGACGCCATGACGGGACAGGACGCCGTCAATGTGGCGGAAACATTCAACGCAGGGCTTGGGCTCGACGGCGTCGTGCTCACGAAGCTCGACGGCGACGCGCGAGGCGGTGCGGCGCTCTCGGTCAAGGCGGTCACGGGCTGCCCGATCAAGTTCGTTGGCATGGGTGAAAAGCTCGAAGCACTTGAGCCGTTCTACCCCGACCGCATGGCGTCGCGCATCCTCGGCATGGGTGACGTGCTTTCCCTCATTGAAAAGGCGCAGTCCACGTTTGACGCGGAAGAAGCCAAAAAGATGGAGAAGAAGCTGCGCAAGGCGGAGTTCACGCTCGATGATTTCCTCGCGCAGATGCAGAAGGTCAGAAAGCTCGGCTCCTTTGAGCAGATCCTCGGCATGATCCCGGGCATGGGCGGACTCAAGAAGCAGCTGCAGGGGCAGGACATCGACCTCAACGGCAAGGAAGTGCGTCGCATCGAGGCGATCATCAAGTCCATGACGCCGAAGGAGCGCGCCGATACGTCCATCATCAACGGCAGCCGCCGCAAGCGCATTGCGCTCGGCAGCGGCACGCGCGTGCAGGATGTGAACAAGCTCCTGAAGCAGTTTAACGAGATGAAGAAGATGATGAAGCAGGTCAAGAAAATGCAGGGAGGCAAGAAGGGCAAGGGCTTCCCGAAGCTCGGCGGCATGAAGCTGCCGTTCATGCCTTGACCGGCTTGTTATAGATCTGTCGGCGGCACTGTGCGGTCGGCAGAAAAGAAAGAAATCCATCCCTTTGAAGGAGGTGAAAACATGGCAGTAAAGATTCGTCTGACCCGCATGGGCGCGAAGAAGAACCCGTTCTACCGCATCGTCGTGGCGGATTCCCGCTCGCCGCGCGACGGTCGCTTCATCGAGATCCTCGGCAACTACGACTCCACGAAGGAGCCGGCCGTCATCAATGTCGATGAGGAAAAGGCCATCGATTGGATGAGCAAGGGCGCACAGCCGACGGACACCGTCCGCTCCCTTTTCAGTAAGAAGGGCATCATGGCAAAGTTCGATGAGAAGAAGCGCTCGAAGAACTGATAAGGCAGGGCAGAGCCCGCCGCAAGACGAGGCGACGGGGACGGCACATGATGGCCGCCTCCCGCAGCTTCTCTTGGGAAAAGAGGCATCAGCATGAAGGAAGTCGTTGAAATCATCGCCAAGGCATTGGTCGATCATCCCGAAGATGTCGTTGTCGACGAAAAGCAGGAAGACCGCATGACATTGATTGCGCTTCATGTTGCTTCGGATGATATGGGTAAGGTGATCGGCAAGCAGGGCAGGATTGCAAAGGCGATCCGCACGGTTGCCAAGGCCGCCGGTACCCGCGAGAATAAAAAGGTCAAGGTTGACATCAACTAGTGAACGTAGGCGGCAGCATTCCCTATGGGGGTTCTTGCCGCTATTTTTTTAAAACTGAGGAGAGAGAGTATGGACAGCATTCAGGTGAAGGTTCCGTGTACGGTCAAGGCAAAGCTGACGGAGAAGCTCAAGAAGCGCATCATTGACGAGCTTGAGGACAGCCTGCAGAAGGTCGATCTCGAGCTGCAGCAGATGGGAATCCAGGAAAAGCGCATCGTTTCCGAGGCGGCGCAGCAGGACATCCAGCGCGCACAGGCGGCGCGCCAGCACTTCGCGATCGAGCGCCAGAAGCGCCTCGACTTCAAGGAGCAGGCGGAGGCGAAGCTCGAAGAGACGAAGAAGCTTGCGATCGGCGCTGAGATCGTGCAGGGGACTTTGGAGCGCACGGCGGAACTCAAGGTCGGCTCGAATATGCGCGAGCTCATGAACGTCGAAGTCCTCGTCGAGGATGACAAGGTCGTTGCGATCCGTGGCTGACGGGCGCATCGTCATCGGCAAGGCGGGCGCACCGCACGGGCTCAGGGGCGAGCTGCGCGTGATCCCTCTGACGGATTTTCCCGAGCGCTTCGAATCCCTGCGCGAGGTCTTTATCGGCGAGCGGCTGTTCCACGTCGAGCGTGTCCATTACCATCGCCAATTCGTGCTGCTGACGCTCGCCGAGTGCAGTTCGCGCGAGGCGGCGGCGAAGCTGACGGGTGCGCTCCTGCGCGTCGAGCGAGAGGCTGCCGCACCGCTCGCCGAGGGCGAGTTCTATACGTTCGATATCATCGGTCTGGCGGCGCTCGATATGGCAGGAGAAAAGCTCGGGGAGGTCACGAATGTCCTCAAGACGGGCAGCAATGACGTCTATGTGGTGAAGAAGCCCGACGGAGCGGAGTTTCTTGTGCCGGCACTCAAAAAGGTCGTGCGTGAGATCAATATCGCTGAAGGCTTTTTGCGCGTCGATCTGCTCGAAGAGTTGGAAAGCCATGCGGATTGATATCGTCACGCTCTTTCCGGCGATGTTCGAAGCGGTTTTCGGCGAGAGCATCATCAAGCGCGCCCGCGCTAAGGGGCTGCTCGACATACGTTTGACGCAGCTGCGCGAATTCGCCTTTGACAAGCATCGGCAGGTCGATGACTCGCCCTTCGGCGGCGGCAGCGGCATGGTCTTGAAGCCCGAGCCGATGTTCCGCGCCGTGCGCTCGATCCTTGCAAACAGCACGGCGAAGAGGCGGCGCGTCGTGCTCCTTTGTCCGAGCGGCTCGACTTTCACGCAGACGAAGGCGAAGGAGCTGGCTGAGGAGGAGCAGCTGATCTTCCTCTGCGGCCACTACGAGGGCTTCGACGCGCGCATTCATGAGCACCTGACGGATGAGGCGCTTTCCATCGGCGACTTCGTGCTGACGGGCGGCGAACTGCCCGCAATGGTCGTCGTCGATGCTGTGGCGCGCATGCTTCCCGGCGTCCTCGGCTCGGAGGAGTCGGCGCCTACGGACTCCTTTTATGACGGGCTGCTGGAATTTCCACAGTACACGCGGCCGCGTACCTTTGAGGGCATGGCGGCGCCCGACGTGCTTCTGTCGGGCGATCATGCGAGGATTCGCGCCTGGCGGCGCAAGGAGTCGCTGCGCATCACGCGCAAGCGGCGCCCTGAGCTTCTCGCGCACGTGCAGCTGACGAAGGAGGAGCAGAGATTTCTGAAGGAGATCGCTGCAGAAGAAGCGAATTGTGAGAAAGATTAGGCATGGCTAAAGGAAAATTTTGACGGATGCCTTTTTTTTTGCTATAATAGTCCACATAGGAAAATTGGCTTTTTCTGTGAGGTGGCGTCTATTGAGAAAAACGGTGATTTTTTCGTCCATTCTTTGCCTCTGTCTTTTCTTGACGAGCGCTGCGGCGCTTGCCAGCGGCTTCCTTGTCAAGGAGGGCGTGCGCGGCGACAGTGTGCGTGCCGTGCAGAAGCTCTTGATTGCGCGCGGCTATCTTGCAGACGGTGAGGCCGATGGTGTATGCGGCAAGAAGACGACGGCTGCCATCACGAAGTTCCAGCAGGAGAACGGCTTGGACGCCGACGGCATCTGCGGACGCATGACGTACCGGGCGCTCTCGGGCGGTGAGGAGCCGCCGGTCGCAGAGCCGCCGGCAAATCGCGGCGGCGGACGCTCGCTGCTCGTCGCGGCGTCGGCATACAGCCGCTTCGATCCGGGTCTCTCGAGCCATACGGCGAGCGGGACTTTGGTCAGAAAAGGTGTGATCGCCGTTGATCCTGCGGTCATTCCGATGGGGACGCGCGTCTTCATTCCGGGCTACGGTGAAGCGGTCGCTGAGGACATCGGCTCTGCGATTCGCGGCAACACGATCGACATCGCCTTTGACACGGCAGAGGAAGCGATTCAGTTCGGCCGCAGAACCGTCGAGATATTTATCATGGATTGAGGAAGCACACGGCGTTCCTTCGAGTGATTGCTCATCGATTGTTTCAAAGAAATCGGCAATGCTGGCTTTCGGCGCGAGAGATTCGCGTCGAAAGCCTTTTTCTTCCTGGAGGGCGAGTGTTTTGCGCAAGGCGGAAGTTTTTGTCAATATCCCCGTGAAAAGCATTGCGAAGGCGTACAGTTACGCCGTGCCTGAGGCTTTAAGCTTCCTCGCGGCGGGCTGGCGTGTCTTCGTACCCGTCGGCGGGCGCAGCGTCGAGGGCTTCGTGGTCGCGGTCAAGGATGAAGCGGAGAACGGGCAGGATTACGCGCTGAAGGAAATCATCGCCGCCGTGGATGAGGAAGCGTGGTTTACGCCCGAGATGATGGAAACGGCGCGCTGGATTGCCGACTTTTATCTTTGTGCGCCGGCTGAGGCGATGCGCCTATTCATGCCGGGCAAGAGCGGTTTGAAAATCGAGGCGCAATATGAGGCGCGGGCGGGGAAAGCGTCGACTGTCTCGGGGCAGGAGGGGCAGGTGCTGCATTTTTTGCAAGAGCATGGCGCGCAGAAGCTCGCCTCTCTTCGGCGGGAGCTGCCAATGCTTAGCGGGGAAATGGCTTCGCTCTTGGAAAAGCTCGTGCGGCAAAAGCTCGTGCGAAAAATCTATCGCGCCGAAAAGCGCGACAAGGCGCGCTCTGAACGCGTCATATCGCTCGCGCAGCCGCTCGATGAGGTGATGCTCGCTCGCTATCAGAGGCGTCCTGCGCAGCGTCGTCTGATTGAGCTCCTTGCTGCAGAAGGAGAAAAGACAGACGTCGCCCTGCGTGAGGTGGGCATCTCCGCCGCTGTCCTGCGCGCCGTGCTTGAAGCGGGTGATGCAAAGGGCGAGAAGCGCCGCGTTTTGCGCGACAGTTACGGCGGCGCGGCGGTCGCCGAGAGCCGCGTTGCCTTGACAGAGGAGCAGCAGGCGGCTCTTGCTGCCGTGCGCCCCTATATCGAGCGCCGTGAGCATCGCGGCTTTCTCTTGCAGGGCGTGACGGGCAGCGGCAAGACGCAGGTCTATATCGAGGCGGCGGCGGCGGCACGCAAAGAGGGGCGCCGGGTCATCGTGCTCGTGCCTGAAATCGCTCTGACGAGCCAGATCGTCCTCGCCTTCAAGGGCTTCTTCGCGGAGGACATCGTCGTCATGCACAGTCAGCTGTCGCTCGCGGAGAGAAACGATGCGATCTTTCGCGTGCGGCGCGGCGAAGCGGGCATTGTTATCGGTGCGCGCTCGGCGCTCTTCACGCCTGTCGAGGATGTAGGGCTCATCATCCTCGACGAGGAGCAGGACATGTCCTACAAGCAGGACGAAGCGCCGCGCTACCACGCGCGCCCCATCGCCGAAGCGATGGCGAAGCTGCACCGTGCCGTCCTGCTGCTCGGCAGCGCGACGCCCTCGCTTGAGACCGCGTATCGTGCACGCTCGGGCGGCTTCACGCTCCTTTCGATGCCTGAGCGCATCGGCGCGCGCCCCTTGCCGCATGTCGAGTGCGTCGACATGCGCGAGGAGCTGCACCGCGGCAACCGCAGCATCATTTCCGCGCGCCTGCGCCGGCTCATCGAGGAGACGATGGCGAAGAGGGAGCAGCTCATTCTCATGCTGAACCGCCGTGGCTTCTCGACCTTCGTCATGTGCCGCTCGTGCGGCGCCGTCGTCAAATGTCCCGCGTGCTCTTTGCCGCTCGTCTACCATCGAAGCGGCAAGCTCCTGTGCCACCACTGCGACATCGAGCAGGAGGTACCGCTCCTTTGCCCGCAATGTTCGAGTCCTTATATCAAGTACTTCGGCTCGGGGACGGAAAAGCTCGAGGCGGAGCTCAAGTCGCTCGTGCCGGCGGCGCGCGTCGTGCGCATGGACAGGGACACGACGGCGCGCAAGCTCGCGCATCAAAAAATCCTCACGGCATTTCGCGAAAGGCACTACGACATCCTGCTCGGCACGCAGATGGTCGCCAAGGGGCACGATATTCCCGGCGTCACGGCGGTCGGCATCCTCAGTGCGGATTCGAGCCTCAACATGCCCGACTTCCGTGCGGCGGAGCGCTGCTTCATGCTCATCACGCAGACGGCGGGGCGCGCGGGCAGGGGAGATGTGCCCGGAACGGTCGTTGTGCAGGGCTACAGCCCCGAACACTATGCCGTGCGCGCGGCTCTTAAGCAGGACTACGAAGCGTTTTACCGGCAGGAGATCGCCATCCGCGAGCAGCTCTTCTACCCGCCGTTCAGCCGCCTCGTCAAACTCATCGTGCAGCACGAGGATGAAGATGCGGCACGCTGCGAGGCGAGCCGCATACAGGAAGCCTTCCTCGCCGCCTTTGCAGGGCAGGAAGGGCAGCAGATCATCGGCCCCGCGCCCGCCCTGATCGCGCAATTTCGCGGCGTCCATCGCTTCGTCCTCCTGCTCAAGACGGCAGACCTTGCAGCCGCGCGTGATTTCCTGCGCGCCGAGGGATTGGACAGGAGGACGGATGTGCTCGTCGATGTCGATCCGATCATGACGATGTGAGTGAGCTGCTAAATATACTATGGATATGAACCGTCTTCCATGCTATAATGGCTTCATAAGTGAAATTGTGAACGTTGATGGGAAGCTGTGCGCCGGTGAGCGATTATTGAGCTGGTAAGGGGAACATTATGTGGAAGAAGATTTTTGGCAAGTCCGCGCCACAAAAGAATGAAACGACGCCTGTCGATATCGAGCGTTCGCGCCTGCCGCGCCATGTCGCCGTCATCATGGACGGCAACGGACGCTGGGCGAAGGGGCAGGGCTTCTTGCGCACGGTCGGCCATCGTGCAGGCGTCGATACTTTGCATGATATATTGGATACGGCGATCGATCTGCAGCTTGAGGTGCTGACCGTCTACGCCTTTTCGACGGAGAACTGGAAACGGCCGCACGAGGAGGTCGATTTCCTCATGCGCCTCTTCTCGGAGTATCTTGATAAAGAAGAGCGGGAGATGCACGAAAAGAACGTGCGCATCCGCTTCATCGGGCGCGTCGAGGAGCTGACACCCGAGCTCATCCGGCGCGTGCGTCACGCCGAAGAGCTCATGAAGGACAATACGGGCGTGAACTTCTGCGTCGCTGTCAATTACGGCGGGCAGGATGAAATCTGTCGCACGGTACAGGCGATGGCGAAGAAGGTGCAGGCGGGTGCGCTCGCGCCTGAGGAGATCACGACGGAGCTCTTCCAGGCGGCGCTCGATACGAAGGAGCTGCCGCCCGTCGACCTCGTGATCCGCACGAGCGGTGACATGCGCCTGAGCAACTTCCTGCTTTGGCAGGCGGCGTATGCGGAGTTCTGGTTCACGGAGACGAACTGGCCGGATTTCAAGCCCGCGTGCTTTTTGGAAGCGCTGCGCGACTATGCGAGCCGCGAGCGGCGCTTCGGCGGCATCAAGGGAAAATAAGGGGGCTGCCCCGTCAAAGAGGTGTAGGATTTGCTTACTCGGATCATCACGGGCGTTGTCGGCATCGCTCTCGCCGCCTTCGTCATCATGCAGGGCGGCTGGCTCTACGCTGCCGTTGCCATCTTGCTTTCGTTTGCCGCCTGGCACGAGGTCGTTGCGGCTTTTGCTCATGCGGGAAAGCCGCTCGCGAGTCTCGCGGGCTTCGTCGCCGTCTCGCTCTTCGGCACGTGCGCGTGGCTGTGGAACAGCGAGGCGTTCGTGGCAATCGCTACGTTCGCCGTACTGTTGGTGCTCGTGCAGGCGGTTTTTTGTCATGGGCGCTTCGCCGTCGATCAGGCGTGCTTTTCCATCGCGGGCATCGTCTACGTCGGCTTTTGCTTTTCTCACCTCATACTGCTGCGCTTTTTGGCACCGGAGGTCATGTTGCAGACGCCCGTCGGCGATATGACGCTCGGCTGCGCCTTCCTTTGGGTCATGTTCCTCGGCACTTGGGCGAGCGATACGTTCGCTTACTTTGCAGGCTCGTTTTTCGGCAGGCACAAGATGTGCCCGGCGATCAGCCCGAAGAAGACGGTCGAGGGCTTCGTCGGCGGCCTCGTCGGCACGACGGTGGTCGTCGCGGCGCTCGGCTCGGCACTCGGCTTTTCCGTGCCGCTGATGGCGGCGCTCGGCGTGAGCATCGCTCTCGCAGCGACGGTCGGCGACCTCGCCGAGTCGCTGATCAAGCGCTACACGGGCATCAAGGATTCGGGCAGGCTCATCCCCGGGCACGGCGGCGTCCTCGATCGCTTCGACAGCGTGATGTTTACGGCGCCGCTCGTTTATTATTTCATCCGATTCTTCGTCATGGCAGGAGTTTAAGATATGAAAAACATTGCGATTCTGGGCTCGACGGGCTCCATCGGCAGACAGACGGTCGATGTGGCGCTCGCGCATCCCGATCTTTTTTCTGTGTCCGTACTTGCGGCGAACGCGAGCGATGCACTCATCGAGGAGCAGATCGAGGCGCTCTCGCCCGAGCTTGCCGTACTCGCTGACGAGGCGGCGGCGGCGCGGCTCAAGGCGCGCTATCGCGGCAAGACGCGCATCGAGGGCGGCCGCGAGGCGTTCATCGAGGCGGCGGCGTACCCGGCAGCCGACATCGTCGTCACGAGCATGATGGGCTTTTCGGGTCTTGCGCCGACGATGAAGGCTCTCGCTGCGAAGAAGGATATCGCGCTCGCGAACAAGGAGACGCTCGTCGTCGCGGGTGAGCTCGTGATGGCGAAGGCGCGCGAGACGCACGCGGCTATCCTGCCCGTCGACAGCGAGCATTCGGCGCTCTTCCAATGCCTGCAGGGCGAGGAGGCGCGCTGCGTCGAGCGCATCATCCTCACGGCTTCGGGCGGCCCCTTCCGCGGCAGGCTGCGCGAAGAACTCAAGGCTGTGACGGTCAAGGAGTGCCTTGCGCATCCGACGTGGCAGATGGGGCAGAAGATCACGATCGACTCTGCTACGCTCGTCAATAAGGGGCTTGAGGTCATCGAGGCGCATTGGCTCTACGATGTGCCTTACGATGCCATCGAGGTTGTCGTGCACCCCGAGAGCATCGTTCATTCCATGGTGGGTTTTGTCGACGGCGCCGTCATGGCGCAGCTCGGACCCGCCGACATGCGCCTGCCGATCCAGTACGCGCTGACGTACCCGCAGCGGCAGGCGTCGGCTTTCGAGCGGCTAGACTTCGCCAAAATCGCGGCGCTTTCCTTTGAAAAGCCCGATACAGAGACGTTTCGTGGTCTTGCCCTCGCCTACGAGGCGGGGCGCGCGGGCGGCACGCTGCCGTGCGTCATGAATGCGGCGAACGAGGTCGCCGTCGCGGCGTTCCTCGCCGAGAGGATCCGCTTCCTCGACATCTACGCGATCATCGAGCACACGATGGAAAAATGCAGCGTCCAAAAGGCGCCGTCGCTCGACGATCTCTTCGCCGCCGACGCCGAAGCGCGCCGCGTGGCGCAGGGCTTTTTGCAGAAAATAGGGGGTTGAGATGGTCTTAACGCTTTTGGCCGCGATCTTTGTCTTCGGCATCCTCGTCCTCGTGCATGAGCTCGGTCACTTCATCGCGGCGAAGCTCACGGATATGCGCGTCGACCGCTTCGCCATCGGCTTCGGTCCGAGGATCGTCAAGTACACGCACGGTGAGACGGAGTATTCCCTGCGCGCGTTGCCCCTGGGCGGCTTCAACGACATCGCGGGCATGGACGCTGCGAACAATACGGCGGGCGAGCGCGGCTACTGCGCGAAGTCGATTCCGGCGCGCATGATCGTGATCCTCGCGGGCTCCTTCATGAACCTCATCCTGCCGATCTTCCTTTTCTTCGGCATCTTCTTTTTTGCGGGCGTTTCGACGCCTTCACCGGAGCCCGTGCTCGGCACCGTCGTGCCGGGGCATGCGGCCGCCAACGCGGGGCTTCTTGCGGGCGACCGTATCGTCGCCATCGAGGGCACGCCCGTGACCTCGTGGCAGGACATCACGAGCCTCATCAAGGACGCCGACGGCAAGGTGCTGCGCGTCGAGTACGAGCGCGCGGGCGAGCGGCAGGCGACGAGCGTCATTCCCGCCTATAACGCGCAGGAAAAGCGCTCTTTGATCGGCATCAGCTCGTCCGTCACGACGCGTATGCCGGGCTTCTTCGAGTCCGTCGAGCTCGCCTTCACGCGCACGGGCACGACGCTCATGATGATGCTCTCGATGCTCGGGCAGATCTTCACGGGCGCGCAGCAGGCCGATCTCGCGGGGCCCATCGGCGTCGCGCAGATCGCGGGCGAGGCGGCGCAGATCGGCATCGTGCCGCTTTTAAGCCTCACGGCGCTTCTGAGCCTCAACCTTGCGATCATCAACTTGTTCCCGATTCCGGCGCTCGACGGCGGTCATTTCCTGACGCTCGTCGTCGAAGCTGTGCGCGGCAAGCCGCTTTCGGCGAAGGCGATGCACTACGCGCAGATGTTCGGCATCTCGCTGCTCGTGCTCTTGATGCTCTACGCGACGAAGAACGACATCATGCGCATCTTCGTGGGCGGCTGATGAGTTTGCCGAAGAGAAAAGAAGGGTAGATCATGCAGAGGAAAATCACGCGACAAATCCATATCGGCTCCATCGCTATAGGCGGCGGCGCGCCCGTCTCCGTGCAGTCCATGACGAACACGAAGACGCAGGACGCGGCGGCGACCGTCCGCCAGATCGAGGCGCTCGCCGCTGCGGGCTGCGACATCGTGCGCATCGCCGTGCCCGACAAGGCGGCGGCGGCGAACATCGGCGCGATCAAGGCGCGCACGAAGGTGCCGCTCGTCGCCGACATCCACTTCGACTATCGGCTGGCGCTCAAGGCGATCGAGCAGGGCATCGACGCGCTGCGCCTGAACCCCGGCAACATCGGCGGCGCTGAGAATGTGCGCCGCGTCGCCGAGGCGGCGAAGGCGCGCGGCATACCGATCCGCATCGGCGTCAACGCGGGCTCTCTGGACAAGCGCCTGCTGGAAAAATACGGCGGTGTCACGGCGGAGGCTCTCGTCGAGTCTGCCCTGGAGCATGTGCGCCTTCTCGAAGAGCAGGATTTTCACGACATGAAGATTTCCCTCAAGGCGCACGATGTGCCTTTGACGCTCGCGGCGTACCGCCTGATGAGCGAGCGCTCGGACTATCCGCTGCACCTCGGCATCACGGAGGCGGGCACTGTGCGCTCGGGCATCATCAAGTCGGCGGTTGGCATCGGCGCGCTGCTCGCCGAGGGCATCGGCGACACCCTGCGCGTCTCTTTGACAGGCGACCCGATAGTCGAGGTGCGCGTCGCACGCGAGATTTTGAAGTCCCTCGGGCTGCGCGACTTCGGCCCGACGCTGATCTCCTGTCCGACGTGCGGCAGGACGGCGATCGACCTCGCATCGATTGCCGAGCGCGTGGAGGAAAGGCTCAGCGGCATCGAGCGGCCCATCCACGTCGCCGTCATGGGCTGCGTCGTCAACGGCCCCGGTGAAGCGCGCGGCGCCGACGTCGGCATCGCGGGCGGCAAGGGCGTCGGGCTCGTCTTCCGCAAGGGCGAGGTCGTGCGCCAGGTCAGGGAGGAGGATCTCGTCGAGGAGCTGTTCCGCGAGATCGACGCCATCCTGGCGGAAGAGGGAGAATGAACAAAACGAGCCTGCCTTTGTGCGAAGGCTCGTCTTTATAGATAGGGCGCATCGCTGCGCTGCCCTTGGAGGAGGAAGTATTCATTGCTTACATCGAATTTATACGCGCCGACGCTGCGCGAGGTACCGTCCGATGCTGAGATCACGAGCCATCGGCTCATGCTGCGCGCGGGGATGATCCGCAAGGCGGCGGGCGGCTTATATACCTATCTGCCGCTCGCATGGCGCACGATTCGTAAGATCGAGCGGATCATCCGCGAGGAGATGGATGCGGCGGGCGGGCAGGAGCTCTGCATGCCGATCATGCAGCCGTCGGAGATCTGGCGCGAATCGGGACGCTGGGACATCTTCGGCCCCGAGATGTTCCGCCTGAAGGACTGCCACGGCCGCGAGTTCTGCCTCGGGCCGACGCACGAGGAGATGATCACGACGCTCGTGCGCGACGAGGTGCGCTCCTACAAGCAGCTGCCGCTCATGCTCTATCAGATTCAGAACAAGTACCGCGATGAGATTCGCCCTCGCTTCGGGCTCATGCGCAGCCGCGAGTTCATCATGAAAGATCTCTACTCGTTCGACAAGGACGATGCGGGCGCTGACATCTCCTACAAGAAGATGTACGATGCTTACACGAACGTGTTCACGCGCTGCGGTCTGAACTTCCGCCCCGTCGAGGCGGATGCGGGCGCGATCGGCGGCAATCATACGCACGAGTTCACGGTGCTCGCCGCTGCCGGTGAGTCGGAAATCGCCTGCTGCACGAAGTGCGATTACGCCGCGAACGTGGAAAAGGCGGAGCTTCTGCCGCTGGAGGCGGCGGCAGAAGCGGCGGAGCCTTTGGCGAAGGTCGAGACGCCCGCCTGCAAGACGATCGAGCTCGTCGCAGACTTCCTGCACGCGCCGCTCGAAAAGACGATCAAGGCGGTCGCTTTCCAGGATGAAAATGACGCGCTCGTGCTCGCCTTCGTGCGCGGTGACCACGAGGTCAACGATGTGAAGCTGCAGAACGCCGTCGGCGCGCGCGAGCTTCGCATGGCGGATGAGGCGGCGATCCGCGCGGCGGGCGGCGTCGCGGGCTTTATGAGCCCCATCGGCATCAAAAAGGGCACGGCGATCGTCGTCGACAGCACGGTCATGAACATGAAGAACGCCATTGCGGGTGCGAATGAAGTCAATGTGCACTATACGGGCGTGAATCCCGCGCGCGATTTCGAGGATGTCATCACCGCCGACATCCGCCTCATGGCGGCGGGCGATCCGTGCCCGCACTGCGGCGCTCCCGTCGAAATCACGCGCGGCATCGAGGCGGGGCAGGTCTTCAAACTCGGCACGAAGTACAGCGAGGCGCTCGGCGCGACCTTCCTCGACGAGAACGGCAAAGAGAAGCCGCTCGTCATGGGCTGCTACGGCATCGGCGTCGGCAGGACGATGGCGGCTGCCATCGAGCAGCACAACGACGAGCACGGCATCATCTGGCCGCGCGCCATCGCGCCCTACGAAGTCGTCGTCGTTCCCGTCAACGCGAAGGTGCCCGAGCAGCTGGCGCTTGCCGAAGAGATCTATGCGGCGCTTCTCGCCGCCGGTGTCGACGTCATCCTCGACGACCGCAAGGAGCGCGCGGGCGTGAAGTTCAAGGACGCCGACCTCATCGGCTACCCGCTTCGCGTCACGATCGGCCCCAAGGCGGTGGAGGAGGATAAGATCGAGCTCAAGGTGCGCCGCTCGGGGGAGAGCTTCGACTGCACGAAGGCGACGTATGTGGCGAAGGTGCAGGAGCTCCTGAAGGAACTTTGATCTTTTGTAAGGTTCATACTATTGCCGGGCTGGCAGGAATGAAGCGATGAAAGGAGGAAGCAGCATGGAAGGGGAAATCCTCTGGAAGAGGGATCATTACGCCATACGCTACTTTGCAGACGGTGACGAGCATCTGCAGCCGCTCGCTTTGGGCGATGAGATTGAAGTGTTCGTCAACGCTGCATGGAAAAAGGTCAAGGTGGAGGAAAAGAATGGCGAGCCGGTTCTCGTTGGCGTCGGCTACGGCGACGGCATCGGCTGCCAGGCGCGTTTTGAGAAGAAGTAGCCGGAGGCGATCAGCATGGAGAAGATTGGCATAGTATTTGCCGGCGGCAACGGCAACAGCGCCTACCAGATGGGCGCCTGGAAGGCGCTGCGCAGCTACGAGCTGGAGCCTTCGGTGAGCGCTGTTTCGGGGACGTCCTTCGGTGCGCTGAACGCCATGATGTTCGCGAGCGACGGCTACGAGCGCGCGGAAGCGATGTGGCAGAACGCCGCGAAGCTCAAGATTTCCAACGTACCGATCACGAAGCTCAAGGAGATCTACGACATCATCCTGACGAGCGGGCTTTCCGGCGTCTCGTTCGAGCAATTCCTCGCGCTCTTTGGGCACGGTCTCTTTGATGAAAAGAGCTTTGCGGCGTTTCTTGCCGAGCATATAGAGCTTTCCGGGGTGCGCGAGACGATCGAGCATATCTTCGTCGGCGCGACGAAGTTCCCAACGGTTGAGCCTGCCTACTACGACCTCCTGCGCTATCCCGAAAAGATGCGCAAGGTGCTGCTGACGGCGGCGAATGCCCTGCCGATCCTTTACTCGCAGCTTCGCTTCTCGAACGGCGTCGTGCTCTGGGAGGGGAGCTTCACCGACCTCTCGCCGCTCCTGCCTGTCTACGAGGCGGGCGTGCGCCTGATCTTCGTGCTTCATCTGTCGCAGAGGAGCTCCGTGCAGAAGAGTCTCTATCCCGATGCGAAGATCTACGAGCTCTTCCCGCGCCCGGACTTCTCCGATCGCCCCGGCTGCGTCGACTTCACGCGCCTCGCTGTAGAGAAGCGCATGAAGGAAGGCTACGGCGATATGGTCGACTTGATTCAGAAGCTCACGAAGGAGGGTGTCGTAAGCTGCCCCATCGGCGATAAGATCAAGGAGGTCAAGGAGAAGGACGGCGACTTCCTGAAGCAGGCGAAGCGGACGGCGGACAGGGAAGCCGAGCGGAAGCGCAGCGAGATCATGGAGCTTCTGACGGAGAAGTGAGGGCTGTTTTGCGTGGAGGTGGTTCGTGCATGAGATATGAAAGGGCTGCGGCGTGGCTCGTGGCAGGCGCTTTGACGGCGCTGCCGTGGGCGCAGGCGCCGTCCGCCGCCGAGGGTGCAGCTGCACAGTCGGCGGCTGCGGCGGGAAATGTAGCCGCCGCGTCTGAGGCGAAGCCTGCATCTGCGCAAGGCGCTGCTGCGGGGGCGAATACGTCGGGAACGGCGATGGATGCGGCGGCGTGGGAGGCGGCTCTGGCGGCGGGCGCGACGGTGAGCGCCGTGCACGGCACGGTCGCGCCGGAGGCGAGCGCGGGCGCGCCTGCTGTAAATGTGCCTGCCGCTGGTACGCCTGCTGCGGGTACGGCGGTGCAAGCCGGTGCAGGTGAGGCAAGTGCGCCGACAGCGGCAACCGTGCCGGAGGCGAACGCGGTGCAGACGACTGCCGCCGCAGAGGCGCAGGCGGTGCAGCAAAATACCGCTGCGGATGTGACTGCGATGCAGGCACAGCAGCAAAATACCGCTGCCCAGATGCCGGAGATTCAGGCAGCGCAGCAAACGCAGGCACAGCCGTCGCAGACTGCACAGCTGCCGCCGCAGGCAGCAGCGGACGCAGGGCAGACGGTGCAGCTTCCCACACGGCCGGATATGTACGCTGAAAGCGCGGCACTCGCGCCGAATACGGCGGCGCGCGTCCGGGAGCTCATGCAGAAGTTCAAGCTCATGGGCGATGCGCGAAGCGGCGCCTACAGCTGGATCTACACCTCGCCGACGTGGACGGCGGAGGCGATCAGCCGCCCCGCAGCAGGCAGCAGCTACTTCCTGCTCGCGGGCAGGGAGAGCCTGCGCTTTCAGTCGCTCGACTGCGATGAGGTCTGGTACTTCCACGAGGGCTGCGGCATGAAGCTGACGGTGCTCCTCGCCGACGGTGCGACGCGCACCTTCGAGCTCGGTGTGGGCGACGCGGCGATGCCGATGATTCTGATTCCGAAGGGGCAGATCTTTGCGGCGGAAAACATCGTTCCCACGGGCTATAGCTTCATCAGCTGCATGACGGTTCCCGCCCTCGAAACGACGGGAATCCGCGTCTGGCAGCGCGAGGAGCTTTTGGCTCGCTATCCGCAGGCGAGGGAAGTGATCGAGCGCTACACCGATGCGCCGCGTGCAGGCAGCATGCAGACAGGCACAGCAGGCGAGGTGCAGGCGAGTGCAGCTGCATCGGCGCCGAAGCCATCGACAGCTGCACAGACAGGAGGCGATGTCCATGGCTGAACTCATGCATCTCGGAAAGCTGGAAGCGATCCGCGAGGACTGCTACAGCAGCGTCAATCGATACGCCATCCTTGGCGCGGCGAACGCCATCAACCCGATCCCCGGTCTTGACATCAGCGTCGACGCGGGGCTTTGCCTGCGCATGATGGCGGATATGCGCGCGCGCTTCGGGCTTTCAAAGGAAGCCGAGGAGAAGCTGCGCCACTACGACGTGCTCGTGCCGCTCGTGAAGAAGGTCTTCGACTTTGCGACGAAGCAGGGCGTGATGATCCTCCTGAAGAGCTTCGGCAAGCGCTATCTCGGCAAGACGACGGTGAAGTATGTACCCTTCATCGGGCAGGGCATCGCGGCGGCGGCGGGCTACGGCATGATGCGCTGGTTTGCGAGGCAGTACATCGAGGATTGCTACGAGCTCGCCTGCCGGGCGCGCGACAACGCGATCACGATCGAGGCGGAGGCGAAAGTCGTGCCTTGAAAAAGGCAGGCAAACGTGATAGACTTTTTGTTTGTGTGAAAAAGGAGCGACAGCGTGAACAAGGTGATCGTGAAAGTCACGGGCGAGCAGACGGACGCGGCGGGCGAGGTCAGCCGCATCGAGATGACGGCTCTCGGCGAGCATTACTTCCGCAATGGCAAGCATTATATCATTTACGAGGATACGACGCTTGACGAAGGGGCGGCGGCATCCACGATGCTCAAGGTCGCGGCGGACTCTCTGACCTTGACGCGGCGCGGCGCCATCGAGCAGGAGCAGCGCTTCTCGCCGCAGCGCGAGAGCCGCAGCCGCTACCGCACGCCCTTCGGCGATCTCGATCTCTGCGTTGCGACGCAGCGCCTCGATATCGCCTACGGCTCCATTTCGGGCAGCATCGACGTGGCGTACGATCTGCACATCAACGGCGAATGGCAGTCGGCGAACGAGCTGCACATCGAGGTCGCGGCGGACGCATCGGAACTGCAGAAGCTGCATTGAATCGATCTTCGCAAGGGACGGAAGACAGGGAGGATTTTTTTTGGACATCAAGGAACAGTTGAGCGCGGTGATTCGGGCGGCGGCGGCAAAGGCGATCGAGGACGGCGCCTTCCCGGCGGGCGAGCTTGCCGACATCCTGCTCGAAGTGCCGCCGGACAAGAAGTTCGGCGATTTTGCGACGAACTTCGCCATGCAGTCGGCGCGCGTTTTTCGCATGAATCCGCGCAAGATTGCCGAAGAGCTCGTCGCACGCATCGAGGGCGACTGGCTCGACCACGCGGAGATCGCAGGGCCGGGCTTCATCAACTTCTATCTCAAGGGCAACGTGCTCTACGATCTGCTGCGCACGCTTTACGAGCGCGGCGAGGCGTACTTCGACCTGCCGCCTAAAGAGACGGCGCGCATCATGGTCGAGTATGTGAGCGCGAATCCGACGGGGCTGCTGCACGTCGGGCACGGGCGCGGCGCGGCCGTCGGCAGTGCGCTCGTCAACCTCCTGCGCGCGGCGGGCTATCCTGTCCACAGCGAATACTACATCAACGACGCGGGCCATCAGATCGACAACCTCGCGGCGTCAGTCAATGCGCGCTACCTGGAACTTCTCGGCAAGGAAGCACCCTTCCCCGAGGACGGCTATCACGGCGCCGACATCATCGATACGGCAAAGCGCATCGTGGATGCCGAGGGCGAGCGCTACCTTGCCATGAGCGAGGCGGAGCGCCTCGCCGCCTTCAAGGAGATCGCGCTCGCGGAAAAGCTCGCGCATCTGAAGGAGGATCTCGCCGCCTTCAACGTGACGTTCGACGAGTGGTTCAGCGAGCGCACGCTTCATCCCGCGGCGGTGGAAGAAGCCTGTCAGGTTCTCAAAGAGAAGGGCGAGATTTACGAAAAGGACAGCGCGCTTTGGCTGCGCTCGACGGACTACGGCGACGACAAGGATCGCGTCGTCATCCGCGACAACGGCGTGCCGACGTATCTGGCGGCCGATATCGCCTACCACCGCAACAAGCTGGAGCGCGGCTTCGGCCGTCTCATCAATATCTGGGGCGCCGATCACCACGGCTACGTCTGCCGCGTCAAGGCGGCGCTCGCGGCGCTCGGCTACGAGCCTGCGCAGCTTGAGGTATTGCTCCTGCAGATGGTCAGCCTCTACCGCGGCGGCGAGCTCGTGAAGATGTCGAAGCGCACGGGCGAGAGCGTGACGCTCGAAGAACTCATCGAAGAGGTCGGCACAGATGCGGCGCGCTACTTCTTCCTCATGCGCTCGCTCGACAGCCAGCTCGATTTCGACCTCGACCTCGCGAAGTCCCATTCCAACGAGAATCCCGTCTACTACATCCAGTACGCGCACGCGCGCATTTCGAGCATCTTCCGCCAGGCGCAGGAAGCGGGAATCGCAGCGGGCACCGCGCCCGAGCTCTCGCTGCTCACGGACGAGACGGAAATCGCGCTCATCAAGAAGATCGAAGCGTATGCGGAGGAGATCGAGCGCGCGGCGAAGGAGCGGGCGCCGCATCGTATCGCGCGCTTTGCCTATGATTTGGCAGGTCTTTTCCACAGCTTTTACAACAGGTGCCGCATCGTCGGCGCAGAGCCAGCGCTCTCGGGCGCGCGCCTCGCGCTCGTTGCGGTCACGGGGAACGCTCTGCGTCATGCGCTGCGGATCCTCGGTGTCAGCGCGCCGGAGAAGATGTGACGGGAGAGCAGGAGGTCAGGATTTTGGAAAATACGGATTACACGAAGCGCTCGGAAACGGATGTGGCTTATGCCATTCTGAGCGAGAAGAACGAAGCCATCTATTACAAGGATCTCGTCCTGGAGGTCATCGACAAGAAGCGCAAGCCCGTGCAGTCGCTTTCCCATGCGATTTCGGAGGTTTACACGTTGATCAACATGGACAGCCGCTTCCACTACGAGGGCGAGGGCAAATGGGGTCTGGTGGAGTGGAACCCACCGGAAGTGAAGCGCACCCATGCGGCGCGCGCGGCCGCTTCCTCCGGTTCTAAGACCTCGCGTCGCCGCGAGAAGCTTTTGGAAGGCATACAGGAAGAGTAAATGTTCATAACGAGGCGGTCTTACATGGGGTAACGCCGCAGATGTTTCGCCGGAGATGGAGCAGGAGGAAAAAATGGCAAAGTATATTTTCGTTACGGGCGGCGTCGTTTCGTCCCTCGGCAAGGGCATTACAGCGGCATCTTTGGGGCGGCTTTTGAAAAACCGCGGCATTAAGGTCACGATCCAGAAGTTCGACCCTTATATCAATATCGATCCGGGAACGATGAGCCCGTACCAGCACGGCGAGGTGTTCGTCACGGACGACGGCGCGGAGACGGATCTCGATCTCGGGCATTACGAGCGCTTTATCGACATCAGCCTCACGAAAAATTCCAACATCACGGCGGGCAAGGTCTACGACAACGTGCTGACGAAGGAGCGGCGCGGCGACTACCTCGGCAAGACGGTGCAGGTCATCCCGCACATCACGAACGAGATCAAGCAGCGCGTCTACGATGTGGCGGCTGCCGACGGCGCCGACGTCGTCATCACGGAGATCGGCGGCACGGTCGGCGACATCGAGAGCCTGCCGTTCCTCGAAGCGATCCGCCAGGTCAAGAAAGAGGTTGGCCGCTACGATGTGCTTTATATCCATGTGACGCTCGTGCCCTACATCGCGGCGGCGGGCGAGCTTAAAACGAAGCCGACGCAGCACAGCGTCAAGGAGCTGCGCGGCATCGGCATCCAGCCCGACATCCTCGTCTGCCGCGCGGAGAAGGCGATTTCGAGCGATATGAAGGAAAAACTCGCGCTCTTCTGCGACGTGGATAAGAACGCCGTCATCGAAAACCTCACGGCGCCGACGATCTACGAAGTGCCGCTGATGATGGCGAAGGAAGGGCTCGACAAGATCGTGCTCGAAAAGCTCCACATGGACTACAGCCCGGCGAACATGGAAGAGTGGGAGAAGATGGTCTTCAAGATCAAGCATCCCGCGAAGAAGGTCAAGGTCGCCATCGTCGGCAAGTATGTCGAACTGCCCGATGCCTACATGTCGGTGACGGAAGCGCTGCACCATGCGGGCATTGCGAACGATACGGAGGTCAAGATCGTCTGGGTCAATTCCGAGGAGATCGAGGGGGCGGACGTCGACCTCAGCGAGGTGTTCGCGGGGGTGAAGGGCATCCTCGTGCCGGGCGGTTTCGGCGACCGCGGCATCGAGGGCAAGATCCGCGCCGTGCAGTATGCGCGCGAGCACAATATTCCGTTCCTCGGCCTTTGCCTCGGCATGCAGTGCGCCGTCATCGAGTTCGCGCGTCACGTCTGCGGCATGACAGACGCCCACTCGACGGAGTTCAACCACGAGACGAAGCACCCCGTCATCGACCTCATGCTCTCGCAGAAGGATGTCGAGGATAAGGGCGGCACGATGCGTCTCGGCGCCTACCCGTGCCGCCTGAGGGACGGTACGAAGAGCTTTGCCGCTTACGGGGAGCAGGAAATCAGCGAGCGTCATCGCCATCGCTACGAGTTCAACAACGATTTCCGCGCCGAGCTTGAGCGCGCAGGGCTCACGGTCGCCGGCACCCTGCCTGACGACAGTCTCGTCGAGATCGTCGAGGTCAGGAATCATCCGTGGTTCGTCGGCTCTCAGTTCCACCCTGAGCTCAAGTCGCGCCCGAACTATCCGCATCCCCTGTTCCGTGACTTTGTGAAGGCGGCTCTTGAGGTCAAATGAAAAAGTTTTGTCTTATATTTCTGGCGGCGCTTATCTGCAGCGCCGCCGTTTTTTCGGGAAGTTTCGCAGCATCGGCGCAGGGAGGCGACATACGGGCGGCGCAAAGACCTGAGAGCGGCATCGTCGAGGGTTTCTACGGCAAACCGTGGACGGAAGAGGAGCGGCGCGCGATGCTGGACTTCTTAGGCACGCACGGCATGAACCTCTACGTCTACGCGCCGAAGGACGACCCGTATCACCGCGAGAAATGGCGCGAGCCGTATCCGCTGCACGAAGTTCTCGCCTTGCAGCGCCTCGCTGCCGAAGCTCGTGCGGCGGGCGTGGAAATCGTATTCGCCGTATCGCCCGGGCTTGATCTTCGCTTTTCGGGCTGGGCGGGTAAGGCGGATGAACAGGCGCTCCTGCGGAAGCTGGAAACGGTGCATGCACTCGGCATCGAGCGCTTCGCCATCTTCTTTGACGACATCGAACATAAGGACGGCAGGGCGCAAGCGCTCTTTCTGAACCGCGTGAACGAAGAGATTCGGACGCGCCGTCTTTCAGAAAAGCCGCTGCTCGTCGTGCCGACGGAATACTTTTTGCGCGATATGAAGGACGGCAGCCGCGCGAAGACGTATACGCACGAGTTTGCGGCGCACCTGCAGTCGGACATCTGTGTGCTCTTCACGGGCAGCGAGGTCGTGCCCGAGGGCATAAGCGCTGACGATATGACGGAGGCAGAGCGCCTCTACGGCCGTCCGCTCGGTGTTTGGTGGAACTACCCCGTGACGGACTATCTGCCCGGGAAGCTCGCGCTCGGCCCCGTGCAGGGGCTAGATGGTGCCGTGGCGGCGCACGCGCCGGTTTTTCTCATGAATCCGATGGAAAAGCCGTACCTGTCGCGCATCGCTCTGGCGACGGGAGCGGCGTGGCTGGAAGCGCCGTCCTCGTACGACGCGCAGGCGGCATGGCAGAGCGCCCTTCATGAGCAGTACGGCGACCTGGCGGCGGATATGGAGCGTTTTGCAGAGCATTCGCGGCGCATGGAAATGGACTGGGCACATACGGGTGCCATGGATGCGCCTGAGCTGAAAGAAGAGATGGCAGCCTTTTGGCAGAAGACGGAGCGGGGTGAGAGCGCCGAGCGCGAGGCGGCATCCATTAGGCAGGAATTTCAGCGCTTGCAGCATGCCGCCGAACATCTGGAGGCGAAGCTGCCTGCCGAGATTCGCGCCGAATGTCTGCCGCAGCTGCAGCTCCTCGGCCTGTACGCCGAAGCGGGTGAGACGGTGCTCGCGATGGTGAAAGCGCGAAGCGAAGGCAGCTTCACGCGCGAGACGGCACTTTATCAAAAGCTCAAGGATGTTCCCGTCGACTGGCAGGAAAAGGAAGAGCCTCGCCTCTCCGAAGAGGTGCTCGCCGCCTTCATCAAGAAGGCGAAAGCCTGGCATGAAATGTGGCCTCCGACAGGCGAAACTTCTGATTTCGACCACGATTAAGGAAACGAGCCGCCCAAGGACGCTGGGCGGCTCACTGTTTTCAGTGCACAATGGTGAAATGATTACCATGAAACCCCAAGAGGTCAAGCCCGAAGGGCGCAGACCGATTGGCTCTTTCATGTAAGGACGTCACACAATGTCCACAAAGTGGACGTTTGTGCGTGTAGTTTACGGTTTCTTCATAAACCTTAGAGGACATTTTTTGAAAAATGCGCTATAATAGTACATATATAAATATATCATATAGGAACGATATATATATAATACGGGAATTTATCCAAGTGGAGGAAGGAATATGAAGATTTCTACGAGAGGACGGTACGCGCTGCGACTCATGATGGATATTGCCATGAACGGAAGGGATGAGCCTGTGCGCATCAAGGATATTGCGCGTCGGCAGGAGATTTCGGAAAAGTATCTGGAGCAGATCGTCTCTGTGCTGAACAAGGCGGGCTTCGTCAAGAGCAGCCGCGGGCCGCAGGGCGGCTATCGCCTGATGCGTGCGCCGGAAGAATACACGGCGGGCAGCATCCTGTGTCTGATCGAGGGCAGTCTCGCGCCCGTTGCCTGCATGGATATGGAGGAAAACGATTGTCCGAGGCACGAGCGCTGCGCTACGCTCTTTCTATGGCAGAAGCTGCACGAGGCGATGAAGGATGTCATCGAGAGCGTGACGCTCGCCGATCTCGTCGAGCGGCAGAAGAAGCTTGATGCGTGAGTTCTGCGCACAAACGTCCACTTTGTGGACATTGTGCGCCGCCCTTACAGAAACCTAGCCGATCAGTCAGCGCCTTTCGGCTTGACTTCTCGGGGTTTCATGGTAAACTTATGAGAGCATTGTGAAATTGTAGCATGTAGGTGATGGAATGTTCATCCATTCGATGTTTCTTTTGATAAAAAAAGACCTTGCCCTGCTGGAGGACGATCTTCTGCAGGCTGTCGTATCGCCTGTGGATCGCATCACGGAGATCGGCACGCACCTCGTGAAGTCCGGCGGCAAGCGGCTGCGACCGGCACTCTTTCTGCTTGCGGCGCGCTCCAGCAAGGACTTCGAGGCGAAAAAGATGATGCCGCTCGCCGTCGCGCTTGAGCTCATCCACATGGCGTCCCTCGTTCATGACGATGTACTCGACCATGCCGATACGCGGCGCGGCGCAGTGACGGCGAACGCCATGTGGGGCAACCAGCAGGCGATTCTCTCGGGCGACTACTTCTTTGCGCGCGCCTTCCTGCTCATTGTGGAAAACGGCTTCGGTGAGCGCGTTTCGGGGCGCGTCGCGCAGCTCATCATGGATCTGAGCTCAGGTGAGATCATTCAGAACAAGGAGCTTTATCGCGCTTCGCGCGATGTCGAGGAGTATTACGAGCGAATCGCGAAGAAGACCGCGAACTTCCTGGCGATCTGCTGTGAGCTCGGCGCCATCGCGACGAATCTCGGATCTGAGGCAGAGTGCGGCCTGCATGCCTACGGCAAATACGTCGGCATGGCGTTTCAGATCACGGACGATCTCTTGGATTTGACTTCCGATGAAAAGAAAATCGGCAAGCCGGCGGGCAACGACATCCATGAGGGTATCGTGACACTGCCCGTGATTCGGGCGCTTGAGGTCAGCCCCGAGCGCGAGGAGCTTCTTGCCATCGTCACGAATCCCGAGATGACGCGTGTGGACGTGGAGCGCGCTCTCGCCATCGTGCGCGCCTCCGACGGCATCGAATATGCGCAGAAGAAGGTACGCGATTTCATCGCCGAGGCGAAGGAATCTTTGCCCGCTGTGCTGCCCGAGAAGGTGCGCGAGACTTTCTGTAAGGCAGCGGACTACATCGCCAGGCGCGAATCGTAATTTGTTCCAAGGCTGCCGCAGTGCAGGTCTTTAAGGGGGAAAAGCTATGTTTAACTTGGGCTTTCCTGAGCTCATCCTCATTCTCGTCATCGCTCTCGTCGTCTTTGGTCCGGGTAAGCTGCCGGAAATTGGCCGCGCCGTCGGCAAGGGGCTCAGCGAATTCAAAAAGGCGACGAACAGTCTGATGTCCGATGTCAACAAACCGCTGGAAAGCGCTGCACAGCCGCCGACGACGCCGCCGGCGCAGTCGATTGCCGAACCGCCGCCGGGACAGCAGCCGCTCGCGCCGGAGCCGATGGAAGAGGCGAAGCCTGTCGATTTGGCGAAGGCACCGGAAAACGAGGGGAGGTAAGACGATGCTGAGTATCTATGAGCTTGGTGCGATCCTCCTCGTCGCTCTCATCATCTTCGGACCGCGCAAGCTGCCCGAGATCGGCAAGGCGCTCGGCAGGAGCGTCAAGGAGTTTAAGGAGGGCAGGGAAGAGGTCGACAAGAACACCGTCGACGTGACGCCGGAGCCGCCCTCCCTTGCGAAAAAAGATGAGAAGAATGAAAAATGACATACGAAAAAAATGAGCAGCCGCAGGCGTTACATGATTCGATGCTGAATGCGCCGACGGAACAACAAGCCGCGCCGGAGCCGACGGAGCGCAAGGACGGCAGCATGTCCCTCATCGCGCACCTTGAAGAGCTCAGGAAGCGCCTGATCTACTCGATCGTCGCCGTCGCCGTCGGCAGCGGCGCGGCATACTTCTACATCGACGAGATCATGCACTACCTGACGGCGCCAGCGGGGAAGCTCTACTACATGCAGCCGGCAGAGGCGTTCTTCACCTATTTGAAGATTGCGGTCTTTGGCGGCTTTTTGCTCGCTCTGCCCGTCATCTTCTACGA